>Ga0335073_10001346_pt1 | contig 32753 bp, 28 predicted proteins | sample Lox_Sample_22_FD_207093 | JGI IMG/M metagenome (GOLD analysis project Ga0335073, IMG submission 207093) | Soil microbial communities from Loxahatchee National Wildlife Refuge, Florida, United States - Lox_Sample_2.2 | ecosystem: Environmental > Terrestrial > Soil > Wetlands | place: USA... | reverse complement strand
AGACGCGCAGTTCGCCGACCGTCACATGGCCCTTCTCGCCGAAGACGCGCCGGTTGATCGCGCCGACTCGGGCCACGATTTCGCGGACGTGGACGGGCTTCCGCAGGACATCGTCCGCGCCGGCGGCGAACAGGCACAATGTATCGTCGAGCGAATGGCGCTCGTTGAGGCAAAGAACCGGCGCATTCGAGCGCTCGCGAATCAATCGCGAGAGCGCCTCGCGCTCGCTGCAGTCGCCGATGAGGAAAGCCTCGACGGCGTTCATGTCCGCGTCGCTGATCTTGCCGATCCATTCGCGAAATTCAGCCGCCTCGATCCCCGCCGACGAGACGCCTTCGCGATCAAAGCCGGTGGCGTAGCCTCCCGCGACGATGTCGCGATCGTCGATAATGATATACATACTCCTGCTCCACCGAACCGAATTGACATTGGAACGCGATCCGTTACGCCAACGCTCGTATTCGACGCGAACAGAACAAGGCTGTCTCGCTGAGAGATCGATTGTCACTTGTTGTCTGGCTTGAAGATTTTATTGTTAACCTAGATTGCTGATTGTTAACTTCTATCCGAGGTAACACTTCCTTTGTCATTGACAAAGCTTTACCGGGATCAAAAACTAGCCCCAACTTGGTTAACACAAGATGTATGTCTCTTATGATTCCATGTATTAGTGAAATGGTTAACGCAGTCCTAACCCGACGCCGTTCGGGCCGAGCGCCCTGCAGTCCCCCCGGCGGCCCCCTGTTGCTCGGGGTCAAGCGCCGGGACTGGCGCGCACGGCCGCAAGCGGCGCTGAGGCTCGGCCGCGACCTCGCCCTGCGGGGCGAGGTCGCCTATCGGGCCGACCCCGCCGAAAGGAATGCCGCTGACGGCAGACGCGGGGGAGAGCGCAGGCCGGCGCGCTTGCGTTCGGCCAAGCTCCTCGACTCGGCCTATCGCTTCCTCTGCGAAGGCCGCATCTGCGACCGGTCTCGCGACGGTTTGCGCCTCGCGCTCGCGCGCGACATCAGGCTCCCGCAAGGGCTCTCAGTGCATATCGACGAGACCGGCGAGGTGCGCGGCGCAAGCGTCGTCTGGCGGCGCGGACCCATCATCGGGATTCGACTGGAAGAGGCCGCGCCGGCGCACGCGCTCAGGGCCAGCGACCGCTACGCGCTGGGGCGACGCTACTACGCCGTCCCCGGCTGAGATGGTCAAGCGTAGCTCTTCTCCTCGATAAGAGCCGAGTTGCCGAGCGCGTTGATCGCGCGCTTGAGCGCGGCGCGCGCGTCGTTCTCGCCATAGACCGATCGGGCAAGCTTGACGAAGCGCGGCCCGAAATCCCCCGCGCGCTCGCAGGTCCGAATTGCATCCTCGATGTCCCAAAGACGCGCGTTCACCGCCGCCAGTCGATCGGTTAGGAAATCGATCGACGATTCGGCGGCGCCGTGCTCGTGCGCGAGGCGCTCGAGCGGCGCGAGCTCGCGGCGGACGTTGGCGAGTTTCTCTTCGTCGCTGATCCGTTCGGCCTTGATCCTGAGGATGGTGATCTTGTCGATCAGTTCGCCGAGCGAGCAGGGGGTCGAAACCGTCCGCGGCGCGGCGCGGCGCGCGGCGAGCGTGGCGACTTCGCTCGCCATGGCCTCGAACACGTCGCGCCAGACGCCTCGCCGCGACTGGCGGAAGAGGCGCATGGTCGGGTACCAGGGGGAATCGGCCCGTCCGGTCAGCCAGCGCCATTCGGCGTCGCTCTTCAGCGCGACCCAGACAGGCGCGGCGAGCGCCCCCGCGAGATGGGCAATCGACGTGTCGCAGGTGACGACGAGATCTAGTGAGGCGATCGCCGCCGCCGTGTCGACGAACGCGTCCGGCCCGGCGTCGAAATCCGCGTCCAGCGTTTCGACCCGCATCGACGGCGGCAGAAGGGATAGCTGCTCCTCGCCCACGCCCTTCTGGAGCGAGATGAGCCGCACGCCCGCGACCTCGGCGAGCGGCGCAAACGCCTCGAGCGGCATCGAACGGGCGCGATCGGCTTCCGGATCGGGGTTGCCCTGCCACACAATGCCGATTTTGAAGCCGGCGGCGCCTATGCGGCGGACCCACATTTCGCGCAATGGCGCCTCGGCGGCGGGATGGGGGACCGCCGCGGGAATTGTGTCGAGCCGGGTTCCAAACGCGTGAGGCAGGCTGCTGATCGCGATCTGCGCGTCGAATTCGTTTTCCTCCAGAGAATCGACGAATCGCACGTTGGCTTTCGACGACAGGAGCCGGCGTAGCCTCGGCGGGCAGGCGAAAGCCGCATCGACGCCGCCCGCCTTCATCAGAGGCAAATAGCGGAAGAACTGGATCGTATCGCCGAGGCCGTGATCGTTCAGCACAAGCACGCGCTCGCCCGGCCGTCGCGGTCCCCTCCAGGTCTGGAAGCGTGCCCCGAGCGCCTCACCGAGCGACTTCCCGTTGAGCCAGCGCGCCTCGTACCCGCGAAGTCCGCGCTCGAAATCGCCGAGCCTCAGCAGAAGGCAGCCCTTGCCAGCTTGCGCCTCGCGGCTGCCGAGCGCTTCGGCCGCCTCGAATTTCGCCAGCGCCTCGGAGAAGCGGCCAAGACTCCTGAGCGCCAGCGCCTGACCGCATAGCGCCGACGCCGAGCGTGGCGCTGCCGCGGACGCCTTCAGATAGGCGTCGAGCGCCTCTTCGGCGCGGTCGAGCTTAAGAAGGGCGTTGCCGAGGTTGATCGCCGCCTCGGGGAAATCATCGCGCAGGAAAAGCGCGCGGCGGGCGGCTTCCAGCGATTCCGCGAGCCGCCCAAGTTCGCGCAGCGCACCGGCGCGACTCGACCAGGCGTCGGGATCGTCGGGCGCCAGCTCCGTCGCCGCTTCGAATGCGGCAAGCGCGTCGGCGAAGCGACGGCTGGCGAAGAGCAGCTTGCCGGCGTTGAGATGGGCGACGGTCAACGAAGCGTCGAACTCGAGGGCGCGGCGATAGAAGCGCAGCGCCGGCTCGGGCTTGCCGCATTCGCCAAGCATATAGCCGCCCATGCACAGCGCGGCGGCGAAATCGGGCTTGAGGCGAAGGGCCTCGTCGAGGAGCTTGATCGCCGCGTCGCGCCGGCGGCCGCGCCACTCGGCGACGGCGGCGGCGTAGAGCGCCTCGGGCTCGGATGGGCGAGGATGCACCGGCGGCCGGCCTCACTTTTGGGCGCGAGGCGTAAGCGAAAAAGGGGAGGTTGCGCCCCAAGCAAGCGGTGGATTAGGGCGCAGCCCTTGCGCGGGCCTGTCGAAGATCGATCGGCCACGGCGCCTCGCCGCGCTCAGCCGCCGAGCGAAAACCATTGCAGGCTCGACATGAGCGCGGTCGAAAACATCTGGGTCGGCGCGCCGGTGAAGGTGTTGAGGGCGCTGCTCAGCGCCGAGCCGTTCGAACTGATGACGTCGGCGAGAACCGCAGCGGCGCCCGACTCGCCTGAGCTCGCATTGTCCGAGGCGACCGTAAGGTTCGTGGTCGCGCCGGAGCCCGGCCCATAGGTGAGGTCGTACATCGCGGTGAAGCGCTCGGCGAGCTGTTGCAATTTCGCCGGATCCTGCAATTCCGAGATTGGCATGAGTTTGGCGAGCGTCTGCGCCTGGGTGTCAATGTTTTCTGCGCTGGTCGCCGGCGAAAGACCGAAGATGGTCTGAGCCACTTCGAGGAGGTTGGGATCGGCGAGGATGCCGTATTCGCTGTCGACTGTCGGCGCCACGCGCTGGAAATAGAGCGCCAGCTGGACCCCGACGTCCTGCCCCCCCTGGTCGCTCTCGAGCTGCTGCTCGACATAATCGCTTGTCGTGGTCTCGACCGCGCTCTGCGAGGACACGGACGAGGCTCCGGCGCCGACAAAATTGAAAGCGGCGGCGAAAGCCTTCCAGGCCGAGTTCGGCAAAGTATTGGCGAGACTGTTCGGATTGGAGACGCCGCCTTCCAGTACTTTCGTGATAAGCGCTGTCGAGTCGATCTGGTCGCCCAGGCCATAGGCGTCGAGGGCGTAGGACAGGAGCCGATAATTGCCGACAAGATCATTGATCGACGTCACGGAGCCGATATTGGCCTCGTAATAGGCGGTCGCCGATTTCACCGCGGGCTCGGCCGCGGTCATCGCCTGATATCGGGCTAGATTTTGCGACACCGCGAGATAGGCGGATGTGGTGGATGTCATTGACGAATCGAGCGGCTCGGACCGAAACCCGGATTGAGAGGGACGCCTGGACGTTAGCGGGGAAGTCCTGCCCGGGGGTTAATCCGCGCGGATCCCGACCGCGCCGTGGCCCTTGTCAGCCGGAGCGATTCCGGCCGAGGCCCGCCGCGGCGATGAGATCGTCGCCCCGCGCGCCTGCGCCCAGGCGTTCGGCGATGTCTCCGGCGAGCGCGGCCACCGTTTTGGCGCGCATGAACTCGGCGAGAAGGGCGACCTCGCTCATTTCGTCCGTCGCCTCTCGCCCGGCGCGTCCAGCCGTCTCTGCGGGTCGTGGTTTGAGTTCAATCTGCATCGTCGGCGTCCGGTCGCTCCTGGGCGGGTCGCCGAATAATGCCACGATCGGGCGAAGGCGCTGCGTGACGAATTGTTACAAAGTGCAATGGGAAGTGAAGTTCAAAGCCGGCGTCATCAAACCGACTGCAGGGCTTCAACCATGCCGGCGACCCAACGGCGGCTCGCGAGCGCAAGCGTTCGGGAGCGCGCCAGGAGCAACAGCGTGACCTCGGGCAAAGGCGGAAGACTCCTGTCGAGGCAGGGGCTCAGCCCCTCGGGCGCGAGCCCCTCGATCATCGGCATGACGCCAAGACCGGCCGCAGCGGCCGCGGCGAGCACGGCGAAGTCGGAACTCGTGCAAACGACGTCGAATTTCCGCCGATGGGTCCGAAGCGCGCCGATCGCCGCCTCATGAATGAGCGACCCTTGCGGGGCGACGATGAGCGGCAGCGGTCTATCGCCGTCATGGCCGCCGATCGGCTCGCCGAACCAGCCGAGTTGCCCCCGCCACTGTTCGATCCGATGGGGTTCGTTTTCGCCCCGGCCAATGACGAACGCAACGTCAAGCGCATTCTGCCGAAAGGCGACCGACAGCGCCTGCGAGCTCTCGACCGTCACCTCGAAAGCGGCCCGGGTCTCCGCGTCGGCGCGCAGCTGCGCGAGCCGCGGCGCGAGAACGGCGGCGAATTCGCTCGGCATGCCGATCCGCAAGGCGCCGTTCGGGTTGTTGCGGCCCCCGACCTCGTCGAGCATATCGTCATGCAGCCGAATGAGGCGCTTTCCGTAATCGAAACAGACTTCCCCCACAACCGACAGCTCGAAGTGGCCGCCCTTCCTGAACAGCGGGGCCTCGACGAATTCCTCGAGCCTCTTCACCTGCAGGCTGACGGTCGGCTGCGTCCGGCCCAATCCCTCCGCCGCTCGGGTGAAGCCGCGGGCCTCGACGACCGCAACAAAGGCGCGCAGGATATCGATGGGAATGCCGCGCATGAATGACCCCGAGCCGGTATCGAATTCGCCGCCCCTTCTACATCGATTCGCTCCCCTCATAACCATCGCACATGCAATCATTAAATTTTCAGGGTTAAGTATCGTGGCATTGCCGTAGAGACGGGGAGACAATGGCATTCGCCGCCGCTCGACCTTCCCTCCCGCAAGCGATGAATGACTTAGCGGCAGCACGGCGGTAATACTGACAAGTTGAATGGCCTCATAGCTAGGCAACTCAGCGGGCAGATTCATGCCAATTTTCGAGGACACTAGCGTATAATTGGAATTTCTGTATAGATCTAGGTCACGTATCGTAAATTATTGACAATAAAACCGCTCGTGTCACGATTCGCTTCGATCTGGCGATTCGCGGGACGGGGCGACGGCAATCGAAATCGGGGCGCGGGCGATGCGGATACTCACACTGGACGCCGCCGGCCAGGAGAGAACAGTCCTTGAAAACGCGGTCCGGGAGTGCGACGTCGACATTCGCCGCGCGGTCGAGCCGGTCGAGCGGGTCTATCTCTTCGCCGGGTGGACGCTCGAGGAGACCGCGCGCGACCTTTTCAATCCCGCAGGCCGGCGGGTTGATCTGACCTCATCCGAGTTCGACCTGCTCTTGGCCCTCGTCCGCAAGCCCGGGCGAGCGCTATCGAGAGACGCGCTGCTCGGCACGCTCAGGGGGCGCGAGTGGACCTACTTTGACCGTTCGATCGACACGCTGGTCGCCCGACTGCGCAAGAAGCTGGCGAGCGGCGTCGACCGGCCCCCGCTCGTCCGCTCAGTGCGCGGCGTCGGCTATATTTTTTGCGCCGCTGTCGCAAAGATCCGTCGGGCAGGACAATCCGCCGCCGCCTGAGCCGGCCCTTGCCGCGCGCGACGCGGCCGGATCGGACGGCTTCTTCATCAGCGCGCCCGGCGCGCTTCCGTTTGACGTCGGTCCGATTGACGCGTCGCGAAAGCGGCTGCTATCGATGGGCTTCGTCGACGTTCAAGCTCTTGGTCTTGAACGAGATCACGTATCCCGGCGCCAATGATTCGCTTCCACCTCAACGATTTGCCCGCCGAGGCGTCATTTGGCGAGGCGGTGGCGATCGACACGGAGACGCTGGGGCTCGTCGTCGGGCGGGACCGGCTCTGCGTCGTCCAGATTTCGGCCGGCGACGGGAGCGCGGACATCGTGCAGATCGCCGCCGGCCAGATGCGCGCTCCCAATCTCGAGCGGCTGCTCGCCGATCCGAACGTCGTCAAGCTCTTCCATTACGGCCGGTTCGACATGGCGGTCCTGCATAACGCCTTCGGCGTCATGGCCGGTCCGGTCTATTGCACCAAGATCGCTTCCAAGATCGCCAGGACCTACACCGACCGCCATGGCCTCAAGGACCTGACGCGCGAATTGCTTGGCGTCGAGATCTCGAAGCAACAGCAGTCGTCGGATTGGGGGGCCGAGGCCTTAAGCGAGGCGCAGCTCGCCTACGCGGCCTCCGACGTGCTTCACCTGCACGCGCTGCGCGACAAGCTGAACGGGATGCTCGAGCGCGAGGGCCGGGCCGGATACGCCCGCGCCGCTTTCGCCTATCTGCCCGATCGGGTGCGCCTCGATCTCGCCGGATTCGAGGCGATGGACGTTTTCTCGCACGACTATCCTTGAGCGACCGCCGCCTTTTGCAGGGCGACGAGCCGGCCGATGCCGGTCCGCGCGAGCGCCAGCATCGCCATGAGCTCGGCCTCGGTAAAGGGCGCGCCTTCCGCCGACCCCTGCACCTCGACCAGGCCGCCGGTCCCGGTCATCACGAAATTGGCGTCCGTATGGGCGGTCGAGTCCTCGGCATAGTCGAGATCGATCACTGCCTCGCCGCCGACCACGCCGCAGGAGACGGCGGCGACATGGTCCTTGAGCGGGCTTTCGCGCAGGATCGAGCGGCTCGCCATCCATTGCAGGCAGTCGCGTAGCGCCACCCATGCGCCGGTGATCGCGGCGGTGCGGGTGCCGCCGTCCGCTTGCAGCACGTCGCAGTCGATGGTGACCTGCCGCTCGCCCAGGCGCGGCAAATCGACCACCGACCTCAGCGACCGGCCAATGAGGCGCTGAATCTCCTGCGAGCGGCCGGAAACCTTGCCGGTCGCCGATTCGCGCCGGGTCCGGGTCAGGGTCGCGCGCGGCAGCATCGCGTATTCGGCGGTGACCCATCCTCGCCCCTGGCCGCGCAGCCACGGCGGCGGTTTGTCCTCGAGCGAAGCCGCGCACAGCACATGGGTGTCTCCGAATCGGACGAGGCACGAGCCTTCCGCGTAACGCGCCACTCCGCGCTCGAAGCTCACCGGGCGCATTTCGTCGGCGGCGCGTTTGGACGGACGCATGGGCGAGCCTCCCTGATTTGGAGCGTCTGGCTCTAGCGGCAGACGGGAGCAGAGGCAAATTCGCAAAGGGCCCATCTCTGGCGCCGCCCGCGTTGACCATCGGCGCCCGTGTCTAATAGGGTCGCGGCCCCGTGATCCACGACAGCAACGCCATGTCGCCCGCCAAAGACGCCGCGCTCGACCCGGCGAGGTCGTTTCAGGGGCTCATCCTGACCTTGCAGACCTTCTGGGCGCGGCAGGGCTGCGTCATTCTGCAGCCCTACGACATGGAGGTTGGCGCCGGCACTTTCCATCCGGCGACGACGCTGCGCTCGCTCGGCCCGAATACCTGGAAGGCGGCTTACGTCCAGCCGTCCAGGCGGCCGAAAGACGGGCGCTATGGCGAGAACCCGAACCGGCTCCAGCACTATTACCAGTATCAGGTGATCCTCAAGCCGAGCCCGGAGAACCTCCAGGAACTCTATCTGGATTCACTCGCCGCAATCGGCGTCGACATGGCCCTGCATGACGTGCGCTTCGTCGAAGACGACTGGGAGAGCCCGACGCTCGGCGCGTGGGGCCTCGGATGGGAATGCTGGTGCGACGGGATGGAGGTGTCGCAATTCACCTACTTTCAACAGGTCGCCGGATTCGAATGCGCCCCCGTTTCCGGCGAGCTGACCTATGGCCTCGAAAGATTGGCCATGTACGTGCAGGGCGTCGAGAGCGTCTACGACATCAATTTCAACGGCCGCGACGGCGCCGAGCGCGTGAGCTACGGCGAGGTGTTCCAGCAAGCGGAGGAGGAGTATTCCCGCTTCAACTTCGAGCACGCCGATACCGAGATTCTGTTCCGGCATTTCAAGGACGCTGAAGCCGAGTGCGTCGCGCTGCTCGGACGCGGCGCGGCAGGCAACCGCCATCTGATGGCGCTGCCGGCTTACGACCAGTGCATCAAGGCGAGCCACGTCTTCAACCTTCTCGACGCGCGGGGCGCGATCTCGGTCACCGAGCGCCAGAGCTACATCCTGAGAGTGCGCGAGCTTGCCAAGGGCTGCGGCGCGGCGTGGCTTATGACCGCCGGCGGCGGCGCGGCCTAGTCGCCAAGATGCCCGACCTCCTCCTTGAACTGTTCAGCGAAGAGATCCCCGCCCGCATGCAGCGGCAGGCGGCCGACGACCTGAAGCGCCTGGCGACCAACGCGCTGGTCGAGCGCAACCTGCTCTACGAGGGAGCGCAGAGCTTCGTCACCCCTCGCCGCTTGACCCTCCATGTCGTCGGCCTGCCGGCCGCCCAGCCCAATCTGCGCGAGGAGCGAAAAGGGCCCCGCGTCGGCGCGCCGGACGCGGCGATCCAGGGTTTCCTGAAGAGCGCGGGCCTCAAGCGGATCGAGGAGGCGCGGATCGAGGCCGACCCCAAGAAGGGCGAGTTCTATGTCGCCGTGATCGAGAAGCCGGGCCGCGAAACCGGCGAGGCGATCGCCGAGATCATCCCCGCGATCATCCGCTTATTTCCCTGGCCGAAGTCGATGCGCTGGGGCGCAGCTTCGGCGAAGCCGGACGCGCTCCGCTGGGTCAGGCCCCTGCGAGGGATCGTCTGCACGCTGGCCGTCCTGCACGACGCTGCCGAAATCGTTGCATTCGAGATCGACGGCATCAAATCCGGCGACGTGACCTTCGGCCATCGCTTCATGGCGCCTCAGCCGATCCATGTCCGTCGCTACGACGATTACGTCGACGCTCTGTACAGGGCCAAGGTCGTGCTCGATGCGGAGAGGCGCAAGGCGATCATCCTCTCCGACGCCAAAAATCTCGCCTTCGCCCGCGGGCTCGAGCTCATCGAGGACGAGGCCCTGCTCGACGAAGTCGCCGGCCTGGTCGAATGGCCGGTCGTCCTGATGGGCGAATTCGAGCCGGCGTTCCTCGACCTGCCCCCCGAAGTGATCCGCGCCACTATCCGCGCCAACCAGAAATGCTTCGTGCTGCGGGACGGTGATGGCAAGCTCGCCAACCATTTCATTCTAATCTCCAACCTGGTCGCTCCGGACGGCGGCGCAGCGATCGCGGCTGGCAACGCCCGCGTCGTGCGCGCGCGCCTCGCCGACGCCCGCCATTTCTGGCAGACCGATCTTGCGCCTCTGCCCGACGCCAAAGACAAAACCGCAAGGCCGCTCGACCAGCGGCTCGAGAAGCTCGAGCGGGTGGTCTTTCACGAGAAGCTCGGCGCGCAGGGCGAGCGGGTCGAACGGATCGAGGCGCTGGCGCGCGAGCTCGCGCCGCGCGTCCTCGCCGACCCAAGTCTCGCCGCGCGCGCGGCGAGACTCGCCAAGGCCGATCTCGCGACCGAAATGGTCGGCGAGTTCCCCGAGCTGCAGGGGATCATGGGCCGCTATTACGCGCTTCGTCAGGGCGAGGAGGAAAGCGTCGCCGACGCGATCGGCGATCACTATAAGCCGCAAGGTCCGAACGACCGCATCCCGACCTCGCCGGTGTCGATCGCGGTCGGCCTCGCCGACAAGTTCGACATGCTCGCCGGATTCTGGGCGATCGACGAGAAGCCGACCGGCAGCAAGGACCCTTATGCGCTGAGGCGCGCGGCGCTCGGCGTGATCCGGATCGTGCTGGAGAACGGGCTGAGGCTTCCCCTGACCTCGCCGCTGAACGTCGCCGCCTGGGCCGTCATGCTCGACATCGAGTTCGCGCGGGAGGATGAAGCAGGCGCGGTCGTGCATTCGCTTAAGAAGCGCGGGTTTCCCGAAGGCCCCGAGCTCGTCGAGATTGTCGCGGCCTACGATCATTCGGGTCGACGGACGCCGGCTCCGGACGATACGAGACTCCGCGAAACCATCGCGAGCCTCCTCGCTTTCTTCGCCGATCGGCTGAAAGTCTACCTGCGCGACAAGGGCGCGCGGCATGACCTCATCGACGCGGTCTTCGCACTGCCGGGCCAGGACGACCTGCTTCTGATTGTCCGCCGGGTCGAGGCGCTCGGACGCTTCCTCGACACCGAGGACGGCAAGAACCTCCTCATGGGCTATCGCCGCGCCGCCAACATCCTGCGCGCCGAGGAGAGACGCGACGGCGCGGACGCCTTCGCCAGGCCGCATGACTCGGCGCTCCTCGTCTTGCCCGCCGAAAAGGACCTCGCCGACATCCTGGCCGCGGCGGGCGCGGCGGCGCGCGAGCGGGCGGCGCGCGAGGATTTCGAGGGCGCGATGCGCGCGCTCGCGACCCTGCGTCCGCCCGTCGACGCCTTCTTCCTCGACGTCACGGTCAACGCCGACGACAAGGATTTGCGCCTCAACCGCCTGAGATTGCTGAATGGATTGCGCGAAGCGATGCATGCGGTCGCCGATTTCTCAAAGGTTGCGGGATAGACCGCGCCTTTGACAAACCGCGCTGAGCCACTAAATGGCGCAAGGCGCGCGCCGCGAGGCGCAAACGGGAAAGACGGCATGGCGCTGAGGCGAGACAATCACGGCGGACTGGCGTCCGGCGGCGGCAAGGCGATCGCCGACGCGCAGGTCGAGGACGCGTTCCGCACCATCATCAAATGGATCGGCGAGGATCCCGGTCGCGACGGGCTCGCCGACACGCCCGCCCGGATGGTGCGCGCCTACCGTGAATATTTCGCCGGCTACGAGGAGGACCCGGAAGAGGTCCTGCGCAAGACGTTCACCGAGGTCGACGGCTACGACGAGATGATCGTGCTCCGCGGCGTGACCTTCGAGAGCCATTGCGAGCATCATCTCGCGCCGATCATCGGCCGCGTCTGGGTCGGCTATATTCCCGACAAGAGGGTAGTGGGAATCTCGAAGCTCGCCCGGGTGGTCGAGATCTTCTCCAAGCGACTCCAGATCCAGGAGCGGCTCACCGCCCAGATCGCCAACGCCGTCGACGAGGCGCTGAAACCCTGCGGCGTCGCGGTGGTGGTCAAGGCCGCCCATCATTGCATGATCGACCGCGGCGTCCGCAAGCGCGGCGCCGACCTCGTCACGAGCCGGATGCTCGGGGTGTTTCGCGACCAGCCCGCGACCCGGCAGGAATTCCTCACCCTCGTCAACGCCGACAGTCACGAGTAGCGCGCCTGAGAATGATCGGCGCCTTTCGCATCGTGGGCTATGTCATCGCCTCCGTCGACGGCCGCATCGCCGACGCCAGCGGGCACCCGGCGTCGCTCAAGCTCGACGCCGACCACCGTTTTTTCGAGGCTGGGCTCAACCATGTCGACGCCGTCGTGCACGGCCGGCATTCGCACGAGGGCCAACCGAATTCGGCGAACCGCCGGCGCCTCATTCTCACCCATCGCGTGGCGGCGCTCGCCCCGGACCCCGCGAATCCCAAGGCCCGGCTCTGGAATCCGGCCGGCGCGTCGTTCGAGGAGGCGTGCGCGGCGCTGGGCCTGAGTTCGGGTACTGTCGCCATTATCGGCGGGCCTCTGGTCTATACGTTCTTCCTCAAGCAGGGCTACGACTGCTTCCACTTGAGCCGGGCGGTGAAGGTCCATATTCCCGACGGCCTGCCGGTGTTCATCCGCGAGGCGCATGGCGGCGAGCCGGAGGCGGCGCTCGCCGCCGCCGGCCTGAAGCCCGGCCCGACGCTCTGGCTCGACGACGAAGTGACGGTCACCGACTGGGAGCCTGTCGCGAAGTGACGCCCCCTCTCCCGATGGGCGAAGGGAGGCTACCGCCCGAATCTTTCCGCCCGGAACGGCGCGGGATCGGCGAGCGGCGTTTCGCCGCTCATCAGCTCCGCCAGCAGCCGCCCGGTGACCGGCCCGAGCGTCAGCCCCAAGTGGTGGTGGCCGAAGTCGAGCCATAGGCCCGGCTTGCCCGGAAACGGCCCGATGACCGGGCGCATGTCGGGCAGGCAGGGGCGCCGGCCGAGCCAGGGCGCGGAATCCTTGCGCGCCCCGATCGGAAAGAGCTCGCGCGCGAACGGCTCGACCCGGTCGAGCTGGGCAGGCGACGGCGGATCGTCGCGGCGCGCGAATTCGGCGCCCGTGGTGAGCCTCAGGCCACGGGTCATCGGGGTCACCAGATAGCCGCGCTCGAGGTCGAGCACCGGCCGGCTCAAGCTTTTGTTCCCTCGCGCCTCGTAGTGCATGTGATAGCCGCGCTTGACGAAGAACGGCAGGCGAAGGCCGAAGCGTCGCGCGAGCTCGTTGGACCAGGGCCCGAGCGCGATCACGACGTCGCGGGCCGCGAGCCGGCCGGATGCGGTCTTGACCATCCATCCCGCTGCCGCGGCCTCGAGGCTCATCGCGTCGCCCGTCTCCATCCGCCCGCCGCGCTTGACGAACAGGTCGAGGTAGCTCTGGGCGAGCGCCTGCGGGTCGGGCGTCGACAGCGGATCGGCATAGTGCGCGCCGCCGATCGCCCTTTCGCTCAAGTTGGGCTCGAGCGCGATGAGGGCGGCGCGGTCGAGAAACGTCGGCTTGATCCCGTAAGGCTTAAGCTCTTCGGCTTCCTTGTTCGCAAGATCCTGCCCGCGGGCGCTGCGGAACGCCTTGATCCAGCCGCCGCGGCGCAGGAGAGCGTCTGCGCCCGCGGCTTCGGCGAGCTTCAGGTGCTCGGCGCTTGCAAGGGCGAGAAGCGGGGCCATCGCCCGGGCGGTCGCGTGCTTGCCCGCAGCCGTCGACGCCGCGAAATAGCGCCAGACCGAGGGCGCGATGTGCGGCAGCGCGCGGTAGCGGATATAAGCGCGCGGATCGAGGTTGAGCGCCCCGCGCGCAATCTCCCTCGGCGCGCGCGGAAACACGTAAGGCATCACCGCCTCGGTCTGGACGATGCCGGCGTTGCCGAAACTCGTCTCGCCCGCCGCCCCGCTGTGCCGGTCGACGAGCGCAACCCTTCGGCCGCGCGCCTGCAGCGCGAGCGCGGCCGACACGCCGACAAATCCGGCGCCGAGCACAATCGCGTCGAGGGTCTCAGCGGGCATAGGCAGGTCTCATTTCCGGGCGGGGAGCCTCGATTCTCGAGCGCCGTTCCTATAGACCCGGGCCAGAACCGACAAACAGATTCGAAGCCCGATGGCGATCCCAGCCTAACCTCGTCCTGAGGCACCGCGAAGCGGCATCGAAGGACGATCCAGAGTTCGCCCATGCCGCCTTACCCTATCGACCATCCTTCGAGACGCGGCGCTTTGCGCCGCTCCTCGGGATGAGGCGGTGATTCGACGCGGCCCGAATCGCCCGCTTTGAAAGTTAAAAGCCAATGATCCCCCGCTATTCCCGCCCCGAGATGACAGAGGTCTGGTCGCCCGAGACGCGGTTCCGCATCTGGTTCGAGATCGAGGCCTACGCGACCGAGGCAATGGCCGAGATCGGCGCGATTCCGAACGCGGCCGCCAAGGCGATTTGGAACAAGGGCTCAAAGGCCAAATTTGACGTCAAGCGGATCGACGAGATCGAAAAGACGACCAAGCACGACTTCCTCGCCTTCCTGACCCACCTCGCCGAATTCATCGGGCCGGACGCCCGGTTCGTCCATCAGGGCGTGACCAGTTCCGACGTGCTCGACACCTGCCTCGCCATCCAGCTCGGGCGGGCGGCGGACATCCTCATCGCCGACGTCGACACGTTGCTCGCAGCGCTCAAGCGCCGCGCCTTCGAGCACAAACTCACTCCGACGATCGGCCGCTCGCATGGCGTCCACGCCGAGCCGACCACCTTCGGCCTCAAGCTCGCGTACGCCCATGCCGAGTTTCAGCGCGCCCGGACCCGGCTGGTCGCGGCGCGGGAGGAGATTTCGACGGCAAAGATCTCCGGCGCCGTCGGCACCTTCGCCAATATCGATCCGAGGGTCGAGGCCCGTGTGGCGGCGAAGCTTGGCCTGAGGCCGGAGCCCATCTCGACCCAGGTCATCGCGCGCGACCGCCACGCCGCGTATTTCGCGACGCTCGCCGTCGTCGCCTCGTCGGTCGAGCGGCTGGCGACCGAGATCCGCCATTTGCAGCGCACCGAAGTGATGGAGGCCGAGGAATTCTTCGCCGAAGGCCAGAAAGGCTCCTCCGCCATGCCGCACAAGCGCAATCCGGTGCTGGCCGAAAACCTGACCGGCCTTGCCCGCATGGTGCGCTCGGCGGTGATCCCGGCGCTCGAGGACGTGGCGCTCTGGCACGAGCGCGACATCTCCCATTCCTCGGTCGAGCGCATGATCGCCCCCGACGCGACGATCACTCTTGATTTTGCGTTGGCCCGGCTCGCCGGCGTGATCGACAAGCTCATCGTCTATCCCGAAAATATGCTGAGGAACCTCGACCGCCTCGGCGGCCTCATCCACTCGCAGCGGGTGCTGCTCGCGCTGACGCAAAAGGGCGTCTCGCGCGAGGACGCCTATGCGATCGTCCAGGCAAACGCGATGCGCGCCTGGCGCGGCGAAGGCGAGTTCGTGAAACTTCTCAAGGCCGACAAAGCCGTCGCCAAGGTTTTGCCGGCGAAGGAGCTCGAGGCCTTGTTCGACCTCGTCTATCATTTGAAACAGGTCGACGCGATCTTCGCCCGCGTGTTCAAAGAATAGCGCCGACCCACACGGCTAGGCGCCATCCTCACCCGCGCGGCGGGGGAAAGCGTCCTTCGTTGCGCGCCGCTATGCTCGCGTCACAGCACGAGGTCGATCCCGGTTTCGCGCTTGAATCGCGCCAGGAATTCTTCGTCGCTCTGGGCGGCTTCCTCAATGACCTGTTCGTCGGTCTTGCTCGCCCTGCGCTTCAAAATCGGCTCAGCGTCCGGCCCGGCGGGATAGCGAAGCTGCCAGCTGTCGCCGTCGACGATGTCTCGAATCAGGTCGCCGACAACAGAGGGTGGTGTCGGGTTGGCGAGCGCGGCGGCGAACATGGCCCCGAGCCGCCGCCCATGCGGGTAGTGACTGTGCGGCGGCGGCGTGGCCCCCTTGGTGAAGATGGGCGTGGCGATGACGCCGGGCTCCACAATCGCAACCCGAACGTTGAACGCCCGCATCTCCTGGGCAAGGACCTCGCTCAGCGCCTCGAAGGCCCATTTCGACGCGGCGTAACTCGCCATCGGCGGGACTGCCGTGCGGCCTGCGATCGAAGTGACATTGACGATAGTCCCCTTGCGCCGCTCCCGCATGCTCCCGACCACCGCCTTGATGCAGCGAAGACCACCGAAGAAATTGGTTTCCATCACCCTGCGAAACAGGTCGAGCGTCGTCTCTTCGACAGGCCCGCCGCCGGGCACGCCGGCGTTGTTGACCAGAACGTCAATCGGGCCGCGCTCGGCGGCGACCTTGGCGAAAGCGCCGCTGACCGAGGCGTCGCTGTCGACGTCCAGCGCCTCGAGATGAATGGGAAGTCTTTCCTTCTCGGCGATTTTGCGCAAGTCCCCGCCGCGATCCAGATTGCGCATCGTCGCGACCACTGTGTGCCCCGCCCGGGACAACGCGACCGCGGTCGCGAACCCGATGCCGGTGCTTGTTCCAGTGACCAAAGCCAACGCCATGACCAGCCTCCGCTCCCCAGGGCCCGCCGCAGAGGGCGGAGCCGCGCCACTTCCGCACATGTTCATCGCGGGGTCAAATTCCAGCGAGGATGCGGGGAGAAGGCCGGATCGTCTGCCGGCGCGGTCCTCGGCTGTCGATGACGGACGACATTTTCTTGCCAAACCCAGAAATATGTGCTAAACATTTTGTTACTGGCCGAAACCAACCCCGCTCGGGGCGCGCTCGCGGGCGGGGAGGAGGCAGGCTGTTTGACAGTGTCCGTCCACAACCCGAGACGCGAGCTAAGACGGAGAGGAATATTCTTGTTTGAATCGGCCGCAACTCTTTGAAAAGCCCCGATTCGGAAAAATAAAAGAAAGCAAAAGAAAGCAAAAGAAAGCGATTTCGCTTTTATTCGTTTGCATTTGCCTTGCGCTGAGCTCGCGCGCAGGTTGAATCCAGGCGGCCTTTGACGGCGCCGGCCCTGCGCCGCTCATCCCTTCCGCTTCAGCGCGATTCCTTCCCCGGCGGCGGGCGGGTGGGCGAGGCCGCTCTGCGCCTTGGCGAGGGCGTCGAGCGCGGCCTTGGTTTCATGCGCCCAGGGAACGACTCGGCTTCCCTCGTCTCCGAGCGCGACCGAGATCAGGAGCTGCTCGGAGGCGGCGAGGCGCTCGCCGCCTTTCGCGGTCATGTCGAGCCAGACCCGCATGCGCTTGTCGTCGTGCTCGAGCAGATGGCAGGCGACGGCAATCGCGTCACCCTCCTTCGCCTCCTTGAAATAATGCAGCATCATCTGGAGAGTGAACAGCGACTGGCCGCTCTTCCTGCGCGCGGCGGCGTCGAGGCCGAGCCGGTCCATCAGCGCGTCGATCGAGCGGCTGAAGACGAGCGCATAGGCCGCATCGTTCATATGGCCGTTATAGTCGACCCACTCGCTGACCACGGTCGCCTCATGCACCGGAAGCGCGGAGCCGTGACGCATGGCGTTTCCCCCCTGGATGAGGTCTAGAGCCGGCCCGGACGGCCTTCCGCCTCGGGCCAATATTTCTGCACCAGGGCGAGGAGTTCGACAAGGAAATCGTCGCGTCGCGCCTCGAGTTCCCGGATCGAACGGCCCGCGGCCTGATCGGCGCAGCCATCGGCGACCTTGTCGATCAGTTCGTCGGTCAGCTCCGGGGCGATGAGCTTCGTCCACGGCAGTTTGAGCGCCGGGCCGAACTGATGCAGCATGTGGCGCATCCCTCCTTCCCCTCCCGCGAGATGAAAGGTGAGGAACGTGCCCATCAGCGACCAGCGCAGGCCGCAGCCGTAAACCACCGCGGCGTCGACCTCCTCGGTGGTGGCGACGTCGTCGTTGATGAGCCACAACGCCTCGCGCCACAGGGCCTCCATCAGCCGGTCGGCGATGAAGCCGACGATCTCCCTGCGCACCGTGAGCGGCCGCATGCCGAGCGAGCGGTAGAAACCGGCGCCGCGGTCGATCGTTGCGGGCGCGGACTTCTCGCCGCCGACCAGCTCGACCAGCGGCAGCAGATAGACGGGGTTGAACGGATGGCCGACTAGCATCCGCTCGGGCCGCGTCATCTTCGAAGCCAGCAAAGTCGGCAACAGCCCGGAGGTCGACGAGGCGATGATCGCATTCGCGTTAGCGGCGTCGATGCGGGCGAGCAGGTCTTGCTTCAGCGCCTCGCGTTCGGGCGCGTTCTCCTGAATGAATTCGGCCCCGGCCACGCAATCCTCAAGGTGCTCGTGGAACGTCAGGCGCGAGGGGCTGGCGTCCGGGGCCACTCCCCGTCGGGCCATCGCCGGCCACGCCGCGTCGATCGCGGCGAACGCCTTGGCGCGGGCGTCGGGCGCGGGGTCCCACGCGTCAACGTCGAGCCCGGCGCCGAGGAACCGTGCCGCCCAGCCTGACCCGATCACCCCTGCGCCGACGACGGCGACGCGTTCGATTGTGGAATCCATGACCTGCCCCGCTTCGTTCAGCGCCGCGGAATTCGCTTGGAGCGCGCTCATTTCGGCGCCCGCGCCATTGGCGGGCCGGCGCCCGCCGCGGCTATCCAGACGACCGCCGCCAGAATGATCGCGCCGCCGGTCAGCGTCGCGAGCGCGGGCGTTGCGCCGAAGGCGAGCCACACCCAGATCGGCCCGAAGATCGTCTCGGTTTGCGCGAGCACCGTCTGCCCAGCGGCGGGCACATGCGGCGCGCCGCGCAAGAAGAGGGCGAACCCGAGCCCCATGACCAGAAAGCCGGCTCCGAATGCGGCAATAACCTCGGCTGGAGAAGGGAAGAGCGTGGCGCCGATGGCGAGGCAGACGCTCGCCGAGAGGGCGCTCGCCATGAGCCCGTAAGCGAACACCGCCGGCGAATAGTCGCGCCGTGGTCCGTACCGCATCGCGACGTTCGCGCCGGCGAACCCGAGCGCGGTCAGGACACCCATGACGTTGCCGGCAAGATGGCCGGCCTCGAGCGCGCCCCCGACAATGACGCAGAGCCCGGCGAAGCCGAGCGCAACCGACCCCGCCTGAGCGAGGTTCAGCCGCTCGCCCAGAAGCACCCGGCCGAACAGCGCCGCCATGAGCGGCGCGCAGGAGGAAAGAAAGAGGGCGTTGGCGACCGTGGTCGTCTTCATGGCGCCGATGAAGGCGGTCGAACTCATCGAAAGCGCCGAGGCGACCACCGCGCCGGTCCGCCCGGTCGCAATGAGCCGCTCAAGGATTGGCCCGCCGCGTCGGGACCGCGAGGTGAGAGCGAAGGCGCGAGCGACGCCAAGGCCGCGCCAGGTCAGGAACTGCCCGGAATTGAGATGCGGCGCGAGCCGCAGGAAAATGCCGGTGAAGCTCCATGTCAGTCCTGCAGCGAGCACATAAAACGCGCCGGCCGGAAAGCCGGGCTTTGAGACGGCTTGAGCTCCGGAGACCGTCATGCCGCGTTCACCGAGGATCGGCCGCCACGGGAATTCAACCGATTGTCCGAAAAGGGGCGCCCGGCTTTCATTTCTGCTTCTTGAGGCCGAGCCTCGCGCGCGCCTCGGCGGCGGTGGCGACCGAGGCGCCGATGCGTTCGACAATCTCCCGCGCCCGCCTGACGAGCGCCCCGTTGCTGGCCGGCACGCCGCGATCGAGCCAGATGTTGTCCTCGAGCCCGACCCGCACGTGGCCGCCAAGCAGGACCGCCTGCGCGACAAAGGGCATCTGCATTTTGCCAATGGCGAAGCCGGCCCAGTTCGAGCCTGCGGGAAGATGGGCGCGCATCGCCAGCATCGCTTCGGTGGTCGCCTCAGCGCCCCAAGGAATCCCGAGGCAGAGCTGGAAGAGCGGCGGCGGGTCGATCAGGCCCTCGTCGATTAGCTGCTTGGCGAGCCAGACATGGCCGAGCTCGAAGCATTCGATCTCGGGTTTGACCCCTGCGGCCTGAATTCGCCACGCCATCTCGCGCAAGAGGCCGGCGGTCGCGAGAAACGCGCCGTCGCCGAAGTTGAGCGAGCCGCAATCTAGGGTGCAGATCTCGGGTCTCAGCTCCTCGACATGGGTGACGCGCTCGGCTGCGCCCGCCATGTCGGTCCCCGGCCCGCCGGAAGACGGATCGGCGGGATCGAAGAAAAAATCGCCGCCCATGCCGGCCGTAAGGTTGATGACGACATCGGCGCCAGACGATCGGATGAGATCGACCGTCTCGCGGTAGAGGTTGGGGTCGCGCGCCGCCTTGCCCGTCTGCGGATCGCGCACATGCAGGTGCACGATCGCAGCGCCCGCCGCGTGCGCTTCGAGCGCCGAATCGGCAATCTGGCGCGGGGTGACGGGAATCGCCGGATGCTTGCCGACCGTATCGCCGGCCCCGGTCACTGCGCAGGATATGATGACGTTGGCGTTCAATCTTCCCCCTGCCGACCGGCGCGACTCTGCGCTAGCGCGACCAGCCGTGCAAGGCTCCGCGGACCGAACGCCCCATGTTCAATTGCGATCCGCCGATCTTGAAATTGATGGGCCGCGGGGCCGCGCTCGCGTGCGCCGCGGACGCTTAAGCTCTTTTTCCCGCGGCGCGAACATGCGAAGGGCTCAGCCCATGTCCCTCATGGCGATCAAGCTCGTGGTCACTCCGCTGGTGGTGCTTCTCGCCTCGCTCGCGGCCAGGAGGTGGGGTGATGCGGTCGGCGGTTGGCTGGTCGGCCTGCCGCTCACGTCTGCCCCGGTGTCGATCTTCCTCGCGATCGAGCAGGGGCCGGCGTTCGCGGCTCGAGCGGCCGACGGATCGGTCGCCGGCGTCGTGTCCCAGGCCGCCTTCTGTCTGGGCTATGCGGCGCTGGCGCGACGGGGCGCGACATTGGCGCTCGGCACGGGAACGCTGGCCTATGCCGCCGTTGCGACGGCGTTGGTGGCGGCAGGTCTTTCGACGATCTGGCTCTCATTCGCCGCAGTTGTCGCGCTCGCTCTCGTCCTTTGGCTCATTCCGCGCCGCTTCATCGCCCTCCCCGCCGCGAGCGCGGGCTGGTGGGACATGCCCTTGCGCATGGCGGTGACGACGGGCCTGGTCGTCGGCCTCACGTCGGCGGCGAGGACGCTCGGTCCTCAGGCCAGCGGCGCTGCGGCGTCATTCCCGCTCATTGGCGCCTCGATCGCCGCCTTCGCCCATTGGAGCCAGGGTTCAGAGGCGGGGATTGCGGTGATGCGAGGAATGGCGAGCGCGCTCTTCGCCTTTGCGGCCTTTTTCGTTGTCGCCGGCGCGGCTCTTCCGCGCACTTCGCTCATCGCGGCCTTTGTGCTGGCGACGGCGGCGGGTCTCACCATCCAGGGCGCGACTTTGCACCTGGTGCGCCGCCCGGCAAAAATGGAAGACGCGGCCGGAGGGGGGCCGGCCGCGTCTTCGCTTCGCCGAGGCTGATAACGCGAGCCCCGGGGACTACTCGGGAACTATTGTCCGTTGTCGCCCTGACCGAGTTCGCCCTGGTGGTGGCGCCACATTTCCATGGCGAACCGGGCGCGCTGCGGAATCAACATGTCGCGCCCAAGCAGCGCGAACTTCTCTTTCTGCGACGCATCGAGGCCGGCGTACAGCGGCTTGGCGGCGTCCGCGATCTTCTTGATGTCCGCCGCGCCTTGAGTCAGGCGGTCGGCGAGCGCATCCAGACGGTCGACGGGCGAGACATGCTCGCCCTGCATGCGCGCCTGCATCATCTGCTGCATGGCCTCCATGCGGGCTTTCGCAGCATCCTGGACGGCGGATTCAAACGGGCCCCAGAGTTTCTCCTGATCAGCGTTCAATCCGAGACCGGCCTTCATGCCGGCGAGCTTGGCGTCGAGCAGCGTCTCGCGATCGGCCGCCCAGTGCTGCATGCGCTCGGCGTGCGAAGGCTGCTGATCACTCTGCGCAGTCGCCGCGCTGAGCGCAAAGCCTGAAGTGGAAAGGGCGAGCGCGGCAAGCGTTGCAAGGAGAATGCGTTTCATAGCGAAACCCTCGTCCTGATTCTGCGCCGCCGAGGCTGATCGCCTGCAAGATGAAAGGCAAATTAACTCCGCGTAATAAAAGCCGGAGGGCGGCGGACGGAGACATTTAGGGTAAACGCGCGGTAAATGCGCGGGAGCGGCGCCTGTCGCCCGTGGGAGCGGAAATGAACGAAACTGTGCTGGAAAGGCTTGCCGGCCGGCTCGCGGCGAACGGCGAGGCGCTTTGCGCCTGGGTCACTGTGAACGAGCCGGGGGTCGCCGAGTGGCTCGCCCGCGAATCCTTCGACGCGGTGGCGCTCGACATGCAGCACGGAGCGATCGATTTCGACGGCGCCGCCCGCTCGATCCTGGGCGTCGCCCTGGCCGGCAAGCCGACCATCGTACGTGTTCCGATCGGGCAATTTGCCCTCGCCAGTCAGCTTCTTGATTCCGGGGCGAGCGGCATCCTGGCGCCGATGATCAACAGCGGCGATGATGCACGCCGGCTGGTCGAGTACGTCAAATTTCCGCCGCTCGGGCAACGCTCCTGGGGCCCGCGGGCGGCGCTGCCGCTCAGCGGGCTTGAGCCCACCGCCTACCTCATCGCCGCCAATGCGATGACCCAGGCGATCGCGATGATCGAGACCCGCGCCGCGCTCGCCGCGCTCGACGATATTCTCGAGGTCGAGGGCGTCGATGGGGTGTTCGTCGGTCCCTCGGACCTTTCGATCGCGCTTAGCGGAGGCATGGGCGTCGAGCCGCGCGGCGAGACGCTGATGATCGAAGCTCGGCGCGTGGCCGAACGCGCCAAGGCGCATGGAAAGTACGCGGCGATGTTCTGCTTCGACGGCGCGGACGCGCGAGCGATGCTGGCGCTCGGATACCGCGTCTGCACCATCGCCAGCGACCAGGCGCTGATGCGCGCGGCGGCGCGCGCCGAACTCGCCGCCGCGCGGGCCGGACGCGCCTGAAAGCCGCGGCCGGCGCTGGAAAAAACCCGGTTCCCACCCATATTGGGGAGAGGGTGCCTGAGCGCGCTATGGGCGTGCATCCTTAGGCGTGACGGGCTAGACTGGGCCAAGGGCGAATCGATGCTCCATCAGCGACTGGGCCCAATCTCGTAAAAGGCTTTGATTTTGGAAGAGGAAGGCAAGGACCTGGCCGAAGAGGCCGAGGCCGCCGGCGAAAGCTACGGCGCGGATTCGATCAAGGTGTTACGCGGCCTCGACGCCGTGCGCAAGCGGCCGGGCATGTATATCGGCGACACCGACGACGGCTCGGGTCTCCACCATATGATCTACGAAGTGGTCGACAACGCGATCGACGAGGCGCTGGCCGGCCATGCGCGAGAGGTCGCCGTCACCCTCAACGCCGACGGTTCGTGCACTGTGATCGACGACGGGCGCGGAATTCCGACTGGCATCCACGACGAGGAGGGAGTTTCGGCCGCCGAGGTCATCATGACCCAATTGCACGCCGGCGGGAAATTTGACCGCAATTCCTACAAGGTTTCGGGCGGACTGCACGGTGTCGGCGTTTCGGTCGTCAATGCGCTTTCGACGCGACTTGTCTTGCGCATCTGGCGCGATGGCCTCGAGCATGAGATCGAGTTCGCCAACGGCGACGCGGTCGCGCCGCTTAGGGTCGTGGGCCCCGCGCCGATCGCCGACGGCCGGCCGAAACGCGGGACCGAGGTCACGTTCACCCCCTCGCCCGAAACCTTCTCGATGGTCGAATTCGACTATGCGACCATTGAACATCGCCTGCGCGAGCTCGCCTTCCTCAATTCGGGCGTCCGCATCGTGCTGACCGACCTGCGCCACGTCGAGCCAAAGCGGGAGGAACTGCACTACCAGGGCGGACTCGAGGCGTTCGTGCGCTATCTCGACCGCGCCAAGACCGCGTTGATCCAAAACCCGATCCTGATCGGGGGCGAGCGCGAGGGCATCGGCGTCGAGGTCGCGCTGTGGTGGAACGACAGCTATCACGAGAACGTGCTGCCGTTCACCAACAACATTCCGCAGCGCGACGGCGGGACTCACCTCATCGGCTTGCGTAGCGCGCTCACCCGCCAGGTCGTCGGCTATGCCGAGAGTTCGGGGCTTATGAAGAAGGAACGGGTCGACCTTTCGGGCGACGACACCCGCGAAGGCCTGACCTGCGTGCTCAGCGTCAAATGCCCGGATCCAAAATTCTCCTCGCAGACCAAGGACAAGCTGGTCTCTTCCGAAGTCCGCCCGGTCGTCGAGGGGCTCGTCAACGAGCTGCTGTCACAGTGGTTCGAGGAGCATCCTCAGGAGGCGCGGGTCATCGTCGGCAAGGTGGTCGAGGCCGCCCAGGCGCGCGAAGCCGCCCGCAAGGCGCGCGAGCTCACCCGCCGCAAGGGCGCGCTCGACGTCGCGAGCTTGCCCGGCAAGCTCGCCGACTGCCAGGAGCGCGACCCCGCGAAGTCTGAGATTTTCATCGTCGAGGGCGATTCGGCGGGCGGCACCGCCAAGCAGGGTCGCAACCGCGAGTTCCAGGCGGTGCTGCCGCTGCGCGGCAAGATCCTCAACGTCGAGCGGGCGCGCTTCGACAAGATGCTGGGTAGCGAGCAGATCGGCACCCTCATCACCGCGCTCGGCGCTGGCATTGGGCGCGACGACTTCAACCTGGAGAAGCTGCGCTACCACAAGATCATCATCATGACCGACGCGGACGTCGACGGCTCGCACATCCGCACGCTGCTGCTCACCTTCTTCTTCCGGCAGATGCGCCCGATCATCGAGGCCGGGCATCTCTTCATCGCCCAGCCGCCGCTGTTCAAGGTCAAGCGCGGACAATCGGAGCAATACCTCAAGGACGAGCGGGCCCTTGAGGATTACCTGGTCGAAGCGGGACTCGAAGGAGCGACGTTGACGCTCGGCGGCGGCGAAGCTCGGGCCGGGGCGGACCTGCGGGCGCTAGTCGAGGAGGCGCGCGCGCTGCGCCGGGCGCTCGACGGCCTCCATTCCCGCTACAACCGAACCGTCGTCGAGCAGGCGGCGCTCGCCGGCGCCTTGAAGCCGCTAGCCGATCCCGTGGATCCGGAGGCGCGTCCGCGCGCCGAGGCGATCGCCGCGCGGACGAACGCCGTCGCCGAGGAGACCGAGCGCGGCTGGACTTGCCGGGTCGAGGCCGGCGGCTACGTGCTTTCGCGCGAGGTGCGCGGCGTCCGGCAGGCCGCGGTCATCGACGCCGGCCTGCTCGCCTCCGCCGACGCCCGCCGTCTCGACGAGCATGCGGGACCGTTGCGCGAGGCCTTCGCCGGGCCTGCGACCTTTCAACGCCGCGGCGAGACGACCGCCGTCTCGAGCCCGACCGAGCTTCTCGAGGCGGTCAACGCCGCCGGTCGCAAGGGCTTGACCTTCCAGCGCTACAAGGGCCTCGGCGAAATGAACAAGGACCAGCTCTGGGAGACGACCCTAGACCGCGAGGCGCGCACCCTGCTGCAGGTCAAGATCCGCGAGTTCGACGAGGTCGACGACATTTTCGTCAAGCTGATGGGCGACATCGTCGAGCCGAGGCGCGAGTTCATCCAGGACAATGCGCTCTCGGTGGCGAATTTGGACGTGTGAGCAGGAGGCCCGAGCCCCCAAAAGCCGGGGACAACCCGGCCGCCTGCTTGCCAAAGGCTAAGCCTGAGCCAATCTGGCTTCTCATGAAGTTCCCGCCCGAGTTTCTCGACGAGATCATGGCCCGGCTCCCGGTTTCCGAGGTGGTCGGGGCGCGAGTCATGTTGCGCAAGGCCGGGCGGGAATGGCGGGGCCTCTCGCCTTTCACTTCGGAGAAGACCCCGTCATTCTTCGTCAACGACCAGAAGCGGTTCTTTCATGATTTCTCGTCCGGCAAGCACGGCACGATCTTCAATTTTCTCATGGAGACCGAAGGTCTGAGCTTTCCCGAAGCCGTCGAGCGGCTCGCCGCCCAGGCCGGCCTCCCGATGCCGCGCCGGAGCGAGGCGGAGGCGGCGGAGGAGAAGAAGCGGGCGAGCCTCATCGACGTTCTCGCACTCGCCGCAGGCCTGTTCGAGGCGAACCTCCAGCAGCAGCTCGGCGCGAAGGCCCGCGGCTACCTCTCAGACCGCGGCCTCGGCCCGCCGGTGCAGCAGCGGTTTTCGCTCGGTTATGCCTCGCCCGAGCGCTTCGCGCTCCGCGATGCGCTCGCAGCCAGGGGAATTGGTGTCGATCAGATGATCGAGGCAGGGCTCCTCGTCCACGGCGAGGACATCGCTGTTCCCTATGACCGGTTCCGCGACCGGGTCATGTTCCCGATCCACGACCGCTCGGGTCGCGTCATCGCCTTCGGCGGGCGGGCGATGGAGCCGGGGGCCAAGGCGAAATACCTGAATTCCCCCGAGACTTCGCTCTTCCACAAGGGTGCATTGCTGTTCAATCATCATCGCGCCCGCAAAAGCGCCCACGACAGCGGCGAAATCATCGTGGTCGAGGGCTATATTGACGCAATCGCGGTCAGCGAAGCTGGCATCCCCAATGTCGTCGCGCCGCTCGGCACCGCGCTCAGCGCCGACCATTGCGCTCTTCTGTGGGCGATGGCGAGCGAGCCGATCCTGTGCTTCGACGGCGACGACGCTGGCCGGCGGGCGGCCTTCCGCGCCATCGACACCGCGCTGCCCTTGATCGGCGCGACCAAGAGCCTACGCTTCGCGACTTTGCCCGAGGGTCAGGATCCGGACGACTTCGTTCGCGCGAGCGGGCCAGCGGCGATGGCCGAGCGCCTCAAGGGCGCGCTGCCGCTCTCCGACTTGCTGTTCATCCGCGAGACCGATGGCGAGCGATTCGACACGCCCGAACAGCGCGCCGGTCTTGAACGGCGCCTCAACGAAGCGGTCGCGAAGATCGCCGACGAACCGCTGCGCCGCCACTACCAGGCGGACGTGAAGCGACGCTTGGCGGCGTTCTTCGGCGACGAGCGTGAGCGCCTGGGCCGGGGCGGCGGCGGCGCAAGACACGCCTTCAGTCCGCGGCGCGGCGGCCCCTTCCCTCCGGGCGGCTCGCGCGTCGGATTGGCGGAAGCGCCCTTGTCCCCCCAGAGCAAGCTCGCCCGCAAGGCGCGGGCGCCGGCGCGCGAAGTCATGATCCTGGCGATCGCGCTTGGCCACCCGTCGCTGCTCGAGCGCCATTGCGAGGAACTTGCGGCGGCCGAATTCACCGACGCCGGCCTCGGCCCGTTCCGCGACAGCCTGCTCGCCGCGCCCGCCGAGGCGCTCGCTTCCTCCGCCGCGCTGGCCGTTTGGCTGAGCGGCGCCGGGCGCGCAGCGCAATATGAGCGCATCGTTGCGCTGGCCGCCAAAATGCCCGATTGGTGGTGCATGCGGCCGGAAGCCGCTGATGCTGACGCCGATCTGGCGCTCAGGCAAAGCTTGGCCTTGCATCGACGGGCAGGCGCGTTACATAGGGACCTGAAGCTCGCGGAGCGGTCGCTCGCAGTGGAGCCGAACGAGCTTAATCTTGCGCGACTGCTTGATATTAAAGCGAATTTGGCCGACCTTGCGGATGCCGAAGCAGCGATCGACGGTTTTGGCGACGGGTCCGGACGCGCGTCGTCGGCGATCTGACCGGAATGGCCCAGAGATGGGGGACGGCGCGGGAAAGTGATGGGGCGGCGTTTCCTCGGGGACATCGCGAAAGGAAGGCCTCAAGTCTGGCCTGAGCGATCTTGGTGGGACCGCTCGTCCTTGTCGAGCCGGTCGAACGACGATACTGGACGCCCGGCGTCGCTGGCCGCGGGATGACGGAGACGCCGCAATGGCAAAAAAAGATGAGACCAAGAGCGAGGGCGAATCGGCGGTTGTCGAGACCCCCGATAGCCCCCTGCTCGATCTCAGCGACGCCGCCGTCAAGCGGATGCTCAAGATCGCCAAGAAGCGCGGCTGGGTGACGCAGGAGGAATTGAACGCCGTCTTGCCGTCCGAAGAGATTTCGTCTGATCAGATCGAGGACATGAACGCGATGCTCAGCGAGATGGGCATCAATGTCGTCGAAAGCGAGGACGCGGAAGAGGCCGAGAAGGAGAGCTCCGAGGCCGTCGACGAGGAAGAGGCCGAAGGCGGCGAGATTGTTGAGGCGGCGCGAACGACCGCGGTTGCGACCCGCTCGTCCGAGCCCGCCGAGCGGACCGACGACCCGGTGCGCATGTACTTGCGCGAGATGGGCTCGGTCGAGCTTTTGTCGCGCGAGGGCGAAATCGCCATCGCGAAGCGGATCGAGGCTGGCCGCGAAGCGATGATCGCCGGCCTGTGCGAGAGCCCCCTCACCTTCCAGGCGATCATCATCTGGCGCGACGAGCTCAACGACGGCAAGATCCTCTTGCGCGACATCATTGATCTCGAAGCCACCTACGCCGGCCCAGACGGCAAGAAGGCGCCGAAGACCGACTATTCCGCGCCCGGCGCGCCGCCGCCGCCAAATCCGGCCCGCGACCGCATCGCGCCGGCGACCGCCCCGCAGGCGCCGCCGGAAGGGTTCGACGGCGACGCGCCCCCGCCGCCCGAGAGCTTCGACGACGAGGACGATCTCGAGAATTCGGTGTCGCTCTCGGCGATGGAGGCCGACCTCAAGCCGCGCGTGCTCGAGACCTTCGACCGCATCGCCGACGCCTACAAGAAGCTCCGCCGCCTGCAGGACCAGAACGTCGAGAACAAGCTCAGAAGCGAATCGCTCTCGCCCGCGCAAGAGCGCAAATACAAGGCGCTGAAGAAGGAGATCGTCGGCGACGTCAAGTCGCTGTCGCTCAACCAGAACCGCATCGACGCCCTGGTCGAGCAGCTCTACGACATCAACAAGCGCCTGATCGGTCTCGACATCCGCCTCATGCGGATGGCCGAGGCCCATCGTGTCGGCCGCGAGGACTTTCTCAAGAACTACCAAAATTCCGAGCTCGACCCGAAGTGGCTGCTCCGCGTCTCGAAGCTCACGGCGCGCGGGTGGAAGGAGTTCGTCGCCGCCGACAAGAACGCGATCAAGGAAATCCGGGCCGAGATCCAATCGCTGGCGACCGAGACCGGGCTTGAGATCCAGGAATTCCGCCGGCTTGTGCAAATGGTGCAGAAAGGCGAACGGGAGGCACGACAGGCCAAGAAGGAGATGGTCGAGGCCAATCTGCGCCTCGTGATCTCGATCGCCAAGAAATACACCAATCGCGGCCTGCAGTTCCTGGACCTGATCCAGGAAGGCAACATCGGGCTGATGAAGGCGGTCGACAAGTTCGAGTATCGCCGCGGCTACAAATTCTCGACCTACGCGACCTGGTGGATCCGGCAGGCGATCACCCGCTCGATCGCCGATCAGGCAAGGACGATCCGCATTCCCGTCCACATGATCGAGACGATCAACAAGATCGTGCGCACCTCGCGCCAGATGCTGCATGAGATCGGCCGCGAGCCGACGCCGGAGGAGCTCTCGGAAAAGCTCGCCATGCCGCTCGAGAAGGTGCGCAAGGTGCTCAAGATCGCCAAGGAGCCGATCAGCCTCGAGACGCCGATCGGCGACGAGGAGGACAGCCACCTCGGCGATTTCATCGAAGACAAGAACGCGGTCCTCCCGATTGACGCGGCGATCCAGTCCAACCTGCGCGAGACGACGACGCGGGTGCTGGCCTCGCTCACCCCGCGCGAGGAGCGGGTTTTGCGCATGCGCTTCGGCATCGGCATGAACACCGACCACACGCTCGAGGAGGTCGGCCAGCAGTTCTCGGTGACGCGCGAGCGCATCCGTCAGATCGAAGCCAAGGCTTTGCGTAAGCTCAAGCACCCGAGCCGGAGCCGCAAGCTCAGAAGCTTCCTCGATAACTGAGCGATCGGCTCGCCATCCGGCGGCTTTCGCGCGAGCAGGGGATCCGCACGGGTTCCGCTCGCCTATGAGGCATGGGTTTCCGCGCCCGGCAACAGCTCCCGCAGCTCGCCCAGCCACGGTTCGTAGCGCCGCCAGCGCTCGACGGAGGTCTTGTAGACCGGCTGACGCGCCTGCCACAGGCTCGCGGTTCTCACCACCCGGCCGTTGCGCTCCGGCGCGAGGCAGGCGTCGTCCCAGTCGAGGCCGCAGAAGCCGATGAGCCGGCGCGTTTCCGCCTCTTGGTCGGCGACCAGCGTCGCGTAGTGGACTTCGGTGAATCGATCGGAGGGCAATACGCGGCGCCAGTGGTCCATGAGCCGCTCGTACTGACGATAAGCGAACGCCAGGTCGCCGCGATCCCACGCATAGTCCTGACTTGCGCCGAAGTTGGCGAAGAATATCGACAAGCACGTATCGACCGGGTTCCGGCGGCAATGAATGATGCGCGCTTCCGGAAGGGCGAGCCGGATGAGCCCGAGCACCTCGAAATTCCCGGGCCGCTTGTCGGTCACCCGCAGCGCGCCGGGTCCGATTTGGCGGAGCTGGGCGCAATAGTCCTCGGCGGCTTTGGATAGTTCGGCCGCCTCGAGGGGGCGAATTCCGGAGGTATGCGAGTTGAAGCTCCGGCGCGCCCAGAAAGGCAGCTCGCCGCCAGCAGCGACCGCGGGATGCGATGAGAGGATCTGTTCGACCAGAGTCGTGCCGGACCGGGGCATGCCGACGACAAACACCGGCAGATCGCCTCCCTGACGCGCCGGCATGACGAGCGATCGCCGCGCACTTTCGAGCGCCTCAACCGTGTGATCGGCGATGATCGCGTCATACCGGGCGACGAGCGCCGCGCGATCGAGGCGCTCCGATATCCCTCTCAGCCTGTTTCCCGCCTCATAGCGCCGCATCGCCTCGGCGTAGTCGCCGAGGTCGTCGAAGGCCTTCCCCAGGCCGAACTGAACGCTGGCGCGCGCCAACACGTCGAGGCCGGGCCGCTCGGCGCGGCCGCGCATGCGCTCCACGAGCGGCCGGTCGGCCTCTTTGAAGCGCTTGACGGCGGCCAGTTTCTGGAAAGCGGCCGGGAATCCTTCGACTGCCAGGGTCAACTGGTCGGCCGCGTCCTCGAACGCCCCGCGGTTCGACAACAACTCGCCGAGGAAAGTCCGCGCCTCGGCCAGTTGCGGCGCGAGAGCGAGCAGGCGACGAAGCTCTTTCTCCGCCTCGTCGCGCTTTCCCTCCATCGAAAGCGCCCGAGCCGAATAAAGCCGGCGCGCCAGAGGATCTTCGGCCCTTCGGCTCAACCTGCGATAGGCGGCCAACGCTTCGGGCTCGCGCATCTGCTGGACAAGGCCAGCGGCAAGATGGGCCAGCGCCAATTCGAAGCTCGGCCGCAGCTCCACTGCACGCTGCAGGTGAGCGACCGCCTCGGCCGAACGGCCGCAGGCCTGACACGCGACGCCAAAGTTATAGTGCGCCTCCGCGTTGTTCGGATCGAACCGGACAACTTCGTGGAGCAAGGGAATCGCGTCAGCCCAGCGATAGGCGTCGCAGTGCGCCTTGGCTGCGAGCGTCAGCCCTTCCAGCCTTCGCCTCGGAACCGAGGGAGATCCCTGGACTGCTCCAGCAGGTGTCGCCAGGCCCGGATCCTTGATTTGGCAGCAGTGCTTGTATTTTCTGCCGCTGCCGCAAGGGCAAGGATCGTTGCGGCCAACCCTTGCCGCCGTTTTGGCCGCGATTCTGATCCCGGTCATTCCACGCGCTCCGGCCTGTCCCATAGCTGGAAAATCGTGATGTGAAAATGGTGGCCGCAAAGGCGGACTTGAACTCAAATGGGGTCGTCGACAGGGGCGCGCCGCGTGCTAGAGTTGAAAAGCCTGGCTCTCGCCGGTCCGACCCCGTCCCGGCGCCGCTTCGCCGGGCCGCGGAACCGGCGGCCGACGCCCGGGCTGCGATAGGGAGGGAGAATATGGCCTACAAGGACGTCCTTGTCTTTCTCGATCCGACGGCCGAGGCGGCGGAGCGCGCCCGCTTCGCTGTCTCGCTCGCGAAGACGTACGGCGCGCGATTGATCGGGGTTGACGTCAGCGCGCCGCCGGCCGGCAAGGAGGAGGAAAGCGAGGGGGCGGTTGAGCGGATGTTCGCCGAGGCGACCCGGCAGGCAGCGCCGGCGGCCGTCTTCGTGCCGGCGGACAAGCCGGGCGACGCCGACCTTTTCTGTCATTGCGTCGACTTGATGATCGCGCCCGGCCCCGAGAGCCTGGCCCATGACGCCATTCGCCGCGGCGCCCTCGACCGCGCGCTCATCGAATCCGGCGTTCCAATGCTGGTCCTGCCGCCGGACTGGAAGCCGGGCCCGATCGGCGACAACATCGTCATCGCCTGGAACGCCGAGCGCGAGGCCTTGCGCGCCGTGCATGACGCGATGCCGCTGCTCGAGAAGGCGAAAAAGGTCACCCTGTTCGCATTTTCGTCGCGGCCAAGCGTCCTGCGCAAGTCGGCCCAGATGCTGGTCGATCACCTGGCGGCGCACGGCGTCAAGGCCGAGCATATCTCGGACTGGACCAATACCGGCGACCTGACCGCGGTCGAGGCGCTGTTCGCCAGCCTCGACACCCAGGACGCCGATCTCATCGTCGCCGGCGCTTTCGGCCATTCGAGGCTCTACGAGGGGCTGTTCGGCGGGGTGAGCATGGATCTCATGCACCAACAGTCGCTGCCGGTCCTGATGTCGCACTGAGCGGGGCGAAGAAACGCGCCCAGCTGCCGCAAGGGGAGGGTTCCTCGCTGTTCGCTGCGTCGCAGCATAAAACAACAAGCTCATCGAGATAGAGCGCGCTGCTTCCTTCTCCAAGTGCGAACGCCAAGGTTCGGCGGGCGCCGCCGCACCCTGATGTCTCCTCTCAAAGCTTTGGTGTCATTATGGTTTCTCAACGTTTCGCGGCCCACGCGGCAACCTTGGGGGCTGCGTCGACGGTCGTCTTGCTGCGGCGCCATGCAGCCTCGCCGCGGGGGTCAAATGAATTCTCCATTAAATTTTGGAAACTTTTTTCGCCCGAATCGGCGAAATCCACTTGACCTTTCATCCCGCACCTGCCATGAAAATAGCCTCTCATGCGCTGGCTTCACGCGGCCTGAACCGTGGGTTCGAGTGTGACGCGATAGCCGAGGCGTTGGAGGCGGCGTTTGAGGTTGGCGACGGTTCGGGTCTGGCCAATCT
>Ga0335073_10001345_pt1 | contig 32756 bp, 27 predicted proteins | sample Lox_Sample_22_FD_207093 | JGI IMG/M metagenome (GOLD analysis project Ga0335073, IMG submission 207093) | Soil microbial communities from Loxahatchee National Wildlife Refuge, Florida, United States - Lox_Sample_2.2 | ecosystem: Environmental > Terrestrial > Soil > Wetlands | place: USA... | reverse complement strand
GGAACAGCGAATTGGAGCAGTTCACGATCGAGTCGCCGTAGTAGTCGTATTCAGTCTTGCCGTTCTTCAGCTTCACCGCATAGAAGGTGTGGACCGTCACGCTGCCCGTGGTATCACGATGTGGGATGTTGGCGTGCAACGAGATGAAGTCCACCGCATAAATGACTACGCAGACGATGACAACGGAGATGAGAGCTCGCTTCACGTGTAGAGAGCAGGACGACGGCCAGGTTCTTCTGCGGCCCTGATTTAGGCAGTAACCTCTTCAGTTCGGAAATACTGCGCCATCTTGCGAAACTTTTCGTAGCGCGCATCCAGCAGCGCTTTCACCGGCAGCTTCTCCAGTGTCGCCAGATGTTTTTCCAGCGCATCGGCGACGGTGGTGGCGATTTCGTCGTAGTCGTGATGCGCCCCTCCCGGCGGCTCGGGAAGTACTTCGTCACAAATGCCAAACTCGAGCACGTCTTTCGCCGTGATCCGCAGCGCCTGCGCCGCAACATCTTTCTTATTCGCGTCGCGCCACATGATCGACGCGCAGCCTTCCGGCGAAATCACGGAATAAATGCTGTTCTCCAGCATCAACACGCGATCGGCAACCGCAATCGCCAGCGCGCCGCCACTTCCCCCTTCACCGGTAATGACGGCGATAAACGGCACCTCGAGCCGCGCCATTTCGCGAAGATTGCGTGCGATCGCTTCCGCCTGGCCGCGCTCCTCCGCGCCGAGGCCGGGATAAGCGCCTACTACATCGACCAGCGATACAATCGGGCGGCGCCACTTCTCGGCAAACTTCATCGCGCGCATCGCCTTGCGATAGCCCTCGGGATTGGGCTGGCCGAAATTGCGATGCAGACGTTGCTTGGTGTCGCGGCCTTTCTGCGTGCCGAGCACGAGCACCTCCCTGCCGCGAAAGCGCGCCATGCCGCAGATCATCGCCGCATCGTCGCCGAACGTGCGGTCGCCGTGAATCTCACTGAAGTCGGGAAAGATGCGCTCGATGTAATCCAGCGGATAAGGACGGTTAGGATGACGCGCCAATTCGGTCCGCTCCCAGGGCGTCAACTGGCCTGAGATCTGCCGGCGCAGCGACTCCACGCGATTGTGCAGCGTCTGCAACTGCTTCTGCGCGTCCTGATTGGCGCCGGCAGCAGCCTGCAGTTGTTCGATCTGGGTCTCGATTTTTTGCAGCTCTTCTTGCGCTTTAGAGGCAGCTTCCATATTCGGATCGTTTCGTCGGTTAGCAGCCGAGTAGAGAGCCTCGGTCGCGTACATCCAGAAATCCAGCGCCGACAGCATTCCATTCTGTTTTGGCGTCAGCTCCGGCTGCTTGGCTGCGGCGATATCTGACATGGTAGAGCGGACCTTCAGGTCCGCGTTAGCATCGTGCATTCTCTATGTGCGGCGACGAGATCACAGAGATCTTGGCGCTGCGGCTGGAAACGAAGGCCGGGTGGGACGCAGGCCTGAAGGCCTGCTCTACCCTTCAGTCGATCACCCGTACGCTACCGCGGCCACATAACTCTTCCACACGGTTGATGAATCTCCGGTCCGGCAAAACATTATAGCCTTCCGCCTCCATCACCACGGTGAAGTCACCCTTGCGCTCCAGGTCGAAGAGCACGCGCGCCTCGCCTTTGCGTTCGCGGCAGATCGCATACAGTTCGTCGACCGTGCCCGCAGAGGCGCTCTCCAGCGGCACCTTGATGCGCAAATGAGTCGGCAGCTTGGGCTGTGCATCTTCCAGTGGCGTGATGTCATCCACCAGCATTTTGGGATTCGAGCCTTCCTCGATGCGCACGCCACCCTTGACCAGCACCGGAACCGTAAGCTTCACCTTCTCTGCCAGCCGGCGATAGGCCTCGGCGAAGACCAGAATATCGACCGAGCCGTTCATGTCCTCCAGCTGGCCCTGCGCGTAGAGATCGCCCTTCTTCGACTTGGCAACGCGGATGCCTTTGAGAATCCCTCCCGTCACGACCTCGCCTTTGCCGGTAGAAGACTTCATCTCACAAATGTCGGCGGTCGAGCGTGCGTTGAAGTCGAGCAGCTTGTCCTGATACTTCTCTAACGGATGCCCGGTGATGAAGAAGCCGAGGATTTCCTTCTCGAATGCCAGCCGCTGATGCTCGTCCCAATCGGGCGTGTTCGGCAGTGGCTTGTCCGCGACCTGACTGGCGACATCTTCCGCAAACACGCCAAACAGCCCGTGCTGGCCGAGCGCGGCGTCCTTCTGCTCCTTCGCCGCATGCTCCATCGCGCTATCGACTACCGCCATCAGTTGTGCGCGCCGTCCCAGAGGATCCATGGCTCCACTCTTGATCAGCGATTCGACCACGCGCTTATTGAGCAGGTGGAGATCGACCTTCTCGCAAAACTCATAGAACGACTTGAACGCGCCGTTCTGCTTTCGCGCCGCAACGATAGAGTCGATGGCGTTGTGGCCGACATTTTTCACCGCCGCGAGGCCAAACCGAATCGCCTCGCCATGCGGCGTGAAATACGCGTCGCTGACGTTCACGTCGGGCGGCTCAACCGGAATGCCCATCTCGCGGCATTCGTTGATGTACTTCACCACGTCGTCGGTGCTGCCGGAAACCGAAGTCAGCAGCGCCGCCATGAACTCCACCGGATAGTGCGTCTTCAGATACGCCGTCTGATAGGCGAGCAGCGCATACGCCGCGGAGTGCGACTTGTTGAAGCCGTACCCGGCAAACTGCTCCATCAGGTCGAAGAGCTTCTCGACTTTCTTGGCGTTGAAACTGCGCTCAGTCGCTCCGCGCACGAAGCGCTCGCGCTGCTTGGCCATGGCTTCAGGATCTTTTTTGCCCATGGCGCGGCGTAGCAGATCGGCGTCGCCCAGCGAGTAGCCAGCAAGCCGGTTGGCGATCTGCATCACCTGCTCCTGATAGACGATGACGCCTAGCGTCTCCTTCAGGATCGGTTCCAACTCGGGCAAATCGTACTCAACTTTCTTGCGTCCCCACTTGCGCTCGATGAAGTCCTCGATCATGCCGCCCTGGATGGGACCGGGACGATACAGAGCGTTAAGCGCGGTGAGGTCTTCGACGGCCGTCGGCTTGTAGCGGCGCAGCACATCGCGCATGCCGTGCGACTCAAACTGGAAAACGCCTGATGTCAATCCAGTGTGAAAGACCTTCTCGTAGGTCACCTGATCGTCGAGTGCGAGTTTCTCCATCTCGAGCCGCTCACCTCGCGTCTGTTCGATCAGTCGCAGCGCGTCGTCGATGATCGTGAGCGTCGTCAGCCCGAGGAAGTCCATCTTCAGCAGGCCCAGCTTCTCGACCGCCTTCATGTCGTAGGCGGTAACGATTTCGTCGTTCTTGGTGCGATGCAGCGGCACCAGGTCAGTCAGCGGTTGCGGCGAGATCACCACCCCGGCAGCGTGCACGCCCGCATTGCGCACCAAGCCCTCGAGCTTCTTCGCCGTGTCGATCAACTCTTTCGTTTGCGGCTCATTGTCGTAAGCGGCGGCCAGCGGCGGTGAATCTTTCAGCGCCTGATCGATGGTGATGTTCAGCGTCGGCGGGATCAGCTTCACTACGCGATCGACCTCGGCGTAGGGGATGTCCATCGCGCGGCCCGAGTCCTTCATCGCAGCTTTAGCGGCCATGGTGCCGAAGGTGATGATCTGGGCCACCTGATCGCGACCGTACTTCTGCGTCACGTAGTCGATGACTTCGCCGCGGCGGTTCATGCAGAAGTCGATATCGATGTCGGGCATGCTGACGCGCTCGGGATTGAGGAAGCGCTCGAACAGCAGCTCATTCTGCAACGGATCGATATCGGTGATAGACAGCGCGTAGGCCACCAGCGATCCTGCCGCCGAACCGCGCCCCGGCCCGACCGGAATATCGCGTTCCTTGGCGAAGCGTATGAAGTCCCAGACAATGAGGAAGTATCCGGCGAACTGCATCTGCCGGATGATCTCGACCTCGCGCGAGAGCCGCCGCTCGTAATCTTCGATGGAGTGCTTCAAACGCCCGAGCGTCTGCAGCTCGCGCAGCATGTTCAGGCGCTTTGCGAAGCCCTCGCGCGTGACGTGCTCGAAATAATCCGGCAGCGTGAACCCGTCGGGAACCACGAACTGCGGAAACGGATCTTTGACTTTCTCCAGCTTGATGTTGCAGCGCTCGGCGATCTCGATCGTCCGCGCCAACACGCGCTCGTAGCCGGAGAAGACCTTCGCCATCTCGGCTGCGCTCTTCACGAAGAACTGATTGCCATGAAACTTCAGGCGGTTGGTGTCGTTGATCGACTTGCCCGTCTGAATGCAGACCATCACGTCCTGCGCGTGCGAGTCCTCCTCGCACAGATAGTGGCTGTCGTTGGTCGCCACCAGCGGGAGTCCAAGCTCCTGCTCCAGCTTCAGCAGGCTCGGATTAACGCGCTTCTCCTCGGGCACGCCCTGGTCCTGCATCTCGAGATAAAAATTGCCCTTACCGAAGATGTCGCTGAAGGTCGCCGCCGCCGCTCGCGCCGCTTCGTACTTCCCTTCTTTCAGATTCTCGGCGACTTCGCCCTTCAGACAGGCCGAAAGCCCGATCAACCCCTGTGCGTGCTCGGCGAGAAATTTCTTGCTGATGCGCGGCTTGTAGTAGAAGCCGTGCAGCGAGGCTTCAGAGACGATCTTTACCAGGTTGCGATAACCCAGATCGTTCTCCGCCAGCACGATCAGGTGGTTGTAATTGTCGCCCTCGGGCGAGGCGCGATGGTCTTCCTTCTTACAGACGTAAAGTTCGCAGCCGAGGATCGGCTTTACGCCTTTCTCTTTGGCGGCATTCACAAAGTTCACCGCGCCGAAAATGTTGCCATGATCCGTCATGGCGACCGCCGGCATGTTCAGCTCTTTGACGCGGCTGACCAGGCGCTCGATCTCGCAAGCGCCATCGAGCATGGAATAGTCGGTGTGAAGATGGAGATGGACAAATTCGGTTTGCGGCATGGCCCTGCTTCTATTTTATGCGTTCCGCTGGACCGCTGCTCTCTGAGGAAGATGTGGAAAAGCGGGTCGAAATTAGCTGCCAAATAGCGCGGCGCCATGGAAAGGCGCAAGTACGAGGGTGAAAGCCAGCATCACCACCGCGAGTACCGCCAGCCAGCGGCGCTCGCGGCCGATATCCGGCCACTGCGGAACGTTGGGATGTCGCATGCCGGTGAACAGCAGGATCATCGCCCACACCAGCCAGCCCATCCAGAAGAAAATCCCAAGCGGAATGAGCACGCCGATCGTGGTACGCGTCACCCACTTGTGCGCCCGCGGCGCCACGGCATAAATGATGTGGCCACCATCGAATTGCCCCCCCGGCATGAGATTCAGCGCCGTGGCGAACATTCCCACCCATGCAGCGATCGCCACTGGATGCAGGTAGAGCGCGCTCAGCGGCGCGGGATTGTGCATGTAAGGCGCGAGCAAGTGATGGAACAGGGTGAAAATCAGCGGATAGCCGAACTCCAGCGCCGAACCGGACGCCTCCGGCGGCATCGGCTTGGAGAGCGCCAGCCCCCATAGCAGCACCGGCAGGGCAACCAGAAATCCTGCAATCGGGCCGGCAATGCCGATGTCGAACAGCGCTTTGCGCGAGCGGATCGGTGACTTGATGCGGATCAGCGCGCCGAATGTACCGATCAGCGTCGGGGCAGGCACAAAGTAGGGCAACGTGGCGTAAACACCATTGCGCTCCGCCAGCACAAAGTGTCCGAACTCGTGCGCCAGCAGAATTCCCAGCAGCGTCAGCGAGAACGGTACACCCATGAGCAGCCGCGCCGGATGCTGCCAGATCCAGTGCACCGGGAATAGCGGAAGCGCGAAGCTGTCCATGGTGAACGCCGGCAGGTCGTGCACAAAGTTGTATTGCAAACGGGCGCCGACCACCAGCGTGGTCATCAGCGTGAGCGCCAGTAGCAGAATGTGTAGCCAATAGCGCCGTCGTGGCTTCGCGGGCGCCGCCACAAAGACCTGCGGATACGATGAAACCTCGAAGGTGTAAGAGATGGGCGACGTCGGTTCAGACATGGAAAACAGTTGTCGGTTGTCAGTTATCAGTATTAAGTTTACAAGGCGTTAAGCCGAAAGTGTGGGAACGCTCCACGCCAAACGTAAGTCGCGGCTGGCACAACAACCGGCAACTGACAACCGACAACGCTTACTCGATCGACTGCAGCTCCTTGCCCGGCTTGAAGCGAACTGCTTTTCCGGGAGGGATGTTGACCTCGGCGCCGGTGCGCGGGTTGCGGCCTATGCCGGTCTTGCGCGGCCGTACGGTAAAGACGCCGAAGCCGCGCAGCTCAATACGATCGCCGCGCGCCAGGGAGCGCTTCATGCTCTCAAATACGGTTTCGACGGCCATTTCGGCCTTGGTTTTGGTAACGCCGGTCTTCGTCACAACTTCGTTGATCAGGTCGAGTTTGATCACAAGTAGCTCCGCAGGGACGCTCGCCCATTTACCGCGTGCCTCTCGATTCTATCCGAGTTCCGCGGTAAGTCCATAAGAAACGCAAACTTGCGAGCGGATGCGCGAATCGTAGTGAACCGCGCCGGTAAAGTCAATCGGAAGTTGCAGTTGGTCTTGGCAGGGCCTATTTCGGCTCATGCAGCAGGCAGTACTCTCCCACCGGTTCTTCCTTGAATGCGTCCGCGCCCAGCCGGTAAATATCGACGTTCGGGCAATTCGGGTAGGAGCCCTCCCCTAACAGGAGCCTCTCAATGTCATATTGACCATTCGGCAGCTCCTTGCAATCGCCACGGGAGAGCGCGCAACGAAGCACGACACGATTTCCCTCAAGCTCGCCATAGAGCAGGGCGACGTCGCCATTTTTACCGGCTCTCGAATGGCTCTTGATGGTGATCGTCTCGTTCTGCGCGAAGACCGTCGTTGCGATCGTCAGCATTCCGAGCAGGACGATGCTCTGGCTGTGCATTTTCAGCATCTCACCTGATCTTAACGCGCCTTTTAACCATACGGGTTTTGTCAATTGGCCCGGTATTCCGTAATATGTCGTTTCCTCAAATCGCAAGGAGTTCCATGTCCATCAAGAGCGACCGCTGGATCCGCAAAATGGCCACCGAGCACGAGATGATCAATCCCTTCTCGGAAAAACAGATTCGCGAGGGAGTGATCTCCTTCGGTCTGTCTTCCTATGGATATGACCTGCGCGTCGCCGACGAATTCAAGATTTTCACCAACGTCAACAGCACCATCGTCGACCCCAAGAAGTTCGATGAGCGCTCTTTCGTGAGCGTGCAGACCGACGTCGCCATTATTCCGCCGAACTCGTTCGCCTTGGCGCGCTCGGTGGAATACTTCAAGATCCCGCGCGACGTGCTGACCATCTGCGTCGGCAAGTCGACGTATGCGCGCTGCGGCATTATCGTGAACGTCACCCCGTTTGAGCCGGAGTGGGAAGGCTTCGTCACCCTCGAAATTTCCAACACAACGCCGCTGCCCGCGCGCATCTACGCCAACGAAGGCCTCTGCCAGATCCTGTTTTTTCAGTCCGACGAGATTTGCGAGACCAGCTACAAGGACCGCGGCGGCAAATACCAGGCGCAAAAGGGCATCGTCCTGCCCAAGCTGTAACCGGTTTCGGTGGTCAGTGGTCAGAACGGCTCGCTGACGGCTGAGGCCGACAGTTAATGGCTGACAGTGCCTTCCCAGTAACCAAACTCGCCAACCGGCGGAAGCTCTATTTTCGTCTCGGCCATTCGCCTATCTGCGATAATTTTTCTGCTCTGGCGTATCGGCAGACCAACTGACAGCCGGGTACTGACGTCTGACCGCTGTCTTTTGGCGAATCCGCATCGGTCGTTCTCCCGGCAATTCTGTCTATCGGCTTGCTGTGAGTGATTCGTGTCTGCTTCCTCGGTGAGTACGGATGGGTTCTCGCAGGCGCGTTTCTACAAAACGATCGAACGGCACGATGATCATGGCTCACCCGTTCACGCCGACTGGTAACCGCCGGCTCAATGAGCTGATCGGATTCCTGATCTTCGTCTTCGCGATCCTTTTTTTCCTCGCCATCGTCTCCTATTCGCCGCTTGACCCTTCATTCAACACCGCAGCTACGCCGCTCGCGGGCCGGCCCGCGCACAACTGGATTGGAGTCGCCGGCGCGTATGCCGCCGACCTGACGCTCCAGGTCTTTGGAGTTGCGGCCTTTCTGTTGCCGGCTTTCTTTGCCATGTATGCGCTGAACTGGTTTCGTTCCCGTCCAATCGGCGCACCCTATGCCAAGACCCTCGGCGCTGCCGCTCTGGTCGCATTTCTCTCCGGCTTTGTCGGACTGCTACCGCGCACGATTCACTGGAAGGGCGTAATTCCATCCGAGGGCTTGCTGGGGCGTATCGTCGCCGACGCCCTCATCCACTACTTTAACGTTGTCGGCGCATATCTAATATGCCTGGCGGCTATAGCCGTTGGGCTCTATCTCTCGACCGCATTCTCTTTCGGCGCCATTCAGATCTGGTCGCAGACGCGCTTCAGCTTTGTTTATGCCGCGCTCGACCGCTTCACCGATTGGCGGATTGAACGCGCGCGCAAGAAAGCTGCTCGCGAGCTGGAAAAAAAACGCGCCGCGGCCGCAGCGAAGCCTGTGGTGACCGCTCAGCTCGTGCCTAAGCGCTACGTTGCTGCTGCGGAAGAAGCTGAGCCGGCACAGGCGAGCGCGACGCCGCTTCCCGTGCCCAATGCTGCTCCGGCCAAGAGCGGCATCGAGCGAATGTTTGAAAGCAATGAGGCCTCGCCATCGTCCGATGAGGCGGAGCCGGCCGGCGAAGCTATCGCTGTCACCTCGCGCGCCGATGCCACGCAGCACGGCAAGACGGTGATGCCGCGTCTCAACGGCAGTTACAAGCTGCCCTCGACGGCGCTGCTGCACCGTCCCGATGAGCACAGCGCGATCAACGAGCTCGAGCTTAAGAACCTGGCGCAGGTGCTGGCAGAAAAATGCGGCGAGTTCGATGTGCGCGGGCAGGTGGTGCAGATCAATCCCGGCCCTGTCGTCACCACATTCGAGTTCAAGCCTGAGGCGGGCATCAAGTACAGCCGCGTCACTGGACTCTGTGACGATCTCTGCCTGGCTCTGCGCGCCGAGAGCATTCTGATCGAGCGCATGGCCGGCAAGTCCACCGTCGGCATTCAGGTGCCGAACCATGAGCGGGAGACCATCTGGCTGCGCGAGGTAGTCGAGGCGCAGGAATTTCTCGGATCGAAATCAAAGCTCACGCTTGCGCTCGGCAAGGACATAAACGGCCGCATCGTGACCGCCGACCTCAATACCATGCCCCACCTGCTGATCGCCGGCTCAACCGGATCAGGCAAGAGCGTCGCCATCAACGCCTTCATCATGTCAATCCTGTATAAGGCGACGCCGCAGGAAGTGCGACTGATCCTGGTCGATCCCAAGCGGTTGGAACTCGGCAACTACGAAGGCGTGCCGCATCTGCACACGCCGATTATCACCGAGCCGAAGCTGGCGTCGAACGCGCTGCGCAATGCCGTGCGCGAGATGGAGCGCCGGCTGAAAGTTCTGGCGGAAAAGGGCGTCCGCAACATCGACCAGTACAACAAGCTCTTCGAGGGCAGCACTGCGAGTCTCTTCGAGGACGATGGCGACGAGCGGCCGCTGCCCTACATCGTCATCATCATCGACGAACTGGCCGACCTGATGATGCTCGACGGACAAAACGTCGAGGCGTCGATCACGCGTCTGGCGCAGATGGCGCGCGCCGTCGGCATTCACCTGGTGCTGGCGACGCAGCGGCCGTCGGTCGACGTGATCACCGGATTGATCAAGGCGAACTTCCCCGCCCGCATGTCGTTCCGCGTGGCCACCAAGATCGACTCGCGGACCATCCTCGACGCCAATGGCGCCGAGGCGCTGCTCGGCCGCGGTGACATGTTGTATCTGCCCAACGGCTCCGCCCGCGTGCATCGCGTGCACGCACCGTTTGTCACGGAAAAAGAAATCGCCGCCGTGGTTGAGTTCTGGCGCTCGCAAGGCGCAGCGCAGTATCAGGAGAACTTCCTCGAAGCTCCCCGCGAAGACGCGGAGGGTGGCAGCGGCGGCCTCGATGGCGGCTCCGACGAAGACCAGCACGACGAGCTTTATCAGGACGCCGTGCGCATCGTGCTGGAGTACGGGAAAGCTTCCACTTCCCTGTTGCAGCGGCGGCTGCGCATTGGCTATGGCCGCGCCGCACACCTCATCGACCTGATGGAGAAAGACGGCATCGTAGGCGCCGCCGATGGTCCAAAGCCGCGCGAGCTGCTGAAGCGTCCCGACTGGCTGAGCGAAGTGGAAGACGCAATGCGATAGCCTACTGTACCGGCCGTATCGTCACACTCCTCGCACGGCATTCGCGCACGCCCGCTCCGCAACTGCGATACTTCAGATCCTTCGTCAGGCAGACGTTGACGCCGGAAAACTCTCCGCCGCTGCACGCAACGTGGAACGCGGAAGCTGGCGCGTGATTCGCATCGGCAAACTCCTGTGCCACCTCAGCAGGGCTGACACGAACGGTCTGCGCCGGCGCGCGATATTCCTGCGGCACCTGCAACTTCGCAAACGCCTGCTGCAATTCGCCGAAATAACTCTGCGCCTCGAGGCCGGTACAGCTGCCATGCTCCTTCCACTCATGTTGGATCAGTCCGCGGCTGGGCATGATCGGCAGCAATTGCCGAGCTGTATCGTTAGCAACCGGCCGTGTAGGCGCGCAATTTTCGGGATAAGAACCATTGTCGTTTTGCGGCCACAGGCCATGCACTACCAATCCATAACGGCGCGATGGATCACATTCGCTCGACTCGGCGCGATTGCTGGTGGCGCAGAACTGCGGCGCCCAGGAGAGCGCCAACAGGTAGTAATCGAATCCGGAAGCTTGCACTGCGGTTTGCGCTGCGGGACTGTTCGCCATCTGCGATGATGGCGTGCTCGAGGACGAGCAGGCGCAGGCAATCGCCAGCACCGCACTGACCAAGGCCGCAGAATGTGCCCGGATCAACCTCTTTGCGCCAATCGACAGCTTCATGGGGCTAGGGGGTGTCATGCGGCAGCTGGGCCGGTCCTCCCGGCGAGATCAACTGCCCTCCCGTGATCGGCTGACCCGGCGGCGTCTGCCGCGGCACGCCCGGTTCGACTCGCGAGCGTCCGTACGCACGATAGGCATAGATCACGGCCAGCAGCGGCGCGGCCAGCAGCAATCCCCAGAAGCCGAAGATCAGGCTGAGCAGGATCGGCACAATCAGCGACGCCCAGATAGGGACGCGCGCCGTTCTCCGCATGATCAGCGGTTGCAATAGCAAGCCGTCGACCACGACGATCACTCCGTACAGAATGAGCACATAGAGAAACCCTTCGAAGCCGCTGTCGATGAGTGCCGCCAGCGCCGGTCCAAAGAAAGCCAGCACCGGTCCAAAGTGCGGGATGAACTGGAAGGCAGCCGCCAGGACCGCCCAGAAAGGCGCCCATGGCACATGCAGATACCACAACCCCGCCCACCACAGCGCGCCGATCGCCAGCGAGTTGTAGCACTGCGCGATGAACCATCGCTTCAGCGCGCCTCCGGTGATGCTGACGTGACGTGAGAACCGCATTTTCTTGTTGGATGCGACGCCGGAATCCCCGACGTAACACCATGCTACACTCGAAAAGTCAGCACTTAGCAACGAGCCGCTGGCATTCGTTCTTTCCTGCGAGTGGCGCTGTTAGCTAATTGCTGACTGCTAATTGCTTCTATGAAATTCGGCGTCATCATCTTCCCCGGCTCCAATTGCGATCACGACGCCTACTGGGTGATCTCGGAGGTCGCGCATCAGCCGGTCACCTTCCTCTGGCATGATTCGTCCGATCTGCAAGGGTGCGACGCCGTCATCGTTCCCGGTGGTTTCGCCTATGGCGACTATCTCCGCACGGGCGCGATCGCGAAGTTCTCGCCGGTGATGGAGTCGGTCCGCAAGTTCGCGGCCGACGGCGGCCTCGTGCTCGGCATCTGCAACGGATTCCAGATTCTCTGCGAAGCGGGCCTGCTACCCGGCGCGCTCATGCGCAACGCCGGCTTGAAGTACGTTTGCAAGCCTGTCTATGTTCGCGTGGAGAGCACGAACACGCCCTACACACAGCAGCTCTCGCACGGCGAAGTATTGCAAATCCCCATCGGCCACATGGAAGGCAACTACTTTTGCGACGAGCGCACTATGGCCGAACTGAAAGATCAGGATCGAGTCATCTTCCGTTACAGCTCTCCTGCGGGCGAAATCACGGCCGAAGCCAACCCTAATGGCTCACTGGAAAACATCGCTGGAATCTGCAACGCGGGCCGCAACGTGCTTGGCATGATGCCGCATCCCGAGCGGGCCAGCGAGCCGGAACTCGGGATGACCGACGGCGTGAAGATTTTCCGCTCGCTGGTGTCAGCGACGGTCGAGAAGTAGAAATCAGCCCGCCACATTCGGCTTTCAGTTCGCGGCCAGGTTTCGTTCCTGCGCCGGAAGTTTGGGTGCGAAGCGCATTCCGTAGAACAGCACAGCCGCCGACAAAGCCACCGCAACGATCATCGAGGTCAATCCGGTCTCCAGCGTAGTACGGTCGGAGATGTAGCCGATGAGCGTCGGCGAAAACGCGTCGCCCAGCAGGTGAATGGTGAAGATATTGACCGCCAGCGCCGTTGCCCGGATGCTGGCGCTAACCGAATTCACCAGCGCTGCGTTCAATGGCGCGGTATTCAGCAGCAGAAAAAATTCGCCGATGAAGATCGCCGGGAACATTGCCGGCCCGTGGCTGTAGATTGCAATCATGATCGCCGGAATCGACAGTGCCATTCCCACCGCGGAGACCAGTTGATACGCCGCGTGCGTGCGTCGCAGCAGGCGATCACCGATCCATCCGCCCAGCAGCGTTGCCACCGTTCCGGAGACGACGGTCATCAGGCCAAAGATCGTGTTGGCGCGGTCGAGGTGAAGATGGCGAATGCGCACCAGAAAGGTCGGCATCCAGACCTGTAGGCCGCCGATCGCGAAAGTCATCATGGCGCTGCCCAGCGTGATCGTCCAATATGCTTTATTGCGCAGTAATCCGCGAATCGAGGCCCGTTCAAAGCTCTCCGGCAGATGATCGCTGCCCCCGCGTTCCGGTTCCCGCAGCGCGAGAACACCCAGCCCGAGCAGGAATCCGGGAACGCCCGCAACCATGAAGGGCGCGCGCCAGCCATAGCGATGTCCCAGCGCTCCGCCGATGATGTACCCCAGCGCGCTGCCCACCGGCGTGGCTAGGTAAAAAAAGCCCATCACGCGGCCGCGTATTTCCTCCGGATACAAGTCGGCGAGGAGCGCGGGCGAGATGGCCACAAACGTCGCCTCGCCGATGCCCACGATGATATGACGCAGCAGTAATTCGTCGTAGGTGTGAGTGACGGCGCTCAGCAGGGTCGCGGCGCTCCAGATGAATGCCCCGATGGCGATGATCCATCGCCGCGAAAATCGGTCGGCCAGCGGCGTGATCAGCGGCGCCGCAATCATGTAACAAATGAAGAATGCCGACGTCAGGAAGCCGACCTGTTCGTCGTTCAGGTGGAATTCTCTCTGAATGAGCGGCTGCACCGCATACAGCACATTGCGGTCGATGTAATTAAGGAAGTTGAGCCCGGTCAGCAACAGCAGCGCAAGCGTGGCACTGGTTCGCGTGGACATGCGTGGGCGGAGGATAACACGACCATTGCGTCGAAATGACGCTTTGGCAAAAACACTTTGTAATCGGCACGCGAGCGAATATTCTTTGGAGGCATTTCCGCAATCAACTGAATTGGAGACTTGATGAAGCGCTTGCTGCCGTTGCTACTCCTCTCTCTGTTCTCGTGCGTGGCTTGGTGCCAGACGACGCCTCCCGCGGCGACAGCACCAGACCAAACCGTTTCGCAGCCGCAGTCGACGTCGTCGTCCTCGGCGCCGCAGGAAAAATTGTTCTTTCCCAAGGATTGGTACTGGGGATGGGCGGAGTTTGACCTTGCCCCACCCCACAACGAAGTAGATCCCAACCTGTGCGCGGCCAACGCCGGCATGTATGGGGGTGTCAACTCCAAGTGCAATGCCTTCGCGCGCTATGTGCTTTCAGGAACTATCGAGCTACGGCCCTTTGGCAGGACCATCGCCCGCCGGCTCATGGTCTTTTACGACCCGAATTTTCTATTCGGCAGGAATGTCCCGCAAACGCTGTACACATGGTCGTGGGATCCCATCGGCATGGAGCTGAAATGGGGTGTGGGCGTCGATCTGCCCAAGCGCTTCCAGTTCCGCTTCACCACCCATCCGAAGCTGGTGCGCTTTGGGGACCGCGACCAGCCGCTCGGTCCCGCCTGGCTGGGCCCCGATGGCCCCTGGGGACAATACAACGAGATCGGCGTCAGGAAGTATTTTGGAAGACGCCGCGAAGGAACGGATTAGTGGCAACTGCGGGCATTCTGACGAGCGCCGGACGCCAAATAAGCAATTGTCGGCCAGACGCGCGTAATCCCACATGATCTGCGCGGCGCTCGTCGCGAGCCCGACCGTCGCCCTGCTCCTCAAGCCTCTTCCAACCGCAGGGGCCGCGTAAGCGCCGCCCTATGCCTGCGGCTCGGTCAGGCGATTGTTGATGGCAAACAGCGCCAGCTCCAAACGGCTCGCAACCCCCACCTTGTCGAAGATATTGGTGAGGTGATGCTTGACGGTATCTTCGCTGAGCGAGAACCGCCGCGCGATCTCCTTGTTGCTGAGACCGGCAACGATCGTGGTCAGGATATCCATCTCGCGCTTGGTCAATCCGTAATTACGCGCGGGCTTGTCGCCGGATGGATTGCTGCGCATGAATTCCACAATGTCGCCGACGGCCTCACGCCCGATCCAATACTGCCCGGCCATTACGGTGCGGATGGCCTTCATCAGCAGTTGTGTCGCGGCGTCCTTCATCACCACACCGCGCGCGCCCAGTTGCAGCGCCTGCACAATTTCGAGGCGTTCAACTGCTGCTGTCAGCACGATGATTTTGGTATGCATCTCTCCGTTGTTGGAGAGCTCACGCAGGACGTCCATCCCCGGGACGCGCGGCATCGCCAAATCCAGAAGGAGAACGTCCGGATGCAACTCGCGCGTCTGCGCGATTGTCTCCGCTCCGTCCGCCGCTTCTCCCGCCACTTGCAATTCCGGCTCGGCCTCCAGCAAACGGCGTAAGCCATCACGGAAGATCGTGTGATCGTCCGCGATTAAAATGCGCACCGACGCTTCCTTAGTATCCATAGGACTCGAATCCTTTCTTTGGGATGGTAATCTCCAATTTCGATCCGTGGCCCGGAGTCGACTCGATCACCATGTTCCCGCCTACCGCGCGCACTCGTTCCTTGATGACGGTGGGACCGTACCTGTGACTGTCCAGGTCGCCGAGACTGAAACGTCCGGAAAAAGGAAAGCCCCGCCCGTCGTCATTGATCACTAACTTCAGGGAGCCATTTTGCGAGCCGAAGCGCACCACCGCCGATTGCGCTCCGCTATGCTTGCGGATATTCACTAAGCTCTCCTGCACCACCCTGGCCATCTCGCGGCAGGTGGAAGCCGGAAGAGTAATCTCCTGCAGCTCGGAGATAAAACGGACGGCAATACCGGTATCTCTGGAGAAGCGTTCCACGAGTCCGGCAACAAAGTCAAGAAATTGATGCGGACCGATATCGACCGGACGCATACTCTGCATCAATTCGCGCAGATTCAGCACTTCCTGCTGCAGCAGTCCCTGAATGCGTCCTACCTCCGCCGCGGTCGTCGAATCGATGCCACTGCGGCGCAGCACATCCATCTGCATTTCAATGCTGATCAACGACTGGACCGCCGTGTCATGTAATTCGCGCGCCACTCGGGCGCGTTCCGTCGCCTCCGCCCGGGAACGGAACGCCCGGAACAGATAGACCGAATACAGCGCCGGCGCTACCTGCCGCAACACCGTCTGCGCGAAGCGTAGCTCCCGCTCGCGATGACGGCCCAGCCGGGCATTGCGCAAAACGAATCTCCCATGCCAATCCGTACCCATCTCGTGACCGACCACCAGCACCGAATGGAGGTCCGCTAGCGGCATGGGCAGCCCCTTGGTCTGCGCTGCATCCAGCCGCCTGCCCTCTTCGTCCAGCGCGATGATCGAGCAATGCTCGTTCCGGCCCCGCCGCATGTAGAACGTATGCGGATAACCGGCGAGCAGCTCCTGTTTCTTATCTGCCGGCGACAGCTCCTGCATCCCGATGGAAGACCGCTCCAGCTCCGGAATTTCCCATTTGAAGGCGCGGCCGGTGCTGCTCTGGGCCACAACCTCGTAGGCCGAATCACCGTGGAACACGCGCCCCAGCTCCGCCACCACATTCTGCAGCGCTACGGAAAACTTGCTGCCAATCCGCGCCAGCGAGAGCAGATGATTGCTCAGGAAGATCTCCGAGCGCAGCTGCTTCTCGGTTTCGGCCAGAAATCCCACCAGCGTTCCTGCCATCAGCAGAAACACACAGCGCAGCAGCAGGCGCGACGAAGCGACCGAGGCCAAATGCCAGTGGGGAAAAAGCTGCGGCGCCTGCCGCAACATCAGCGCCTGAAACAGCAACAGCGCGGCGCTGACCAGCGCGGTCGCCAGCGTCTCCCCGAAGCCCCAGCGAAATGCGGCCGCGATAATGGCAAACAGAAACAGCGAAAAGAAAACGCTGCCCGGGGTTTCAAACCACAGACAGAGTACCGCGGGCCACGCGACGTCGCTGATCTGCGCCCCGATGGCAAACTTCCGTCCCGGCGAGCCGCCCAATTCGATCCGCAGCAGCAACGCCACACTCGCGACAAGATACGCCAGCAGGAAAATCAATCCGAGCTGATAGCGAGGCGCCGCGGTTCCCAGACGTAAGAGCCATGCGGCCAACGACATCAGTGCCAAGAACACCCGGGATATGGCCAGAACGCGCTCCACGCGGAGATCCTCGTAGTGCTGTGCGGCGATCAGCAGCCGCAACAAAAATCTGGGAGCGAAGGGCTGTAGCTGAAATGCCTTCTCAACGAGACGAAGAGCAATTGCCAGTAATTATGACACGAAAGCGCCATATAGCAAGCTTCTTCTTACGTCTGCTTCGGAAAATTCTCCAAATCGGGAAGCCGCTTTTACTGAGCTTAGCGCCCCAAAATCCCTCCGAAGTGCCATAAATCACCCCTCCTCGTGATTGAACTCACTGCGGCTCGGGTTGTGGCAATTTATCTTGGGACTTGAGTTGGAGAGCAATTCAGGAGCAAGATTGCGATAAGGAGCATCCGCTCAACTGGACAACGAGGCCGAACGTGCGGTTCAGGTCTTGTACCGCTACGCTCGAACTCTCCTTCTCTTGGCACTTAAGCCCCGTCGCGCCTTGGTTGACCGGAAGGAGGTGCTTTATGATTCGCAAATCCTGGCACGCGCTGGTGGCCCTATCTGCACTGCTGATGCTGACACCGGCAGCTTTCGCCCAGAAGAATACCGGGCCGAAGTACGACATCGCGAATGAAGTCAAAATCAAGGGCACCGTCGAGGACATTCGTGAGGTACCCGGCGAGTTTCAGGGCACGCACCTGGTCATCAAAACCGACACCGGAACTGTTTTGGTTCGTCTTGCTCCCGCGGATTTTCTGAAAGAGATGGACGCATCATTCAACAAGGGCGATCAGGTCGTGGTGACGGGCGCCAAAGCGCCGGACTCGACCGAAGAGGTGATCTTGGCGCGCGAGATTGTCGTCGGCAACAACGATATGACGCTACGCGACGATAAAGGTGTGCCCGTCTGGGTAGGCTGGAAAGCGCCCAAGTAGACCAGCGCGGCTATTTTTCCACTCCCGCGAAGTCGCCGGTTGTGGCGTTGACGGCAACCTGCAGCTTGGCAGTGTCCTGGTTCTCACCATAGATCACGTGCCACAGCAGCAGATTTTTCGAGCCATCCCAATCGAGCACGAAGATCACCGGCTGCTGTGTATCCTTCGCCATCAGCTTCTCGCCGCCGTGCTTCTCGGCGACGTCAAATGCCTTGTCGCTGTCAATCTTCAGAAATCCCAAATTGAAAATGGCCGTCGAGGTGTTCGTTGGACTCCAGCTATCTTCCGCGGAGAACGAAATTCCCTGCTCGGGTGCATTCGGACCCACCAGTCCTGACCACATAAACATCTTCATCTGCTTTCGCGCGGGCGACGCAAACGACGCGCGCCACAATCCCTCTTTGCCTTCCCTCACCGGAGCACCGGCCGAATACTGCGACTGCAGACGAAAGGGCTGAGCGTCCGCCGCCCAGTTGTGCGCCGCCAGAAACATCTTCTGGAACGCCTCGCGTGCGGTCTCGTACTCGGCTTGCTTGGGTGGCGCTTGCGCTTTTTGCGGGGACTCGGTTGGCGTGCTGGAGGAGCAGGAAACCAGGAGTAGTACGAGCGAACAAACAAGGATTGCGATTGGGGAGCGAGTGATCGTTGGCATCGGTTGGTCTGACAGGGCGACTGGTATTGGATATCTCAGCATCGGGAAAGGATGCTCAATCGGAAGTTGCGCGAACTATCAAGACCACATACGATTCGGGTGTTCGCGGCAACGTGGTATCAGGAAAAAAGTGGGGCTCCTGGCGGAGCCCCTTCACCGGTAATCTCCCTTTGGCACCAAGCGTCGCCGATCCGGCAATTCAGCTTTTCGCCTTGTTCTACAGTGGTACTCCCGCGAACTTCAGTAGATCAGCAATCGTGGCAATCAGCGTTCCACTAGCGACCTCAATGCCGTGGGGCTTGACCGCCGCATCCTGCAGATTGTTGAGATAGCTGGCGCGGTCCCGGCTAACCAGCGCACTCAACGTCTCGGCTACGATGCGGCTGCCGACTGAACCCAGGCGATTGCCTTTCTGCTGCACCTGCGCCTCGCGCAAGATGTAGAACCAGAGTGGGGTAGCGGTGTCGAAACCGCCGCCGATGACAGCATTTTGGATTGCGCCCGGCGCTCCCTGAAGTTCAGCGGGCGTGAGCGGCTCGGTCTGCATCCCATCAGCCATTGCCTGACCGGTTGGAATGGAGAGCAGGAAGCCCCGCAGCAGATTACGCCGCGCCAGATGTTGCAGCAGGGCGCCGACCGGGATCTGCGAACCCTGGAGGAACACCGGCAAATTCGCCAGACCAGCGGAGATCAGAGGATCGATTTGCCGCGCCATTTGAGGCGCCGGATGACCGCCACCCAGGTTCGCGAAGTTGTGCCAGGCAATGATATCCGCCGCCGCGACCTTCGGCGGAGGGCCGCCCGTGAGCAACATTCCCACGCTGAGGATCTTCGGCAGGTCGAGCTTGGTGGTCGCATTGAGCTGATACTGCGGACGGATCATCGAGTGTCCGAAGCGAAATGCCGCAACCGAAAACTCCAGCGGCATGAATAGCAGGTCGTTATCGGGCGCGTAATAGCGCACGCCGTTGGCGGCAATATCGTTAACCACCACCGGATCGCAGACATTGGGCAGATAATCGTTAAGCACGATGTACTGGTACGCCCAGCGCACGAGTTGGCGCGCCCGGATGTAACGCTGGTCTTTGGAAAGCGCGGCCGGCAGCGCTGCGGCAACCTTGTTGTGAAATAACAGGAACGCGCAGTGCAATTGGCTGACGTTGATATTCTCATTGTTGCGCATGTCCGCGATGATGGCGGTGCCGTCGTTCTGCCGCGGCACATCGAAACCAGGCGGATCGGAAACCACGTTGAAGAACAAGGTTGTGGGATCGAAGAGCTCATCGCCTTCGGTCGGGCTGGCATTCATACCAAGCCCGGGACCGTCGCCGTAGAGCTGGTTGAGGTCCAGCTTCGGACGGCGGCCGTTGACGAGCTTCTTGACCACCTCCTTGGCGGGCAGCGGGGTTATGTCCATCACGTTGCCGTCGGGCGTGGCGATTCGGCTCACTCCGATCTCACGATCCGTCTGCGCCGTGATGTTGTGGTCAATGAACTGGCCCAGGTACGTGAAGACTGCAGGAATGGTCGAATCCAGCGGCATGGTAAGGTCGTCGCTTGCCATTGCCGTCCCCAGCGCCAGCAGTGCGCCCTGGGTGGTTGCTCCGGGTGTAAGCGTACACTCCGGGTTTGCCGCCAGCAGCGGGAACATGTAGTCGAACTTCGTGTTGAACAGGATCTCAGCGACGTTAAGCGTGCCGCCGTGGGTGAACTCTTTAAACGGATCCATAGACTGCCTTTCTCAACAACTGAGGTGGTTCGTTTGTGCTCTTACTTCGGGCTGACACCCTCTGGCTGTGCCATTCCGCAGTCATCCGAGAATCTTGAGGTGAGCAGGCCTGCCCGCCGTCAGACTTTTGAGCTGACTGAAAGCTGTAATCCCTGCGGCTAGAAATTATGTGTGATTGATCTGAGCATTTCGAAGACCAGATGCTCGCAGGTCAAGAACGAAAAGCAAAACCGTTTATCCAATTCAGGTTCACCGGCTGGAAGAACCGGTACCGTATAGCGGCGCCCGGTCTTCCCTATCCAAAAGACTGGTTCGCGCAATCTCTTCAGATAGCCGGGTCTCCGCTTCATGCACCGTTAAAGTGGCGCTCCACCCGTTCTTCCTCACGCCGCGGGAAACACTCGTGTGGGTGCCAGATCCTTGGTGCCGCGTTTGGCGACAGGATGGGCCAGGGCCACCAGGGCCACAACGTGCCTGTCATTCCGAGAAGATCGATTCGCCTACCTCATGTCGCAAGTCGCTGGCAAGCGCCTCACCTACGCCACGCTGACGGGCAAGGACGCAGACGCGCTCCACCATTCGGCGGCAGGGACGGGGGAAGAGGAGCCGTTCTAGCCCTCGCTCTTGCCGGATGTTTTGCGGCGTTTAGCCGCTTTCGTCGGCTGCTTCTTCGGGTTTCCGGCCCGGAGAACAGCCGACGCCAGCCGCTCAAAGTTTTTCCTTGCTTCTGGTCCTTCTTTGTATTCTGCTTTCTTTTTCATATCGCCGGTCTATGCCAAAAGAAAATCGGTTCAAGTGGCGCAAGCCCAAACCAGTGAAGAATCAGCAACCTCCCGAACACAAAACAAACGAGGGCGACAAAGAACCCCGCGACATACCACAATCCGGCAGTAGGGTCGTGGTGGATTTTTCCCACCACCTAAAAACAAAGCACGAGACCGAGCGCGACGAGGATGCTGCCCGCGAAAACAAACATCTCCGATGGACGCAGATTGCTGCCGCCTTGGTGTTCGCCTATACCTTGGTCATGGTCTGGCAGTCCTGTATGACGCGAGAGTCCATAGACAATAACACTAGGCAATTCCACATTGACCAACGCCCGTATCTCTGGGATACCGAGATGCACCCCAAAATTGCGATAGAGAGCGGCCAGCGCATGTGGGCTAATATCCCAATGGCTAACTTCGGCAAGTCTCCAGCGTTGAAATCTACAATCGTTGGGAAAATATTTATCGGGCCAACGGCGTACAAAGATGCGGATGAGTGGTTCGCGGCTATGGCGGATAAGCCCATCGGCGACCCGCAGCAGGGTGGAATTGTTGTACCACCAGGTATTCCTACGCCCTACCAACCGCAGCCGAGCGACTCCATGCCACGCGAACCCACTTCCAAACAGACCGGGATCAGGGGCGGATTCGGAGGCATGTTCTTCACCATTATGAGCGATAAGGTTCTTACGCAACCCGATGTTGATTACATCCTCAACACAGACGAATCCGCAGTCATGGTGATACGGTTGCAGTATTTTGACGGTTTCGGCATTCGCTATTGGAGTGACCTGTGTCTGTCCCGTTTTGCGAATGGGACGATACCGCACTGCGAAAAACACAACGAGATTCACTAGCAGCCCTGTCACGGCAAGGGCGATTATCGCCCAGACGCACATGTGCGCCAACCGTCTTATTACCGAAGCAAGCCCATTGTTTTCAATATTTTAATTTCGGAATTATCCCTTTCACAAACCGGGCACTAAGGGGGCCAGCAACATTACCTATTGTTGGTAACATTCAGACTGGTTACTTAAGTAAGCAATACGTTAGTGATGTTAGATAGAAATCTGGCGTGTTCGTGCGAATATGAAGTTGCGAGTGGAAGCTCGCGACCTACGGTGCCCGTGTAGCTTAATGGATAAAGCAGCGGACTTGAAATCCGATCCCGTCGCAGGGCTAGATGTCGGTTCGAATCCGGCCACGGGCCCCATAGATCACTGGGTTTGAGCGTTGCCGCTCAGAGCCTAAAACCATTCTGTGCATCTAGCATATGATTTGTCAATGTTAGAGATAAAAACCACAAACCGCCACAACCGCCCCAAAATGGCCGGATTTTGGAAGGGACGCACCATGAACAAAAACGAAAGGGAGAGAATTCAAAGTTTGTTGGACCAGCTAGAAACAATACTGCCGCAAGTCAGCGAATTGAGGAGGATACTAGCCGAAAATCACGTCAGTGCGCCGCCACAACGCCAGCAATCGTATGTGCAACTGGCTATCGCTCTCCTAGAGGAGATTGGTAGGCCAACCCCCATCACGATACTGCTGGAGCAAATCAGGGAACGGAGAAACGATCCCACTATTACACGGGGTGCGGTCGAGACGAGTCTTCTAAGACACCTAAACGTGAAGGGCGATTCGACTGACGTTGTTAAGCTTGCCCCTGGCACATATGCGTTGCGCCAGCACTTGGGTCACGCCTTCTAGCGCATCACAATTTTTTCGTTGGCCCTCCGTAGCGGGAGGGCTTTTTAATTGCTGCGTTTCTGTTTGCGTTTCGGCTTGCGCTCCGGCGGGGTTTCCAGTGCTGCTGCTATTGTCTGCTGGAAGCTGAGAGGGATCTTCAGAGCGCCCTTATGCTGCCGCACTGATTTGCTTTGTGGTTTTCTTGGCAATCTTTATAACCCTCGTTTTCTTTTTGTAGTACAGTCGCACCTGATTGATGCGGCTCTCGGTTGTGATATGCGCTGCGAACGGCTTGCGACGTCTTCCTAGTTCCCGCTCGATATATGACTTAGCCGATACAACTCTAGGCCCCCAAACATCCGGTCCCTCATGGTTGTTGGTGAGTATGAAGACGGCAATCTTAGCCCCCCTGATCTCTGCTGCATACGTGAACTCTAGGTCTGCATCGGCGGTCAAGAGGATCGTCTTGTCACGGCCACAGTCGGCAATGATTTCTGGGTCTGATACCCGAGTGCGCTGTGCTCCGTAACGGTCGTGATGCGTAATGAGATCAAATCCGGCTGGACGCAAGATTCCTGCCAGTTTTTGGGCTCCTAGATTTCGGTCAAGGAAGAAAACCGGTGATTTACGCTGCTGCGAGTTCTTGTATCGCTTGTCGGACTTCAATTGGGCTTAACCCGTAGTCCCTGGCTAGTTCTGGAATGGTTTCTCCCGCCTCCCTACGGTCTCTCAGAACCGATGCCACAATGCCGGTGCCTCGTACTACCGGCCTGCCAGATGATACGGCTATAGCAATCGCCAACCGTCGTGCGTGAATAGGAGATATTTCGGTCGGCATACCAAACTCATCGCGTTTGATCTTCTGAAGGTATTTCCTAAGAATTTGACGCATTGCGAACTGCCCATGCTTCGTCGCATTGACAGTCTTACCAAGATGGCGAATGAACACGTCGCTGCCGGCCGTTTCAAAGTCATGGCTGAGCAAAGGGTGCACGGATGGAAACTCTTCCCGAATGTAGTCAAGTGCGCGTCGCACGTTCTTAAGTGGAACGCCTCGCTCCGTAGTCGAGCGAAGTACATGCGCCTCGGCGAGGTTATAAAACGAGAGTAGCTTGTTATTGGAATCGGCAAGCTCGATGACGGGAGCCATTTGCTTGTGCTTGCCCGCTTTCGTAACGTAATTCTGACCACGCGCCCAAGCGTGAAGCGTCGTCGCTGGAATTCGCAGATATGCCGCAGCTTCCTCGATGCTGTATCGCGGATGCTCGCGCAGGTCTCCGGTGAATCGAGTGATTCTCTTTCTGGCCATTTCGGGGTAACGCTGAAATATACCGCGTTTTACGTGAGGTGTCATCGGCTCCCTCGTGGTGGTACACTAATCGTGTACCGAGGGAGCCGCACCCGTCAGTTGAAGCTCAAGTCCGCCTGCCAGCGGGCTTTTTGCTTTCTAGTTGCAGGTTCCTCCACCTCCACCGTGTTAGCGGCTTCGGTCGATCGAACAGTTCTAGCTGGCGCTGTCCGTAACGCCAGTACGGGACTCGGATGATTCCCGGAGTTGAAGCCTCTTTCCTTCCGCTTGGCTCAGCGCCAGCAACGTGCGATCTGTGTCGCTGATCTTCCGCGCGTTGTAACGGAAATCAAACTCGCTGAGATAACGGTGCAAGTGGTGCTCTCCCACTTGGTGGTACACGCCCGTGATGCCCCTCTTGAGCAAAGAGAACACGCCTTCGACGGTATTCGTGTGAATCGTCGGCAATCCCTCTTCCTTGCGGGAATACTCACCAGAGCTGTGATTGATGACGCGATGAGTGGCGAACTTATCGCCCGTCCTATCGTAAGAGGAATAGCCGTCCGTCATCACGATAGAGCCTTTGTCTAGGTGCTTCGTCATCACGCTCATCAGGTTTTCTGCGGTTACGCGCTGCACATGAAAAGAACGAACATCGCCCCCGCGCTGTACAACGGAGAACACAGCTTGCTTCTTGCTGTACTGATCGGGACGCCCGACACCGCCGCGCCCCTTCGTCTTTCCGCCGACATACGTTTCGTCGCATTCGATGGTGCCTTGCAGCTTTTCTTTGAATGATGGCTGGCCCATCATGTATCGAACACGATGGGCCATAAACCACGCAGACTTGTACGTCACGCCCAACATGCGATGCAGTTGATGAGCGCTCATCCCCTTCTTGGACGCACAGAGAAGATGAACAGCCAGCAGCCATTTGTTTAGGGGGATGTGGCTATCCTCGAAGATCGTGTTCACCGTGACCGTGAATTGCTGTTCGCAGTCCCTGCACTTGTAGACACCCTTCCGCACATGCTTGCCCTTCTTGCTCGGCTTAGGCGTCAGCTTGTAGGCGACGGTGCAGGAGCAATGCGGGCAGACGGGGCCGTTAGGCCAGCGCTCGGATTCAAGAAATTCGCGGGCTTTGTCGGCGTCTTGGAAGTGCGGAGTTTCAGCGATGTTCAAGATCATGGCGAACCTCGATTACAGGTTCGAACTTACGCCTTTTCTTCCGGTTTGTCAAGTATATAATTCCGTTTAATTTGGTAATTATACCCTCAGGACAAGGGATAATTACCTTTAATTTAAGATCTTTAGAATCAAGACCAAAAATTGAGGGGGCGGGGGGTATCGGCGGCGCTTCCCCACACATCCGCAGTTTTCGAATGTGTGGGAAGCAAATGGGGTGGAGACGCTGTTATACCTCGACCGGCTCGACCGTCTTCGTTTCCTGCTTTTGTCCGGCGCCGTTGCCGTTCGCCGGAGGAGTCGTACTGCCGCTGCGTGCTTCCTGCACCGCGCGATTGCGCGCCGCACGCAGCTTCAGGAACGATTTCGCTTCGGTATAGAGCCGCTTGCGGTCCACCGAACTGAAGGCTGCTTTTCTCACGATGCGGAAGATCGCCTTCGGCCGGAAGTAGTACTCATCGTAGAAGCGATGCGTCATCTCGAGGATGTAGTCACGTGAGATGCCGGGATACTCGATCATCGCGACCTGGTGTCCGCCTTCGTCCACCATCTGCGCGCCTTCGTTCAGGATGAAGCCGTTGGCCTTGGCGAAGTCGTAAAGCTCGGTTCCCGGATAGGCGTGCGCCAGCGATACCTGGATGGTCTCGACATCGAGCTCCTTGGCGAAGTCGATGGTGCGGCGAATGGTCTCTTTGGTCTCGCCGGGCAGGCCGAGGATGAAGTCGCCGTGGACCACCAGGCCAAGCTTCTTGCAGTCGCGGGTGAAGTCGCGGGCGCGCTCGACGGTTGCGCCCTTCTTGATGTTCTTCAGGATCTGCTGATCGCCCGACTCGTAGCCGACGATCAACAGCCGGCAGCCGGCGTCTTTCATCGCCTTCAGGGTTTCGTAGTCGGTGGTGACGCGCGAGGTACACGACCACGTGATCCCCAGTGGCTTCAGCTTGGAGCACAGCTCGATGGTGCGCGCCTTCTGGATGTTGAAGGTGTCGTCGTCGAAGAAGAACTCTTTCACCCACGGCCAATATTCCTTGGCTTTGGCCATCTCTCGCGCAACTCTGTCGGATGAGCGCTTGCGCCAGGGATGTCCGCTGAGCGTCTGCGGCCACAGGCAGAAGGTGCATTGCGCCGGACAGCCGCGCGTGGTGTACAGCGACACGTACGGATAGAGCAGGAATGGCACGTTGTAGCGCCGCGGATCGAGATCGCGCTTGTAGACATCGACCACATCGGGCATCGCGTCGAGATCGGCAACCGCGGGACGATCAGGATTGTGAACGATGCGGCCGTCTTCGGCGCGATAGGAGACGCCGAGGATTTCGTTCAGAGGCTTGCCGTTGGCGTATTCCACGGTCGCATAGTCGAACTCGCGACGGACGACGAAATCGATTGCTGTTCCCTCCTGTAGCGAAGCCTCGGGCAGCGTGGTGACGTGCGGGCCGACGAAGGCGATCTTCAGCTTGGGATTCGTCGCTTTCATCGCGGCCGCCAGTTTGATGTCGCCTTGGAATCCGGGGGTCGAGGTGAACAAGACGAGAAACTCGAACTGCTTGCCGATCTCGATCGTCTGCTGGGCATTCACCTTGTGCGGCGAAGCGTCGAGCAGGCGCGAGCCCTCCAGCATGCCCGCCGGATAAGCCAGCCATACTGGATACCAGTAGGACTCGATTTCCCGAGTAGCCGGCCAGCGGGAACTTGCGCCGCCATCATAATTCTCAAAAGAAGGAGGATTTAGGAAGAGCGTTCTCAAAGGCATAGTCTTACTCATCGTACCATCTGTTTAGAGAGGCCCGACACCGCTGGGGATTGTCCGTGCTGATACTTTTGGCACGTCCCGTATCTAACCCCTGCGCAGCAGGAATGTCGCCCACATCTATTCGGCGAACTCGCTATATAGATGCTACGTGCGAAGTACGTATCGCCAGCACGCGCTCACAGCGAATGGTCGATTAATGCAGTGGAAAGGGGCAATCCGGCGATCCACCGGAGATACCCATAAGCTGTGCTGGCGTAAGTTCGGTTTGCCGAGAAGCCGGTCATCCGGCGACGGAGACCAACTGGTCAGAGGCGTTGAGCCGGACGTATACTCCGGCTTGCTCATAGAAATGGAGGATCCGCAAATCCAATGATGCTGCCTGCTCGATTCTCGCCCGCGTTAACGATGGCATTCTTGCTTTGCTTCTTGCCGCAGATCGGACAATCGCAGGACTTTACCCTCCGTCGAGCGCTTGACCTGGCACTAACGCACAGCAGCAGCACCGGTGTCGCGCAGGCTGCGGAGCTCGCGTCCCGCGGAAACTATCGTGCTGCGCGTAGCTTCTACATCCCACAGGTAGCGGTCGGGTCAAGCCTTGGTTACGCTTATGGCTTCCCGCTCAGCCTCGAGGGCGCGGCACCTACCATTTTCAACGTCACGGCGCAATCCGGTGTTTATAGCCCGTCGCAGCGCGACTTCATTCGCGCTGCCAGCACCGATCTACAGGCCTCCACTTCGCAGGCGCGGGATATTCGGGGCAAGGTGCTGCTGGATGTGATCAGCAGTTACGTTGAGCTGAACAAGTGGGAGCGTGAACTGCCGGTTCTCTACGCCGAGCAAAAGGTAACCAAAGACATGCTGCGAACCACTCAGGCAAGGGTGCAAGAGGGCGTAGAAGCCCCAGTCGAGGAGACTAAGGCGAAGCTGACGGTAGCTCAGTCAAACTATCGCATCGCGCAAGCCGAGTCTTCGGTCGATGTGTTGCGGCATCATCTGGCGGAACTGACGGGCGTGCCGCTCGACGCAGTCAGAACTGTCTCCAGTTCCATTCCTGCTCTGCCTTCCCAAACCGCGCAAGCCGACACTGCAGCCCCGTCGCTGGAGAACAACGCCGCTATCGAGATGGCCGAGCTGCAGGCAAAGTCCGAGCAACTGCGAGCTCGGGGCGAGCATAAGGCGCTTTATCCCACGGCAGATTTTGCCGCGCAATACGGCCTCATCAGCACGACTTTCACCGATTACGAACAGTTCTTTCGCCCAGGCTCTTTTCGATCGAACAACGTGACCTTCGCTTTGGTGCTCCGCGTGCCGATCCTGAACGATACACAACGCGCCCGCGCGCAGACGGCTGACGCGGAAGCGCTTCGAGCGAAGAAGCAGGCGGAGAACACGAAAACCCAGATTACCGACGAGGCGGTGAGACTGCGGGACAGCGTGCGGGAACTGTCCGCGGCGCGCGACGTCGCGCAACTGCAGTATGAGTTGGCGCAGACGCAGCTGCAGGCGGCCCACGATCGCATGGAGGCTAAAACGGCCACGCTCCGCGAATTGCAGGCCGCTTCGCTGAAAGCCGTTCAGGATTCTGCTTCGCTGATGGATTCGGATTTCGAAACCGAGCGCGCCCAGCTCCAGCTTTTGTATGCGACGGGTGAACTCGATCAGTGGTCAGCAGCAGCCAAATGAAACAGCGGTCATTCGAGCCGGGAGTTCTGATCGAAAGGAGTTTGACCTCGGTCTCACTGGCCCAGACGGGTGAGAGCCTCGCTGGCGGGTCCAAACGCCGAAGCTAATTTGACCGAGGCCTGATACTCCGATGCTGCCGCCGAGCTCTGCCCCATCTTTTCGTTTAGCTCTCCGCTGAGGTAATGGGCGCGAAACGCCGGCGCGGACTCGGTCAGCTTGCCGGAAGCCAGATACTTCTGTAGATACTGCAACGCGTCGGTGTAGTCGCGGCCGCCCTGATAGAGCTCGCGCGCCGCATCGTAATACGACTCGGCTTTCCGATCCGGCTGCGCCATTGCCGAGTGCACCGCAAGCTGCATATCGTCAAATCGTCCCTGACCGCGGTAGAAGTCGGCAAGTTGCAGCCACATGTCAGCCGGATTCTTTGCCAGCTTAATGGCCGCGCGGTACTGCGCCTCGGCCTCAGGATATTGCTTCTGCTTATCGGCGATGCGGGCCAGAATCAGGTGCGCCATCCCTTCGTCGTATCTCTGCACCTGCGAAGCTTGATCGCGGGCCTTGTCTACACCACCGCCCATGAAACCCGGAGCCTCGGTGTAATACTCGGCTAGATCAACCCGCGCCTGAACATTCGAAGGATCGAGCTGCACCGCGCGCTCGAATTCGTTCTTCGCCTTCTTGGCGTTGGAAGCGGCTGCGAACGCCTTGGCATCCTGCGCCTTGCGACCATACTCACGCGCCAGCCAGAGATGGTATTCGGCGTTCTGGGGCTCCAGATTCACCGCGCGTTCGCCGTATTTCACCGCATCATCCCAGCGTTCCATGGCGTAGTAGGCGCGAGAAACCAGATTCAGCGATGCCGCGTCACCGCGGTTGGCGAGCAGAGTAACAACTTCGTTCAGGCGACCGGAAGACAGCAGGTCGTCGGCCGGCGTAGCAAAACCCAGCGATCCCAAAAGAAGCAGCGCAACAAAAATTACACCAAGCCTGAAGCAAAACGATTTCATGGAGTAGCCGGTTTTACCGCCATACCGCTTTTCAGCGATTGCATGTTAAGCGCTCCCAACGCGACAACCGCGTTGTCGGAGAGGCCGCTCGTTACCTCGACCCGGGTTAAGTTTGAGACCGAAGTGGTTACGTTCCTTCGCTTCAGCTCACCGTTTACGACCTGAAGCACATACTGTCCCTTCTCATCTTCATGAACGGCTTCGCGGGGGATGGTCAATGCGTTCTCCTGCCGCGCCGTCACGATGGCAACGCTGACGTTGGTGTTGGGCAGGAGCTTCAGGTCATCGTTATTGACCACACAGGTGACTTCACCGACCATTCGCGTCCCATGCTGAACAACCGTCGTCGGCAAAGTTTCCAGCGTACCCTTCCACACCCGGCCCGGCAGCGCGTCCCAAGTGACCTCAACCTGCTGTCCTGGTGCAAGCCTGCCGATTTCCGGCTCGTCCACGAAAGCTCGCACCCGTATTTTGTGCAGGTCTGCCACCTGCACCAGCAGATCGCCGGTATTCACGAAGGCACCCTCGTGAACCGGCAGTGAGTAGACCATACCCTCACGCGGCGCGGTCACGTTTGAATTCTTCAGCACTTCCTGCGCCGCCTGCAGAGAAGCTTTCGCTTCCGCTTCCTGCGCCTCTGCGTGGCTCACGTCCTGGTGCGAATAGCGGTCCTTAAGCTTCTGCTGCAGCAGGTGAACCTCCGAATCGGCGACCTTCACTTGATTCTGTGCAACGTCTACCTCGGCCTGCGAGGCGGCGCCGCTCTGCAGCAGGCGCTGCATCGCCTGCAAGTTTCGCTCGGCAACGTCGCGGTCCGTCTGCGCTTTGGTCAAGGCGTTGCGGGTCGTAAGCAGCTCGTCCCGGGTTCCCCCGCTCTGTACAATATTCAGATCGGCCTCCGCTCCCTTCAGTTGAGCTTGCGCCCTGGCCGCCTGCAGCCGCGCCTCGGCATCGTCCAATTGCACCAGCATCTGCCCCGGCTTCACCCAATCGCCCTGCTTGACATAGATCTTTTTCACCGTCGTGGGCATGGGCGCATAGGCCTGAAAGTTATCCAGCGCCTCAATTCTACCGTTGGTCGCGATGCTGGCGGTAATCGTACCTCGCTCGGTGCTTCCTACTCGGATTGCCACCTGCGAATGATGAAGAGATACGAATGCGGCCAACACTATCACCGCTACCAGGAGGCCCAGGATCACCAGCCAGGTCCGTCTTCCCTTCACCTGCCGGTGGCCGTTCTCAGATGCTGCTGCCATTTTTCACGAAACTACGAGTATAACTTAGGTCGCAACTTCCCCTGATTACCCTTATGTCATCAGCTCCCCAGCTCGCGTATCTACGGTGCTTCCGGTTTGTTCGGGTGGTTATATTGATGTCGCGACCGCGCGGAAGACGCACGAAACCGGCTTGACTCAACCTCTCTGTTGCGTTATTCATCCCACTACGCGACCGCGCAGCCGAGAGTGGCGGAAATTCCATGCCGTTCCAAAAGTTCAAGCGAGTCGTCGCTGGCGTAACGAACGACATCAACGTCAACCACATCTTTTCCTTCGCGGCGGCCCTCTCGTATTACTTCGTTCTGGCGCTGTTTCCGGCGCTGATCACTCTTGCTGCGGTGATGGCGTACCTGCCGGTTCCCGATCTGTTCAACACCATCGTCCAGACTATCGGGCGCGTGGCGCCGCCGGAAAGCATGGGCCTGATCCGCAAGGTGGTTTCCGATGTGGTGGTTCCTCACGGAACCCTGCTGTCCCTGGGTCTCTTAGGCACGCTCTGGACCTGCTCCAGCGGCTTCACCACCCTCATCGAGGCCCTGGATGTTGCTTATGACGTCCCCGAAACCCGTTCCCTGTGGAGGACGCGCCTGCTCTCGATCCAACTCACCCTGGTTGTCGGTACGCTGGTGACGCTGGCTTTTGCCTTCATGGTGATCGGCCCGGAGATCGGCGGCTATCTCGCCCGGCGGGTCGGATTAACCCGGGAATTCGCCATCCTGTGGCCGATGGTGCGGTGGCTCATGGCTGTGAGCTTCATCGTGCTGGCAGTTGAAGCTCTGTACCTGATGGCGCCGAATGTCCGGCAGCGTTTCATGCACACGCTTCCGGGAGCTGTGATTGCCGTGCTGGGATGGTTAGCGCTGTCGTATGGCTTGAGCTTCTACTTCGGCAAGTTCGATCACCTTAACAAAACCTATGGCGTGCTTGGCGGCGCAATTGCTCTACTGATGTGGATGTACTGGTCTGGATTTCTGATGCTGGCGGGCGCCGAACTGAACTCGGAGATCATCCAGCAGCGCGGAGACGGAACCCTGCCGCTCAAAAAGGCACCGCCGCCAAAGGTCAAACCCACTCTGGCTACCACGGCTGACGCCGCGCAGCCCGTGCCCGAAACCCCGGCGGAAGGCCGCAAGCGAGCTTAGCCGCAAAGGAAAACCGGCGGCTGGTGGCCGCCGGCGTCGAAGTGCATTCCGAATCCAATCAGAAGACATCCGCGCGCACCGCGGCAAAATCGTCGTCGCGCTTTTGCAGGGTGGGACGATCGTCTCCCTTGCCATCAGGTTGACTACTGCCGTTGTCGGCGGTCTGCGTCTTGCGCAAGGTGGGCTTGTTCTCCTCGGCGGGTAGGCCCTTCTTGCGATTTTCAATGGCTGCCAGGCGCGCCTTGACCTGTTCGAACTCTGAGGTGTCCAGAATGTATTCCGGACGCGGCGGCAGGACTTCGCGAATCTCTTCCTGGCTCTTTAAAATGCGCTCCGGAGTCGGCGGGTGGCTCATGAAAGCTTTCGAAATCGCTCCCGGCTTCTGCTTTTCCAACGCATTGATCTTCTCAAACATTGAGATAAAAGCCTGCGGATCGTAGCCGGCTTTGTACATATACTGCAGGCCAAAGTAATCAGCCTGAGCTTCGAAGTCACGGGAGAACTTCATGAAGGTAACGGGAAGCGCCAGGCTCATTGCCAGATTGGTCGCTTCATACAAGCCCCAGCTGTTGATGACGAACATCAAGGGAACGGTGGACAGCCTGACGTAATTCTCCCGTGTCATCTCGCGTGTGGCATGACGAAGCACGACATGCGAGATTTCATGGGCCATCACGCCAGCCAACTCAGCCTCGTTGTCGGCTGCGAGGATCAGTCCGCTATTGACGTAGAAGAAACCGCCGG
>Ga0335073_10001344_pt1 | contig 32766 bp, 28 predicted proteins | sample Lox_Sample_22_FD_207093 | JGI IMG/M metagenome (GOLD analysis project Ga0335073, IMG submission 207093) | Soil microbial communities from Loxahatchee National Wildlife Refuge, Florida, United States - Lox_Sample_2.2 | ecosystem: Environmental > Terrestrial > Soil > Wetlands | place: USA... | reverse complement strand
GCCGGTCCGAGACTGCGGCGGCAATCCAGTTCCGGATGGCACCATTGTGACGTTCACAGCCAGGAACGGCACGGAGACCAGCACTGTCGATGCGCCGATCAAGCAAGATATCGCTCGCGCCACGCTAACTACGAACGGCCCGGTCGTGGTCTCGGCCGCTTCCGGCGTCGTGATGGGGAATGAACTCCGCATGGGCGCGCAGTAGTTGGCAGAGGAGCCTTCTGGGGATGGACAACGAAGATCAATTCCGGTTGTTGGCGAAACTAATTGTGATTGGTTTGCTTGCCACGATGACATCCCTGTTAGCGACGGCGGCTGATTCGTCTCCCCAGGTCGTACTGAACACGAGCACGGCGCGTCCACGAGCCGTCGAAAGCCTGACAGAACGCAGTCTGTGTCGTGACTACAAGTTTGCGTGGGCGAACCTTGCCCAAGCCATGGAATCCAATTCGAATGATTTGTTGAGTGGTTTGTTTGCCGGCGCGGCGAACACCTGGCTCAACGATGCAATCACCAATCAGCGGCGCAACGGACTCACCTCTCGTTATCTCAACCAGACGCACAAGCTGGACGCAGTCTTTTATGCTCCGGAAGGTGATGTCATCGAATTGCACGATACCGCCGACTATGATCTCCAGATTCTTGACGGCAACCGGACCATTGACAACGAACACGTTCGGGTACGCTACGTGGTACTCATGACTCCAGGCGCGGACCGCTGGGTGATCCGCCAACTTCAAGCCGTACCGCGGTTCTGATTGCCGTACTGAACACCAACCACTCGTGAAAGCCCAGCATCTAAGCTCGTCGAACGGTGAATACATGGAGTCCTCTTTTGTCGAGAGTCCTGCTAGCGCTAGCAATTGTGTGCTTCCTGGCGGGCAGCGGATGCACCTCTCCAGGAGAGTATCGGGCAGTGCAGCAAGATTTGCAGGCTCCGCGATCATGGCCCAAGCTTCTCGCCGTTTACATGCCCTGGTTTGGTGACCACGTCCACATGGACGTCGGCTATTCCAGCGATGATCCCGCGGTTTTGCGCCGACAGATTCAGCAAGCCCACCGTATGGGAATCTCCGCCTTCATTGTGGATTGGTACGGAGAAAGTCGTCCATTTTCAGATCACAATTTCGGGCTCTTGGAAGAAGCCGCAGAGGAAGCGCATTTTCAAGTCGCGCTCTTGTACAACGAAAGCGAAGATGATGACGGACAGGCCACAGATGAAGCGATGGCGGCGATGGACAGAGCTTATGAAGCGTACATCGGTCCTGAAGCACCCCATCACAGAGCCTACCTTACGTACAACGGACGTCCGATGATCTTTATTTTCCCCAAGCATGGACATGTGGACTGGGACAGGGTTGTCGATCACTGTCGCCAATGGGAGGCTTCACCACTCTTGTTCTACAAGGACGAACCGCCCGCACAATTCTCTGGCGATTTCGCAGGACTTTACGCTTGGGTCCAGCCTGGAACGCCGGGATGGACGGCGGATGGAAGCAACTGGGGAGAGCAATATTTGCAGAATTTCTACAAAAATATGACAAACAGACATCCCGACAAGATCGCCGTCGGAGCTGCCTGGCCGGGCTTCAACGATTCCGCTGCGAAATGGGGCCTGAATCGTCACATGCAGAGCCGTTGCGGAGAGACCTTTGAGGACACTCTTCACCTGTATAACCGCTACTTTGACGCCGACCGCCCCCTACCGTTTGTCATGATCGAGACATGGAATGACTATGAAGAAGGCACAGCCATCGAGCATCTTAGCTTCACCAAGTGCGATGGGAAAGCGCAACCACCCGCTTCTTCCAGCTGACTGAGCTCATGTTCGAACGCCAACCGCAGCGGAAGATCTCACATCCAACCTGCTCGCTGTCCCATAACGTTAAACGGATCTATACTCCCGTGCACTGCGTTCGCAACTCGACCGGAAGCCTCAAACTGTTATCCGCCCTACTGTTTTCTCCGTTTGAAGTTGCGGCGGAAGGCCCCGTACTTGCCCGATCGGGAAATTGTCTGAATGTTGCGTTTGAACTTGTCGCGAACCTCAGCTTTGAGGATCTGAAGCCGCTCACGGCATTAGCCACCTCGAATCACGTGATCCAGCGATCTTTCAAGCCCCTTCGGCAGTGTTTTGAAGTACAGGGCCGCATCCAATCCGCCGAGTGGGTGGCGAATGCGGTTGAGCGGGAACACGAGCGCATCGATCACGCTCTGGGTTTCCTGGAACAGGTTTGCACCAAGTTGGAAGAAGCCGGCTTGCCGGTCACGGTCATTAAGTCCCTTGATCACTGGCCGGATCTGGGGAGCGACCTGGATCTGTACACCGATGCCAAGCCTGCGAATGTGATTGATCTCATGACTTCGCACTTCCGTGCGAAACTGGCTCACCGTAGTTGGGGCGACAAGATGGCGAACAAATGGAACTTTATTGTACCCGGTTTACCCGAACTTGTTGAAATCCACATATGCCGGCTTGGACAAACTGGTGAACAGACTGCCGTTACACGACCTCTGGTAGCGCGTGCCCGAATGAAACAGGTTGGAAGGCACCGTTTCCGTGTACCTGCACCCGAGGAGCAGATCGTCATCAGCACGCTGCAGCGCATGTATCGCCACTTCTATATCCGTTTGTGCGATATCGTGGATAATGCCGGTCTGGTAGAATCGCAACTGGTTGACTTTGTCCATTTGCGTTCGCTCGGTTCCAGAACAGGTCTCTGGGACGGAATCGCAACCTATCTATGGCTCATCTCCGAGTACGTTGAACGGTATCGTGAGGCCCCCGTGCCGTTGCCTTCGTTCGTGACAGATGCAGCGAGGTTCGCCCTCGATTCGGTCTACTTCCGCCGCGACTTCCTGCGGGTTCCAATTGTGCCCTATTCACTCTCCTTATATATGTCTGAGCTCAAGGTTCTCCTGTTGAATGGGCAGCTGAGCGACGGTTTCCGGCTTAGCCTACTGCCGTGTCTGGCGACAGCTGCCGCGCTGGAACAGAAGATTACCGGTAGTGATAAGGGAATCTGGTAAGAAACCGTGTTACCGAATGAGTAAACCTACAGGTTTTACCGGATTGTGGCTCGCCGACACGAAGACCTAATGTTTATAGTGATTTGAGCTTTTACGTTGCTGTCGGCTTAGAAAACTGAAAGAACTAACTAAGGATAGGATAGGAGTGTCTTGGTGAAGCGTCCTGACTCGGGAAACTTTGGCAGGGTCATGGGCCCAGCCAAGGATCACTGGAATTCAAAACAAGACCTTGTGCACAAGAGTCCAAGTTGTTATGCGTCAAGTCTTTTTGCGAAGGCGCTAGGCGCGTGGCGGGAGACAATGGTCGCAATCGGAGGAAGGGGAAGGAATTTGCGTGGTTCGAATTCTCCTTGTCGATGACAATCCTTCGGTCCGGCAGTACTTGCGCTTGATTCTCGAGCAACAGACCACATGGCATGTCTGCGGCGAAGCTCGGACCGGTGCGGAAGCCTTGCGTAAAGTCCTCGAGGCTCCTCCTGATCTGATTTTACTTGATTACCAAATGCCAGATTTGAATGGGGTTGATATCGCCAAACAGATATCCGAGCTGTTTCCCAAGATTCCGATACTCCTGGTGACGCTTCACCTTTCCAAACCGTTGGCCGACGCCGCCCGGACGGCGGGTGTGCGGGGCGCCTGCGCAAAGCAAGACATCGGGTCAGTCGTAGAAGCGGTCCAAGTGCTACTGCGCGAGGAAACATACTTTCCTTGCATTCCTGGGAGATAGGCCGAAGGAATTTTCCCCTGACGTCATTAGTTTGAGTTTCGACGAAATACAGGATTTCCCGTATTGGACCTGTGTACCTCAGACCTTAGGCTGGCGGGAGTTTTTAGAATCCAGGGAGCCATGTGCAAGTGACGAGCAAGGGCTCAGGGATGTCATCCGGATTGAGCTAAAATGTGGCGAATCGTCTGATAGGTGTCCCCAAGGAACCAAAGTACATGACAATTCGCATACTACTGGTCGATGACCATCCGATCGTGAGACAGGGACTGAGAACGCTTCTGGAAGGACGAGAGGGCTGGCAGGTAATCGGAGAAGCCTCAGACGGAGCCGAAGCTCTCGAAAAGGCCAGTGATTTGAACCCTGACGTGATGGTACTCGATGTAACGATGCCAAAAATGAACGGACTTGAGGCTTGCCGCCTATTGCGTAGGCAGTCGCCGCAGCTTGAGATCCTGTTCGTCACGCAGCACGACTCCCCACAAATGATGCGCGAGGCGCTAGACGCTGGAGCCAGGGGATATGTCGTGAAGTCAAATGCTGCACGTGATCTTTTGGAGGCCGTCGAGGCTGTGAGCCAGCATCGCGCGTTCACTGCGCTCAACAGTCGAGACGCCGCGAGTTTACGCTAGTAGTTTCGTACAAATTGGAATCCACCTTCGAACTGCGGGGTGAATTATGAAGCTGAGAATCTTGCTGGCCGATGACCATGAAATTGTCCGGCGGGGACTACGCGCCCTGTTGGAGAGACACGAGGGATGGGAGGTCTGCGGGGAGGCCAGCGACGGCCGCGAGGCCATCGAGAAAGCTCTGCAGCTAAAACCCGACGTTGTCATCGTGGACATTGGGATGCCACATTTAAACGGACTGGATTGCACTCGTCAGTTGCTGCAACACGATCCGCATTTCAAGGTCATTGTTCTTACCATCACCGATTCGGATCAGGTGATTCGCGAAGCGCTCGATGCTGGCGCCCGAGGGTTCGTCCTGAAATCCGATGCGGCTCGGGATCTCGTATCGGCGGTCGAAGCGCTTCAGAGCAAACGCATGTTTTTCACTCCTCGAGTGAACGATCTGGTTCTCGCCGGCTTTCTCGAAAAAGGGCATGCGATCTCGAGAAACGAGCCTCCCAAACTGCCGACTTTGACCGCCCGCGAGCGTGAAATTACCCAACTGCTGGCGGAGGGCAACAGTTCCAAGGAAGTCGCTTGTATCCTGAACTTGAGCACCAAGACGGTGGAAACACACCGCAGCAACATTATGAGAAAACTGAGCTTTCACTCCATCCGGGATCTGGTCGTGTATGCCATCAAGAACAACCTGATACAGATTGAGCTTCCTCCACCAACCAAAACCCCAGCGGGTCCCACAGCTGCCTAGGGCGAGATCAGTTAGCGCACGGTCTCGCCCGGATAGTATCCACTTCGCGTACGTACAGTCAGTCGGTTGCGCCCGGTTCCTTTCGCCTCTACCCGGATGGCTTGGTACCCCTTTTGTGAGCTTATGTTCGCGGGCTTATAAGCCAGCGTGTACTGGCTGCGAATGTCGTGAGCCACAGTTCTGGTGATCGCGTCCACTTCGTCAAGAGTCCGAGGGAAGAAAGCCATTCCGCCGCTCGTCACCGTCAGACTCTGAAGTGCTTGCCGTCCCTTCGGAGTCAAGCCGTCCTCGGTCAGTCCGATCGCGTATACGACGGGGCTGTTTTTGATCTGCAACTGTCGGACCGCTTCTTGAAGGGTTTCGCGGCTCATATTGTCTTGTCCATCCGTGATGACCAGGAGGACCTTTTTGTCGAGGCGCGGATTGTTTCGTAGATGGGCAGCGGAAGCCACGACAGCATCATAAAGGGCAGTACTGCCACGGGTTGAGACCTGATGCAGAGCCGACCGCAGCAAGTTCACATCGGATGTGAAATCCTGGTCAAGATATGGGGTCTGGCTAAAATTCACCACGAAGATTTCATCCTGAGGGTTACTGGCGCGGATTAAGTTGAGCACGGCGTCGTCGATCTTCTGTCGCTTGTCTCTCATTGAGCCGGAATTGTCAATCACAATTCCCAACGCTACTGGCACGTCCTCGCGCCGAAATGATGTAATTGTCTCCGGCACGCCGTTCTGGAAGATAGTGAAGTCAGTGCGGGTAAGATTCGTCACAAGATGGCCTTCCTCGTCCACGGCGGTCGCGTGGAGAACCACTTCTTGCACCTGTTTCTTAAAGACAAACCTTCCTTGCTCCTCACCGCTCGCATCTTGTGCGGTTGGCTGTTCGGTCTGGCTTTGAATGGGTGCTGGAGGCGAAAGCGTAGTTTGGGCGGCAACTGGCGCCGCAAGAATCATAGCTGCGATGATCATCGTCAGTCTGTTCTGCAAAAAGCCAGTCATACCTAAGCGCATGAAGCCCCTCCGTGCCACTTTTGGATGCAGTTTTGAGGAACATCAGAAGTAATTTGTATTGCCATCAAGGTAGCCGTGGGCTGAACATTGAGAAAAACTTACACACACTGCGTCTCTTGTCTGCAGCGAAGAGATTTAGATTCAGTGATATGTGCGTTTGGCACGAATTGTGCCTCAAGATCAGGCGTTGCGGGTCCCGCATTCGTTCACAAACTGACCTGGAAGGGTATCAAGTCTTCCTGTGGCCCGCGAGGTAACAATGCTTCGAATCTTGATTGCCGATGATCATGAATTTGCCCGGCGCGGAGTCCGAGCAGTGCTGGAGAGTCATTCCGGGTGGGAAGTCTGTGGAGAGGCTAAAGACGGCCGCGAGAGTGTCGAACTTGCGACCAAATTGAGGCCAGATCTGATTTTGCTTGATATCGGTATGCCGAACTTGAACGGACTGGAAGCGACTCGTCAGATCCTATCGGTCCTACCAGAAGCTGTAATCCTGGTTCTGACGATGCATGACGCCGATCATGTCATCAAAGAGGTCCTCCGCGCTGGGGCTCGCGGATTTCTGCTCAAATCCGACGCGGGGCGTGATCTGGTCGCCGCAGTCGAAGCCTTGCAGCGCCAAAGAACTTTTTTCACCACCAAAGTCAGCCAGATGATCCTGGAAGGCTACCTCGACCATCAAAATCCAGAGAGCAGTAATGCGAACACCTCGGGCAACCTTCTGACCACACGAGAGCGGGAGGTTATCCAGTTGCTCGCAGAAGGAAAGACCAGTAAGGAAGTCGCTGCGACACTCCGTCTCAGCGTCAAGACAGCCGAGACTCATCGAACCAACCTCATGCGAAAGCTTGACTTGCATTCCGTCGCTGACTTAACCCGGTATGCCGTCCGTAACGGAATCGTCCAGGTGTTTTAACTCCTTAGGAGGACCTGTGACCGCCTTGCTTTTCAATCGGGCCAACTATAGCGAATAACAACCGAAGCTGGGGCAAGGTCAAGGATGCGAGGAACAAAGCGTCAGAGGATATCGATACTTCCTCCAAGCCGCCTCGGCGAGCTCCGGCAGATTCACGAGAACGGACGGAAAGCGATAGGGCCCATCGCTCTCGTCCATAAAGGCCATGGCCTCGCGAGTTCTTCGCTCATACGGGGCTCGGTAGACCTGAACCCGCCACTCAACTTCTGGAGGAGGCGCCGCGTACTCCTGAACCGCGCGAGGGCCTTGGCGAGCGAACAACCACGATATTGATAAGAACGAGCGTCAAGGCGCCAGCCCCAAACAGGCGTGCCATGACTTCTAGCTGCACAATCAGGCTCAGCATGGAGAAGACGGACAGAAAAGCCGCGAATGCCAGGAGCATGATGTGTCACTCCTCAGCGGACGAGGGTTGGGGAAATATTCCACAGCTGTGCGAGCGCACGGGCTGCATCGGTCAATGCCTGTTTCTCAACGGCTTGATCTCCGGTGGTCTGCTTGCGTTGAACAATCGGTGTCTGGGCGAGGCCCGGGTGCTGGCTGGGGCCCTGAATCTTGGCGATTGCGGTTTCGAAAGTTCGTCTCAGTTCATCGGGGGAAGATGCTTGTACGAACTTCGTCATTTTCGACATCGTGCGGCTCCTTTATGCCGCATTTATAAGATCAATGCCCTCGTCATGGAATACAGTGATGCACGCAAGAGCCGCTGGAGCGTTACTTGCTTTCGATTTGCGCTTCTCGTATGTGCGTTTTCGACTCAGTCCGCTCGGCGGACCTTCTCGCGTCGCAGTGGCGTCAACTGTGAGGTCGGAATTGAGTCAACCATCAGAAATGGGCCCCACAAAGCCCCAGAAACGGTAATGGCTGGTCTCATACATGATTCACCTTAGTGTAACTTCAGCAATGATCCTGTAGCTTTTTTCAATCGCGTTCCAATACGCCAGTTCGTGATGCTTCCCTGCATTTGGAGATTTTGCCATGACACCCAGCCTAGCAGCTGCCGCGTACGGAATGTATCCCGCCGGAGCCACCTTGTCCGACATCGTGTACACCTTGAATCGCGCTGGTTTCGAAAACGAAGACATTTGCATGGTACTTTCGCCTACTCATCCCGTGGCTACGGTGATCCGCGATGCCAAGATGTTCAGTGAGGAAAGGGAGGCGAGCGCAATCAGCGCCCGTATGATCGGCTGGTTTTCAGAGTTCGGAGCTGTCGTAATTCCTACCATCGGTTTCTTTATTCGCTCCAGGGCATTTTTTCATGCCCTGGTAGTTGAAGAGAATTCAGGTTCTCTCAACGGAGAGTCGAGAACCCTGGTTGGATTGGGTTTTGCCAAGAATGATGCGGAGAGGCTGTCCAGCCGGCTCTGCGACGTCGGAGTGCTGGTGTACGTATCGTGCCAGGAGAGCGCGAGAATTGATGGTGTTATCGAATTGCTTCGCCGCACAGGAGCATTGGAAGCAGCAAGCATCGAAAAGACGATAGCCCACGGGGCTGTTGCTTAGCGGACTATTTCAACACTCCGCGTTTCGTCAGACCTATCGCTTTCACAATCCGGAGAAAGCTAAGCATTACATGGGCGAGCAGGTCAAAGTGACTGGGAAACTCGACTTGAGCAGCAACAGGATTGATGCGGACAGTATCGAGCCGCACACGTGATCGATCAACGGGAACAAAGCCACCCACCCCGCTATCTCATTCTGCGTGAGAACGCATGGCATCGCAAAACAGAAGCCGCCCCAGCTATGATTTTCCTACCGCAGTCACGTTTCTGCTTGCTGGACTCGCCTCGGGTCTGTACTGACGCTCCTTTTCGGTCTGTCCCCCGAAGCGTGCGCAACTTTTCGGTCGACATTGCCGAGGTCCGATTCATCCTCGGCAGAAATGATGAAGTAGGCGAACCCCACGTTCAGGGGCCGGCTTCGCCCAACTACAAGGTTTACCTGATTGTTCTGTTGCAGATGGGCCGGTTTAATCGGATAAATTCTCTTTGCGTTAAAGATGTTCGGAAGCCGCTTTCCGGCTGCAACAATCAGTTTGAGTTATTCAGCGAAACGCATTCGCCATGTCACAGATTTGTCAGGCACGTTCGGAATCAGTGACACTGCTGATAAGGCACGCCCTCGAATACTGGCCGTACGCCTGTATCATAATTTCGGTCGCTGGTTTGGCCTATATCGTTTTAAACGCTGCTCGCTGAATGCAGGGACGAAACGCTGGACTTGGATGGCCCCGTTTTCTCGACGCGCACATCTGAGAGCCATGCAACCGAACATTGCGTCTCCCTTCGAGTTTCAATTGCGTATTCCTGGGGAACCACCCCCCTCGCCTGTCGAGGAACCCCCCCGATCCACCCGAGAATCCTGACCGATGGGCGAGCCGGATCCCGAAGACCGGAGCGAAATCTGGGGCGTAGTCCGAGTCAGATTTCCGCTATTAGCAGGAAAATAGTAGCTGGCGGTTGATGCTTCTTCCATCAAGCCTAGTCGCCAAAGAGCGGGAGACTGCCGGAAAATTCTGGGTAGACGTCCTTTAGGCGGCGTTTGCTTCAGGGACGATACAGGTTCGGAGTGCGCGCAACGCATAGAGGGCATCGTCAAGAACCTGATGTTCCTCAACATGGTCGCTGGGATTCACGAATAATTCCCTTCCCCGAGCTCGAATGGCGTCCTCTGCTTCGACGATACGCTGTGGAATCTTCTCGCGATCGGTTTCAAAAAGAGCCGCCCGATACAACATGTGCCAGGCCATATCTGCGCTTGGAGTGATGTAGGGAATACCAGTACTCATGGCAAGAATCCTTCTTTTATTGATTGAAAACAAGGTAACCGACATCGAGCTTCCCCAGAATCGGGTGATTCCTGTATTTCCCACAGGGCGGAGGAAAGGCTGTGGAAGGAGCGTTATGCCCTCCCACAAAAGCGTTGAGCTACGCCTCTGTCACTTTGCTCGAATCATCACAAAACTCTGGTGAGAATTGTTCAGCAAATGCACTGCGAATCCCGCCGGTATCTGCGCCGGTGACCGTGACAGGGGTCACTAGCTCTAGTGCTAGTGATCACAGACGCAATTTGCGCCGAGATTTAAATTTTCGGGTCGAATCGGACCAAGTCGGTCCAATTCGGGAATTTTATGCAGATCACTCGCGCTTCGGACTATGCCGTCCGGGTAATGATCCACCTTGCCGGATTGCCGCACGGGTCCACAGTCCGTCAGTCGGTGTTGTCGCGTGCGACGGACGTGTCGGGGCATTTTCTGTCGAAGGTACTGCAGAAACTGGTGCGGTCGCGGCTGATCCGGTCGCAACGCGGGTCCGGTGGCGGCTTTTCCTTAGCGGTTCCTGCCACGAGCCTCTCGCTGCTGGCCATAGTCGAGGCAATCGAGGGACCGCTGCGTCTGAACCAGTGCCTGATGCAAGGTCCGTCGTGCGAGAGAAAGTCATGGTGCCCGGCGCACCAGGTTTGGGTCGAGGCGCAGGCGGCAATCGTAAAGGTGCTGGAAGCGGCATCAGTCGCAAGTTTGGCCGCACGAGCCAAATCTGATTCCGACCGGCTCTGTCGCCTGCATGAAAAGCCGGTGTGGATTGCGCGAGCGTCGCGAAACGCCGATCTAAAGCAGCACGTCCGAGGACAGGCGTGACTAATGGAACTGACGTGGATCACCATCATCGCCAGTCTTTGCATGGGAATCGGAGCCGTGCTGGTGTTTGTGTTTGCCGTGAAGAAAGACTACTTCAGCCATCTAGAGGATGCCAAATACCAGATGTTCTGGTCGGATGTGGAGGAATTGGTCGATTCTCCACCACAGGAGAAAAAAGATGAAACCCCCAGTCAAGCCCGCAATTGAGGAGACGGGTGACGCGGTGACTCGGCGGCGAGTGCTGTCATGGATAAGCGGCTTCGGCTTGTTCGGGTCGCTCATCATAACCGCATTTTCCAACCTCATCTTTATCAAGCCACGCGCGACCTACGGCCAGCCGAATCGCTTCTCCATCGGCAAGCCGGAAGATTTTCCTTCGGGCGCCCGAGTCTCGCTGGATGAGCGGCGAGTCTGCGTGGTGAGAGAGGGCGACAAGATTGCGGCCATCTCGACCACTTGCACTCACCTGGGCTGCATTGTCTCAGTTTCGGAGACCGGTTTTGCCTGCCCCTGCCATGGCTCTCGTTACGACCAGGATGGCAACGTAACCGGTGGGCCGGCCCCGCGAGCGCTGCCGTGGTTCCAGGTCAGCTTGGCACCGAACGGAGAAATTGAAGTCGATAAGGACACAGAAATCGAAGCAGGGAATTACTTGCGAGTATGAGCAACCAAACGACATCACGTCCCGGGAAGTCTCTGATCGAGTTGCCGGAGAACGTCTGGCGGTCGATCTTCCGCAACCCGCTCCCTTCCTCTGATCTGGGGCGGGCTTCGACTAGTTTCACCAACTTCTTTCTGCATCTGCACCCGGTCAAAGTCCACCGCAACAGTCTGCGCGCGACGTTCACGCTCGGGCTTGGGCTGATCTCATTCTTTCTTTTTTTCATTCTGGTGGTGACCGGAATTCTGCTGATGTTTTATTACGTGCCCTCAACCACGCAGGCTTATGACCGCATGCTTGACTTGCGTGGGACGGTGGCGTTCGGCATTTTCTTGCGCAACATGCATCGATGGTCGGCGCACGCCATGGTCGCGGCGGTCTTTCTGCATATGTGCCGCGTCTTTCTGACGGGCTCCTACAAGCCTCCGCGTGAATTCAATTGGGTGCTCGGCGTCCTTCTGTTGCTCGTCACCTTATTTATGAGCTTCACGGGCTATCTGCTCCCCTGGGATCAGCTGGCGTTTTGGGCGATCACCGTCGGTACATCGATCGCGAGCTACGCACCGCTGGTGGGCAAACAGGTGAAGTTCCTCCTGCTCGGCGACACAACCGTGGGTCAAGAGGCTTTGCTTCGCTTTTATGTGCTGCACGTTGCGGTGCTGCCCGCCGTGCTTTCCTTACTGGCCGCGATTCATTTCTGGAGAATCCGCAAAGACGGCGGCCTTTCGCGGCCAGCCGAAGAAGATACGCTTCCCATCGATGAACCAACGAATTCGGTTGAAATCGTTCAAGGACCTGCGGTGATCATGGCGACGTCATCTGCGGCTGCGGCCGCGGCTACGCCGGTCCTACAAAAGCGCCACTACGGCATTCAGGGACTGGTGCGCGGTCCGTTTACGAAGATTGGCAACGTACCGGATCGCTCCGTGTTCGCGTGGCCCAATCTTTTCATGGCGGAGCTGGTTGTTTTCCTGATCACGGTGGCCGGAGTCCTACTGGTTTCACTCTTCTTCAATGCTCCGCTGGAGCAGCCAGTGAACGTGATGCATCCGCCGAACCCGGCCAAGGCACCATGGTATTTCCTGGGGCTCCAGGAGCAGGTCAGCTATTCCGCGTTCTGGGGAGGAGTGGGCATTCCTACGATCGAGGTGCTGCTGCTTCTTCTCGTTCCATATATCGATCGCAAGGTTGCGGGCGTGGGCCGCTGGTTTGCCCGGGAACGCCTGCTGGCCAATTTCCTGTTCTTGACATTCGTGATCGTCAACGTTGGGTTGATCATCATAGGTACGTTTTTCCGGGGGGCGAACTGGGAATTCGTCTCGCCCTGGTGACGAAAACCGCGATGAGAACGCGAGGGGAACCAGTGAGGAGAACTTTGTGAGCACCCGCGTAACACTGGCAGTCGTGAGTTTTGTGGTTCTGATCGTGCACGGGATCGTTTTCTACGATCAGTTCTTTAACCGCTGGGAGAAGCACCAGACGGCGTATTTCGAACAGGCGCGGAGCTTGGCGAAGACGGACCCCGAGCGCCACGCCATTGACGAACGCAGCCCGCGCATCGAGCAGATCATGGTCACGCAATTCGGTGCGACGCAGTCTGGCGAAGCCCGCGTAGACCGATGCATCACCTGCCACATCGCCAGTGACGATCCGCGATTTCAAGCACACGCCGAACCGCTGCGCACGCATCCTTATTCCGCGACGCTGGGTGATGTTCAGCGTAACGGCCGCTGGGAACGGCGGCACAAGTTTACCGACTTCGGTTGCACCCTTTGCCATGACGGACAGGGACGCGGACTCGAGACTTTCTACGCGCACGGCGAGGATGAATTCTGGCCTGAGCCTATGCTCGGCTATGTCACGCAAGTCAACTGGCATGCCGAATACAAGTCGAAGTTGACGGGCAAAGAGTACATGGAGGCCAACTGCGCGCAATGCCATACGGAAGACAACTTTGCCGGCACTCCGTTGGTGCAGCGCGGCCGGCAGCTCTTCTTCGAGAAGGCATGCTACGGATGCCATCGCATTGAAGGCCTCTCCAACGGAACGTTAGGGCCTGACCTCAGCGAAGTGGGCAAGAAATACAAGGTCAACTATCTGTGGGAGCACACAGTCAATCCGCGCGCCTTCCAGCCGACTTCGTTCATGCCGAAATTTGATCTGACTGACGATGAGATCAAGGCGTTGACGGTCTTCCTGAAAAGCCGTCGCGGCATCAACTTCGCCGAGACCTCACTCGGCCAATACCGCTCGCGGTTGCAACAGACCAAGCTCGAGGCTGCATCGAATCCGCAAGCGTCGACGGCTCCTTCGCCGGTTCGCGGCCAACAACTGATCAGTGACCGGTCCTGCACCGCTTGCCACAAACTCAACGAGCACGACGGCCATATCGCGCCCGACCTTTCCTACGAAGGGTTGATCCGAGATGAGGACTGGATGATGGCCCACTTCCGCGAGCCGAAATCGCGGATTCCCGATTCCATCATGCCGGTTTTCGGATTCGCGGAGGCGGACTTCCATTCGATCTCCGCCTATTTGAAGACGCGCACGACTCCGCCTTCTTTCAAGACCGGAGAAGAGATCTACAAGGGTCTGTGCGCCCGCTGCCACGGCGAGGACGGAGACGGCAGGGGCGTCACCCATCTGTATCTCGATCCCGCACCGCGCGATCTGACCAAGGCTACGTTCATGAATAGCAAGCCGGAAGATCGTTTCCTGCAATCTCTGAAAGGCGGCGTGCCCGGCACATCGATGCCACCGTGGGAGCGCGTGTTGACCGATGAACAGCGCCACGCCGTGCTGGCTTACGTATTCCAGGCATTTGTTCGCGAACCGCGTCCGGAACTCAAAGCACACAAAGTTCCTGAACAAAATCCGGTTGTGTCGAGCTTGGATTCCATTCGCCGCGGAGAGCAGACGTTCCTACAACGCTGCACCGGCTGTCATGGACGCAAAGCAGATGGCAAGGGACCGAACTCGCTGGACATCAGCCCACGCCCGCGTAACCTGCGGAATTCGTTTTTCGTGAACAACGTGTCCGATAAGCGCCTCTTTGACTCCATTTTGTATGGTGTGCAGGGAACCGCGATGCCGTCGTGGATCGACTATGGGCTCACGCAAAACGATGTCGGCGATCTTATTAACTTCATTCGCGGTATGAATTCGCAAACGGTTCCACCGGCCAGCGAGAAAGCTCCAACGCTCACGTCCAACGTGAATCGTCCCCAATTGAACCAGGAGGTGCTATGCCAGGGGTGCAAGTAACGCGCGCGACACCGATCGGTGCGGTTCCATTAGCTGACTCAATTCATCAAGACACGACGGCGAAATGGTTCCTGCTCAGTTCGATCACCTATTTCTTTATTGTCGGAATCGTAGCCTTAACGATTGCCGCCAAATTCGTCTGGCCGCAACTGCTGGGCAGCGTTCCTTACCTCTCTTATGGACGCCTCCGCCCGTTACACGTCAACGGAATGCTGTTTGGCTGGCTTCTCCCGGCGGACCTGGGACTGGCCTACTACGTCGTCCCGCGACTCTGCGGCGTCAAGTTGTGGAGCGAGAAGCTTGGCGTCGCGACCGCGAGCATATGGAATGTGATCGTTCTCGGAGCGGTGTACGCCTTGCCTGCCGGATTTAATAAAGGATGGGAGTACGCAGAGTTACCGTTGCCGCTGGTTGCGCTGGTCGTCGTGGCATGGGTCATGTTCGGCATCAACATTTTCGCCACGGTCGCCACTCGCAAATACGAGCAGATGTACGTCAGCCTCTGGTACACGATGGCAACCATCCTGTGGACGACATTCGTCTACAGCACAGGCAACATCGCGGTCTTCTTCACGACCGGTACCAACCAGGCGAATCTCAACTGGATGTATGTCCATAACGCGGTCGGTCTGATCTTCACTCCGATCGGCTTGGCCATGGCGTATTACTTCATCCCGAAGGCTTCGAATACTCCGCTCTATAGCCACAAGCTATCGATGATTGGCTTCTGGTCCTTGGCCTTCGTCTACGTTTGGACAGGCGCGCACCACATGATCCACGGACCGATTTCACAATGGCTGCAGACCATCGCGATTGCGTTCTCGCTCATGCTTCTGATTCCGGTCTGGACGGTGGTCTACAACTTCTTCGCTACCATGAAAGGGCAATGGCATCAGCTGCGCGACAACATCCCGTTGAAGTTCCTGATGTCGGGCGTCGTCTTCTACCTCTTGACTTGCTTTCAAGGGCCAATGCACAGCCTGCGCTCGGTGAATGCCATCGTTTCGAAGACTGACTGGATTCCCGGGCACGCGCACATGGCGTTACTCGGCTGCTTTTCGTTCTTCGCCATCGCCGGCTGCTATTACGTGGTTCCGCGGATGTTCCGCACACCGCTCCATTCCGATGCGCTCGCCAACTGGACCTTCTGGTTCTTCATGATTGGCGGTCTCGGATTTTTCGTGACGCTCTGGCTAGGTGGCTTTTGGCAAGGCTGGCAATGGAATAACCCGTCCATCCCGTTCATCGACACAGTGGTTGCCCTGAAGCCGGTTTGGACGGTGCGCTTCTTCTCAGGTGTGCTGATGTTTGCCGGCATCGCCACCTTCCTGTTCAACATTCTGGCCACTGTCGTCGGTAGCGGCCAGCCCGCAACACGCACGGCGCCAGCCGCCACCGCTTAAGGAGAATGCCATGCTGCAGAAAACTGATAAAAGCGCTATCGGCTTCGTGATCGCGGCCTTGGTGTTCTTCTTCATTGGAGGTTTGCTCACCACGGTCGTTCCACCCCTCGTCGACAAAAGCTGGTCCAAGCCATTCGACAACAGCGATCCCTCGAAGGGACCGACCGGGAAGTTGCTACCCTACACCGAACTCCAGCTCAAAGGCCGCGCCATCTACGTGCGTGAGGGCTGCTGGTATTGCCACACGCAACAGACTCGCACCCTGCTCTCGGACACGAAGCGTTCCGGCTGGAAGGGCGTAGACTCACCCGTCTCGACGCCCGACGAATTCGTCTACGACAGCCCGCACATGTTCGGCACCAAGCGCACCGGGCCCGATCTTTCCCGCGTCGGCGGAAAATATGACCGGCAGTGGCACCGCACGCACTTCCGCAATCCGCGGGACCTCGTGCCAGGCTCGGTCATGCCGCCCTTCTCATGGATCGCCAACAACGACGAGGAGTTCAACGCTCTGGTGGCTTACATCCAGACATTGGGCCGAGCCAAAAACTGGCGGCCGGACAGTGACTACGAAAAGTGACACTTAGATGAGCGACTACACATACCCGAGCGTATTTCTGGCGTACTTGCTGTTCTTTCTGTGCTTCCTGGGGGCGATCTTCTTTCTGGTCCGTTCCCGTCACGACGGGTATTGGGGGAACCAAAGCGAAGAGCCGAAGTACCGCATGCTCGCCGACGACGAGAGCGGCAACAACAACGACCCAGACTCCAAGACGAATTGAGGACAGAAGATATGCCGGAGACAGAAGTTGCGACGAAACCGGAAAGCGAGATCCAGGATTACGCGGACGGCTGGATCACAGAACGCAAGGGCACGGGCGTGCCCACTTTTCTGAAGTTCGCCTACATTGTGATCATGGCCGGTGCGATTGGTTACCTGTTCTTCTACATGAATGGGGAAGTGAACCATTCCAACCGGGGTGCACTCGTCCGCCAGTTCAATAGCGTGACGCAATCCTCACCCGCTTTCATGTATGCCGTCATCGCGCTGGTTGCGGTGTACGCGGTCATCGTAATTGCGTTCGGATTCAAAGCAGTTCACAAGGACTGAAGAGAACAAAGCAGGGAGCTTAAAAAAGACAACGACCAATGAGCGAATGGGCACAGTTCGAAGCGATTGAAGGGGCCGACTACTGGATCAAAATGGTCAAGTGCCAGCACGCCTGCCCCGTGCACACCAACGCGTGCGGCTATGTGACGGCCATCGGCGAAGGGCGTTACGAAGATGCTTATCGCATTGCCCGCGCCACGAACCCATTTGCTTCGATTTGCGGTCGAGTGTGCGGTGCTCCGTGTGAGTTAAACTGCCGGCGCGGCGATGTTGATGCACCGGTTTCGATCCGCTCGCTGAAGCGCTTTGTCACGACGCAGTTCGGCCCGGAGGCTGGGGACTTCCGCGTTCACCGCGAAGGCTGCGATCAACGCATGCTGCCGCCAAATCGTGGCAGCTATGAAAAGATCGCGGTAGTAGGCGGTGGTGTTTCCGGGTTAACGGTCGCTCACGACCTTACTCAGGTGGGCTACAAAGTTACCGTCTTCGAAGCAGACGCTGAACCGGGCGGAATGCTGATGGTGGGCGTGCCGGTCTTTCGCCTTCCCCGCAACCTGGTGCGGCAGGAGATTCAGGCAGTTCTGTCGTTGGGCGTTGAACTCAAATGCAACATGCGCTTGGGACGAGATTTCTCCATCGGCGATCTGCGCCGCGAAGGATATAAAGCAATCTTCCTTGGGATCGGTCTTCCTAAGGGGCGGAAGTTGCCTTTGCCCGGCTCTGACCGCGCCGGCGTCTACGACGGCATGGATTTTCTGCGCGCCTTCAATGAAGGCAAGCCTCTTCCCTTGGGCCGGCGGATCGTTGTGATTGGCGGCGGCAATGTCGCGTATGACGTCGCCCGTTCCGCCGTGCGCCCGGCCGGAGCACAGACACGTGGTGAGGCAATCGCCGACATGGAACGCGGCGAGCAAGTTGCCTACGACGTTGCCCGCTCCGCTTTGCGTTTGAGCGGGGACAAAGAGGTGCACGTCGTATGTCTGGAAAAGCGCGAAGAGATGCCTGCCGATGAGGTCGAAATCATCGAGGGAGAAGAAGAAGGTCTCAAGCTGCACAGCTCGCGCGGTCCCAAAGCGATCTTCGGCGACAACGGGACGGTGACTGCGCTGCGAACCATTCGCTGCACATCGGTATTCGACGCGACCGGCCGCTTCAATCCAAGTTTCGACGAGACGGACGTCGAAGATATTCCTGCGGACACCATAATTTATGCCATCGGGCAGACCTCTGACCTTTCATTCCTGAAGCCGGAAGATGGAGTCCTGAGCGAGCGTGGGCTGATCAAGGTCAATCGCGAGACGTACCAAACGACCGCTCCCGATGTCTTCGCCTGCGGCGACATCGCTCACGGCCCGCGCCTTTTTATCGATGCGATCGCGTCGGCACAAATTGCAGCGCGCTCCATGCACGACTTTTTGCGGGGCACCCGCACCGATATTGTTGTTCGCAGTCACTGGGCGCCTGCCGTCTACACCATGGCTGAGGGTTGGGAGCGCCTGCCGCGCGCTACGCCACCCGTTCTCGACGTGACCGCGCGCTCGAGTTCGCTGGCCATCATCGAAGAAAACTTTCCGGTCGATGATGCGCACCGCCAAGCGTCTCGCTGCTTACGTTGCAACGTCAACACCGTCTTCGACACCTCGACCTGCATTGCCTGTAACGGTTGTGTCGACGTTTGTCCACAAAACCTCATTCGCCTGGTGGGCCTCAGCGAGCTCTGCAAGGAGGCGCAATGGCAGGACATGGTCGCCCACAGTCTAGGTATTAGCCGCGACGAATTGCGCACTATGCCCATGCAGGAACTCGATGCTCTCGGCGGTGTAATGCTGAAGGACGAGGCCACGTGCATCCGCTGCGGCCTGTGTGCGTCCCGTTGTCCAACGCGTGCGGTCACCATGAAAAAATTCGAGTTCTATCGCGAGTGTATTACCGTGCCGACGCCGAACGCTGCAATTGAATATCTCGGCAACGTGGCGCAGTCCGCCGTCCCACAGGGGACGTCGTGACGCCGCTTGAGTTTGGCCTGATGTTCATGCTGGGGCTGGTCAGCAGTTTGCATTGTGTGCAAATGTGTGGGCCCATCGTGCTCTCCTACAGCGTGGCCGCGGGAGAGCTCTTGAAGAAGAGCAAACCCCACGGTTCGCTGTTCTCGCCTCTTCTTGGCAATCATCTGGCTTATAACGCCGGACGAGTTCTTGTCTACTCGTTGCTGGGCGCCGTCGCTGGCGTTGCCGGCGGAACTTTAGGCTTGCTCGGACGCATGGCAGGATTCAGTCACATCCTCGCGTTCGTTTGCGGCGGATTCATGATCGTCGTGGGAATCGCCATGTTGGGCATCATCCCCTCAAGTCCTCTGGGGAACAGTCCGTTTTGGATTCCGTCGCTGTTTCTGCGGAGAGCCGCGAAGCTACTTTCCGCGCCGGGCTCGAGCAACAGATTCCTTCTGGGCCTGGCAATGGGCCTGCTACCTTGCGGACTGATCTATGCCGCTCTGCTTAGGGCGATGGCGACCGGTTCCGCATTCGCCGGAGCCGTTGACATGCTGGCCTTTGGATTGGGCACAGCTGGATCGCTGGTGGCGCTTGGAATATTTTCCTCGGCCATTCGCATGCGATTGAACCGTTGGGGAAGCCAGTTAGCCGCGGCGGGAGTCATGTTCATGGGGCTAATCTTGGTGTGGCGCGGCACGATGCCGACGATGCTGATGATGGGAGGGCACATGCATGCCCACTACTGAAGCCAAGCCCGGAAACGCGAACATCTCGGCATCGATCAAGATGCTCCCCAAGTGCGAGCGGAATCCTCCACTACCGCCGTCGCAGTCGTTCTCGTTCCATCGGATTCGCAAAGCAATTCACGCCGGCTGCGTCGTTATCTTCTTCGCACTGCCCTTCGCCAACCTGATGCGCTTTGACATCCCGCGCCAGAGGTTCTATTTCTTCGGCTATGAGCTCTGGATCAGTGAGTTTTCCATCATTTTCTTCTCGCTGATGTTTCTCATGTTCCTCATCGCCGCCATGGCGATGTTCTACGGGCGGGTATATTGCGGGTACCTCTGCCCGCAAATGATTTTCAGTGAAGCCTCAATCGCGCTTGAGAGCAAGCTGACTCGCACCGTCAACAAATACGTCCGCTGGAATGCTCCTCAGCGGAAGCTCCTCGCCCAGCTTCTGTTCTACGCGATTGCCACGATTGCCTCGGTGATCCTAGCGTTTGCATTTATCTCTTATTTCGTGGAGCCGCGCGACCTGCTTCACCGCCTGCTGGCTCTCGACATCAAAACCACAGGCGGCATCGCGGGCGCATCCACCACACTGCTCACCCTGCTCGATTTCCTTTTCGTCCGCCAACGTTTTTGCACCACCGTCTGTCCTTACGGATACCTGCAAGGGATGCTGGGCGACAGCGAGACGCTCATCGTCCATTACCGCGACGAAGATCGCGAGTGCATCGAATGCAAGAAGTGTGTGCGCGTCTGCCACATGGGCATCGACATTCGTACCTCGCCCTACCAGATCGAATGCATTCACTGCGGTGAATGCGTTGATGCTTGTGCGGATGTCCTCCGCCGGCTCGGCAAGCAGGGTCTGATCCACTATGTTTGGGGAGAACACGGCGAAAAACTCGGGACTGCTGGCCAAACATGGTATCAGAAGGTTGGCCTGCGTAACGCCAAGCGTGTCGTGGTGCTGTTGATCATTCTCTGCTACGGCGCTGGCCTGTTCACTGCCCTCTCTATGCGGCGGTCCGTGCTAGTCCGTATCGCGCCTGATCGCACGACCATGTATCGGTTGGCGGAAGATGGAACCGTCTACAACCGTTTCCGTTTGCAGGTCGCGAATCGCGGACGCGAGCAGGCTATCGCTCAACTGTCGATCGACGGGTTGCCCGGTGCGAGTTTTGCCAGTTTCGAAAATGCTGTGGTTGTTGCCGCCGGCCAAACTGTCCAACAAGAGTTCGAGATTGCGGCCTCGAAATCCGCGAATCTCCAGGCAGGCGTAAATCATTTTCGCCTCATCAGCAGAGTTGGCAACGAGACAGACCTCTTCGAGGAGACATTCATTACCCCGACCCAGGATTCACGTTAGCGCGTCAGTTGGCCCAGCCAAACAATCATCAGACCGGAGGACGCATGAGTACAACCGAATGGAACACCCTGGCTGGCGCAAGGGCTCGCAAGCAGCCCGCGCCCCTAATGTATTTCCTTACCTTTGTCTTCGCGTTGTTTATCGGCATTCTGATTTTCTGCTATGTGGTCACCAAGCGCACGAATCCTGTATTCCTCGACCAGCACGGCAAACCCGTCGGTACGGATTCCGCACACTCGCATTGAGATGGCGCACTCAAATGGCTACAGGCAAAGAATGCGATTTATGCGGCTTGGGATGCGGCAAGCATCCTTTGCAACATCACGTCGGTGATCTCGACCATTTTTTCTGCTGCCTCGGCTGCATGAATGTCTATCTCATCCTGTGGGAGAGCGGCGCTATCCGTGCGGGTCAAGACATTCGCCAGACGGAACTCTTTCAGCGCAGCTTTCAATTAGGACTGATCTCCAATCGTGATGCTGAGGACGCGAGATCGGAGATCTCGGTCAATGCGGACGTCACTACCCAAGAATTGCTCCTCCACGTCACCGGCATGTGGTGCACGTCCTGTGCGTGGCTCATCGAGCACGCGCTCCTCTCCATGCCCGGAGTCGTGCTGGCCGAAGCGTCGTTCGCCTCTGATCTCCTGAAGGTGCGCTACCAACCGCAAACCTTGCCTCGGGATCGTATTCTCAGCCGTATAAATAGTCTCGGCTACGAGGCCCAGGAGTTTGCCAGCGATACCGAATCTGCCGAGACAGGGCGTCGTGACCTCCTCGTCCGCACCGGACTGGCAGCCTTTCTCTGGGTCAACATCATGAGCTTCAGCCTCGTCCTCTATACCGGCTATTTCGAGCAGATTTCTGGCAGCGTGCGGCGAGGCCTTCCTTTCTTACTGATGTTTCTAGCCACGCCGGTCGTCTTCTATTGTGCACAGCCAGTCCTGAGACTGGCTTGGCGAGGTCTTCTGAACCGTACGATTCGCATGGAAGCTCTTCTGGCTCTCGGGATTCTTTCGGCTTACGGGTACAGCGTCGTGCAGACCTTCCGCGGAGAAATCCACTTATATTTCGACACCGCCACGGTCATCGTGACGCTCGTGCTCGCGGGCAAACTTATCGAACACAGCGCCAAAGAAAGTGTCTCCCGTTGGATCAATACGCTCCATCAAATGATGCCCAACAAAATTCGCCTGCTGGCCAACGGTTCCGAGCGCTTTGCCAGCGTGGACGCACTCGAGCCCGGAGAAGTCTTCGTAGTCAAGGCGGGCGAGCGTATTCCCGCAGATGGGATAATCGTCGAAGGCGAGTCTCATGTCGACGAGTCGCTGCTGACAGGGGAATCCCTCCCCTTGGGTAAGCATTTGGGGGAGCGCATATCCGCGGGCAGCATCAATCTTGACGGCGTCCTCAGAGTTCAAGCATCAAAATCAGCAAATGACTCGACGCTGTCTCGCATCATCGCATTGGTCGAGAACGCGCTCAGTAGGCGATCTCAGCTAGAACGCTCGGTTGATCGTGTTTCCCGGATCTTTGTTCCCTGTGTCGTGCTGATCTCTCTCCTTACGTTTACGCTCACTTGGATCACGGGCACGGCGGGGATAGGCCAGTCCCTCATGCGAGCCATCACGGTGCTGGTGATTGCCTGCCCCTGCGCGCTTGGATTGGCGACCCCGTTGGCGATCACAGCCGCTTTAAGTGCAGCGTCGTGCCGGGGAATTCTTGTCCGCGACAGCCGCGTGCTCGAAATGCTTCGCAAAGTCGACACCGTGATACTCGATAAGACTGGCACGGTTACAGAAGGAAGGTTTTCTCTGCTCGAAATCGTGCCTTGCCAGGAGCTGTGTACTCAGGCCACTTTCGCTGGAGTAGCCCTCGAAGCTTCCAATACAGTCTCTGTAATGCATTCGCCTCCTTATCACGCAACTGGTGCACAGGATTGTGAAGTGCTGTTTCGGTTGGCCTCACTCGAACAATATTCCGAACACCCGCTCGGAACAGCTGTCAGTCAATTCGCTCGCCACAAGGGAATGAAGCTAGATGATGCGACCTCACTGGAAATCTACAAAGGCAAGGGCATTACCGGGATCGTGAAAGGAAAGCATGTTTTTGCGGGCAATCGCCGCCTGGTGAAAGATCTGGGAATCTGGATCGAAGACAACGTTGAGGATCAAGCGCGCGACCTGGAAGCAGAAGGTAAGACAGTCTCGTTTGTCGGCTGGGATGGAGCCCTGCACGCATTTGCAGTCTTCGGCGATAGACTGAAGACGGACGCCATTGAATTAACCGCAGAACTCAAGCGTCGTGGCGTGGAAGTGCGAGTCGTCTCAGGAGACTCCAAGGCCAGCACCGAATGGGTTGCCCGCCGTCTGGGAATCAACTCTTATGAATATGAGGTACTTCCCGAAGAAAAAGCGAACGTCGTCCGCCGCCTGCAAGACCGAGGTTCGGTTGTCGCGATGGTCGGAGATGGCATCAATGACGCGCCGGCTCTGGCTCAAGCCGATCTCGGTATCGCTATGGGCTCCGGCACCGACGTCGCCATAAACGCTTCGGCAGTCGTGCTCATGAGTGGATCACCTCGCAAAACTCTCGACGTCTTCGATCTCTCACAGAAAGCAATGCGCATCGTACGCCAGAATCTCTTCTGGGCATTCTTCTACAACGCGATTGGAATCACTCTGGCCGTGACAGGACTCCTAAATCCCATAATGGCTGCCGCCGCCATGTTGCTCTCCAGCGTGTCGGTGGTAGGAAACTCCATGCGCTTACGTAGTTCGAGTGAACGGATGCGATCCTAAGACGCCAACGGCCCCACGGTGACAGGGCCGGACGGTTATCAACTCTTGAGCTTCACCAGTTCAGTGTCCGGCCGGTGTCGCAGCTTCGAGCTCGTCAGCCGCTTTTCCAATCGCTGCCGCGACATCGTCGAGCACTCTACCGACTCCGGGGATCTGGGCATCAGCCTCGGCCCATTTTTTCTCGTCCATGTACTCGCGGACGGCCGCAAGGGGCTTAGCGCCGTATCCGGTATAAGCCCCTGGCGCGTAGACCTGGTGCTTGAACCATGGCCTCTCTGGAAGCCCTCTTTCCGTCAGGAAAGTTCTCTGGATTGCCAACAGATCTGTATTCAGTGAGTTCAGGGTCTGCGAGGAAGGTTCGGAGGCTCCTTCAGCCTGTACTTTGGCGATCGCAGCCTGATAGCGCTCGGCGCTTCGTTTGATGGCCTCTACACCATTCTTCAAGGGAGCGAAGTTCATATACGGAGGAACCGCTTCTCGCGGTGGAGGGACAGACGTCTTCTGGGGATCAGAGATTGCCGTGAAGACGCCTTCCTTCAACTCGAGATTGCGTTCGGTGATCTCATCCTGTTTTTCTTTGAGGATCTTCTCGAGCTCCGTCACATACCTCCCGATAGTTTCGGCCATCTCCGTGTATTCGAATGGGATCAACTCCGCGTCCGCCAGGCGCATGACGGTGGTGCCGCCGGTTTGTGCCAGCGCGCGTCCGTAGGAGAAATCAGTGTCGACGAAATGTGTGTACCAGTAGAAATCGTCATAGATGGAATGGTAGGCATCGGCATCATTTTCACCGCCGTAACCAATGTTCAACGCCGAGACACCGGCGTGATCGAGAAATGATGCATAGTCGGAACCATCTCCGAGGGCTCCAATCGTGAGCTCCACGCGTTTGCGAATCTCGCTTCTCTCTTCCTGACTCTTGGCGTTTGCAATACGCGACAAACGAGCTCTCTGCCAGACAGGGATGTTTTTTTCCGGATCGTTAATGTCACGAATTACGTCATTGATTACCTTCTCCAGATCGTGGGAACCAGAAGCATGAAAGAAACCGCGGCCGTTGCTGTCGGAATTGATATAGGCAACTGCATGTTTTTGAAGATCGACGATATGTGTTTCCACCCACTCGGTCGAACCCAGTAATCCAGGTTCTTCACCGTCCCAGGCACAATAAATGATGGTTCGTTTTGGGCTCCATCCTTGTTTGTGGAGTTCGCCGAGCATTCTTGCTTCCTCCAATACGGGGGACATGCCGGACAAGGGATCATCGGCTCCATTGACCCACGCATCGTGATGATTTCCGCGAATCACCCATTGATCCGGCTCTTCTGAACCACGCATGATTGCGATCACATCATTCACTGGCTTCAAATCCCAGTTGGAAGCAACCTTGAGGTGAACTTTAGACGGCCCTGGCCCGATGTGATAGGTGATCGGTAGCGCGCCGCGCCACTTCTCCGGCGCGACAGGTCCAGCGAGCGCAGAGAGAAGCGGCAACGCGTCACCATAAGAAATCGGAAGCACCGGTATTTTGGTGATGGTCTTCGCTTCGCTGATAGGAAGGCGCTTGGCATCGGCCGTTGCTCCCACCCCCGGAGTCAAGGGGTCACCGGGATAGTCGGTGTCCATCACGCTGCCCCGCTGAACCCCTTCCTTTGGCCGCCAGCCGCCTTTGGGGTAATCGTCGCCATTGAAGAAGCCATCGTCTTTGGGATCGGAATAGATGATGCAGCCGATCGCACCGTGCTCCGCAGCAACCTTGGGCTTAGTGCCACGCCACGCTTCACCGTAACGGGCAATTACAATCGCGCCCTTGACGGAAATGCCCAGACGGTCCAGTTGTTCGTAATCCTCGCGGCTACCGTAGTTCACATAGACGAGCGGCGCGGTCACATCGCCATCAATGGAATAAGCGTTGTAGGTGGGCAGTTGCTCAGATGTCTGGCTACTTGTGGGGTCTCCGGGAACAGGAGGTTCCTGCAACTTGGCGCGGAATTGCGTTGGCTCAATAAGCTCGACCACTCGCTCTTTCGGCGTAGGAAACAGCACCTGGAAAGACTCGATATGCGCATCGAATCCCGATTCCTTGAATTTCGAGAGAATCCATTCCGCGTTGTCTTTGTCATAGGGTGAGCCCACGTGATGCGGACGAGCGCTCATGCGTCGCATATTCTCGCGGAGATTCTCAGGCACAATTCCAGCCTGAAATTTCTTCTCCCATTCGCGTTCAGCCTTCGAAGACTGCGCCGCATATCCATAGAGCCGAGACGTGTCCTTCGCCTTCGAGGATTCAGTCTGCGCCCAATTTGTTGATGTGATGAGAAGAACAAAGAAGCAAGACAAGAAGATGCGAATCGGTTTCACCGGACCCTCCTGGAATCTCTCATTGTGCGAACCCGGTGGAATTATAGTGCCTGAGCCGACGTTGGTTAGGGGCGAAAGAAGCGAATGACCTGAAGGCATGGCACGCTGCAATTGGGGAGGTATAGCATAAACGCACCAACCGTTGCGAAAGCGAGAGTAACGTTGAAAATGCGACGACTCGGCGGATCATCTGCTTTGGTTCTTCTTGCACTTTTTCCTTTCAATTCCCAAGACAGCGCAAAGACCATGGCCTCTGCGACGGCGTCGAATCTGCCTCCCCCGGCGCGGCTGACAGCCGAGCAGGACCATCAACGCACCATGGATCTCTTGAACGTTAGCTCCCTGCGGCGCGGTGCCGATGGTGATCCGAAATCGTCCAACGCGGCAAATTACGATGAGTCCAAGGCCAATCCGTATCCGAAGCTTCCCGATCCGCTTGTACTGAATAGTGGAAAGAGGGTCACGACAGCGAAGTTGTGGTGGAGCAAACGGCGCTCCGAGATTGTGGAGGATTTCGATCGCGAAGTCTACGGCCGCGTTCCGCAAAGCCCACCCAGCGTTCGCTGGGAAGTCGTCAGTACGACGCAAGAAAAGAATGGCAAGGATTCAGTCATCACTAAGAAGCTAGTCGGACATGTCGACAACGCGCGATACCCGCTTGTGACCGTCAACATCGATCTGACGCTGACGACACCCGCCGATGCGAGCGGATCGGTCCCCGTGATCATGGAGTTCGGGTTGAGCCCGGAAGTGATGGCAGCTCTGGTCAAGCGGTTTCCAGAAATGCACATTTCAGATTCCACCTGGCAACAGCAGATTCTTGCGAAAGGCTGGGGCTACGCGGTTTATATCCCAACCAGCGTACAGGCTGACAATGGAGAACGACTGACCCAGGGTGTGATCGGGCTCATAAACCATGGTGAGCCTCGGAAACTTGATGATTGGGGCGCATTGCGTGCTTGGGCTTGGGGAGCCAGTCGCGCTCTCGACTACTTCGAGACGGACAAGACGGTCGACGCGAAAACAGTCGGAATCGAAGGTCATTCGCGCTATGGCAAGGCGGCGTTGGTTGCGATGGCTTATGATCAGCGATTTGCCATCGCCTACATCAGTTCTTCCGGCGAAGGCGGAGCCAAACTGTACCGCCGCAACTTCGGGGAGCAGATAGGAAACGTCGCTGGAACCGGGGAATATCACTGGATGGCGGGCAACTTTCTCAAATATGCAGGCCCCCTGACCGAAAACGATCTGCCAATCGACGCGCACGAACTGATCGCCCTCTGCGCTCCGCGTCCTGTATTCATCGGCGCCGGTGCGACCAAAGGGGACGGCTGGGTCGATGCAAAAGGTATGTTCCTTGCCGCTGTCGCTGCTGGTCCTGTGTACCGGCTATTAGGAAAGAAGGACCTTGGAACCATCGAATTTCCCGTTATCGAGACCGCGCTCACCGAAGGTGACATAGCGTTCCGACAACATACGGCCGGGCACACGCCCGCACCGAATTGGCCTACATTTCTTGCGTTTGCCAGTCGCTCCCTCGGTGCCCCGCAGGAAAAGCCATGACCAAAGCTTCTATCCCTAATAGTTGTCTGATAGGGCTTCTTCTTTCGTCCCTTTCCTGTGCAGCTTCTGATCTGCACCTGACCAAGCAAGACGTCCTAGAGACACATGGGTTAAGCGTACTGCTGTTCCACAACCCGTATCACAAGGTCTTTGGCGACCAGAAAATGAACGGGATGGAAATCATTCTCCAGGATCAGCGCATCGCCACGAGTGGCGACGTGCGTCTTTCAGCCACTCCGGAACAGTGGGACCCGATTCCTGATTTCGTAGAGCGCAAACGAGGACTGCTGCCCGATGAAGTGGTTGCGCTCTGTACTTATCAGAATCGAGGCCTGAGTTACCGCATCGATCTGCGGCCTGAGGCCGGAGGGTTTCGCCTCGCGGTGCAGCTGGATCGGCCGATTCCCGCGGCGCTCGCCGGGAAGGCGGGATTTAATCTTGAGTTTCTGCCTACGCTCTACTTCGGCAAGTCTTATACAGTCGACGACGGCACGGGAATTTTCCCGCGACACTCCGATGGACCGATGGAGAAAGACGCGGATGGAACGATAGAGCCACTAGCACTTGCCACAGGTCATCGCATCGTGTTGTCGCCGGAGGATCCGCTGACGCGAGTGACCATCAGTTCGGACAGTGGTCCTCTCATGCTATTCGATGGCCGCAACAAAGCGCAGAATGGATGGTTCGTCGTTCGCGCCCTGATTCCGGCAGATGCAACCGGCGATGCGATCGTCTGGCACGTTCATCCCAACCTGATCCCGGGATGGACTCGTCGGCCAGTTGTTGCCTACAACCAAGTTGGGTACACGCCGGAACGGGAAAAGACTGCGGTCATCGAACTCGATCGTCTATTCGACGCGCCTAAGACGGCGCGCGTGCTCCGACTCAGTGCTGCGGGAGAATATCGCGAGGTGTTCCGCGGTGAAATCAAGCGCTGGGGCGAGTGGATGCGGTATCAATATGCACAATTTGATTTTTCCGCAGTACGCGACGAAGGGATCTACACGATTGAGTATGCCGGCGAAAGGACCGGACCGTTCCGGATCGCAAATAACGTCTACGACGGCATCTGGCGACTTTCCCTCGACACGTATCTGCCAGAGCAGATGGATCACGTTAAAGTGCGCGAGGGATATCGCATTTGGCACGGGGCATCACACCTCGACGACGCGCGCCAGGCGCCGGTGAATTACACGCACTTCGACGGTTACAAACAGGGCCCGACGACGGATTCGCCGTTTTCTCCGGGCCAGCATATTCCCGGACTCAACGTCGGCGGTTGGTATGATGCTGGCGACTTTGATCTGCGGACTCAAACCCAGACCCGCGTGATCACCGATCTTGTGTTAGCGCGAGAGGAATTTGGAGTGAATTCTGACGACACCTCCGTCGACGAGAAGGCTCGCTACGTCCAGCTCCGGAAACCGGACGGCGTCCCAGATGTCGTGCAGCAAATTGAGCATGGCGTGCTCTTATTGTTGGCGCAGTATCACGTGATTGGTCACGCGATTCCCGGAATCGTTGCGCCAACTCTGGAGGAGTATACCCATCTAGGAGATGCCGCCTCGAAGACAGACGGCCGAGTTTATTCCGAACGGATGGGACCGTTCGAAACGGACGGAATTTACTCGGGAGTTCCCGACGATCGCTGGGCGTTCACGACCCACACAACTGCTCTGAACTACGATGCTGCCGGAGCTCTCGCCGCGGCCAGCCGCGTGCTCCGCGGATATGACGAGAAAACGGCGGAAGAATGTCTGAAGATTGCCGAACGAGTGTGGGAACAGGAACACAATGAACCGCCCGCCCTGTTTCAATCTTTCAACACTACTGGAACCAATTTGCAGCACGCGGAAACTGAAGCCGCCGTCGAACTGCTGATTTCAACCCAGGGTGGCGAGGCTTATCGAAAGCGTCTGAACGAACTTCTACCAGTGATCAAAGACGAGTTTGCGCTCTTAGGCGGTACTGCAGTCCGTGCCATTCCGTTCATGGATCAGCAATTCAAAAGAGCAGTTGCATCGGCGCTCACCGCTTACAAACCTAAATTGCAGCAGATGCTTTCGCAGAATCCTTACAGTGTGCCAATCTCCACGGGTGGCTGGGGAGGGTCTGGCACGGTAACCCGATTCGCGACTGAGATGTATTTCTTGCATCAAGCATTTCCAGAAATCATCGGACCGGAATACACGCTTGGTGGTCTGGATTATGTGCTCGGTCGGCATCCGGCCTCGAATGTTTCCTATGTCTCGGCTGTTGGAACGCAGTCGAAGCTGATTGCCTACGGAAACAATCGCGCTGACTACACCTTCATTCCCGGAGGAATGATTCCGGGTGTGGTCATTATTCAGCCTGACTTTCCTGAACTGAAGGAGGGATGGCCGTTTCTTTGGTACGAAAACGAATACGTCGTAGACGCGGCAACTTCCTTTATTCTGGCCGCGAATGCTGGAAACGCTGAGACCAAGCTAAAGGGTGCCAAAGCAGAGCCCGACAAATAGCGAATGTAGGAGATACCAATGGGTAGGAGAGTTTCCTTAGTGCTGTTGCTCGCGGTGGTGGTGTGCGCTGCACTTTCGCAGTCCACTTCTGCCCAGAAGCGATCTGCCGACGCGATCTACAGGAATCCAAGCCTTCCCATCGATCAGCGGGTCGACGATCTCCTATCCCGGATGACGTTGGAGGAGAAAGTGTCGCAGTTGACCCACGACGCTGATGGCGTTCCGCGCCTCGGGATCCCCGCATACAACTGGTGGAATGAGGGCCTTCACGGGGTTGCGCGTGCCGGCGTGGCAACCGTGTTTCCGCAAGCAATCGGTATGGCAGCGACGTTTGACGAGCCATTGATGCGACAAATCGGCGAAGCCATCAGCACCGAATTCCGCGCCAAGTACTATGCAACTATCCACAAGGATGGATCGACGGACTGGTACAAGGGCCTCACTGTTTGGTCACCCAACATCAATATCTTTCGCGACCCTCGATGGGGACGCGGTCAGGAAACATACGGCGAAGATCCCTATCTGACTTCGCGCATGGGAGTCGCGTTTGTGAGGGGGCTGCAAGGAGACGACTTCAAATATCTGAAAACCGTCGCCACCCCCAAACACTTCGCCGTGCACAGCGGGCCGGAATCGACGCGCCATGAGGCCAACGTGGAGGCATCCCGCCATGATATGGAAGATACATACCTGCCCGCGTTTCGCGCTACGGTTATCGTAGGAAAGGCCGCATCCGTCATGTGCGCCTACAACTCTCTCAACGGCCAGCCGGCCTGCGCCAACGACACATTGCTCAGTGAACACTTACGTCGCGACTGGGGATTTAAGGGATACGTTGTTTCAGACTGCAACGCGGTAACCGACATCTCTGCCGGACATCACTATGCCAAGACCATGGCCCAAGGTTCCGCCGCCGCCTTCAAAGCAGGGACGGACTTGGTTTGCGCTGTTCCGCCAGCTCGTGTCCAACCGGAACGAGAAGCGATTCTTGATGCAGTTCACGATGGCCTGCTCCCGGAAGCCGATGTCGATCGCGCGTTGCATCGTCTCTTCGTTGCGCGTTTTCAGTTAGGGATGTTCGATCCGCCCGCTATGGTTCCATACTCGAAGATCCGCCCCGCAGAGAACAATAGCCTCGCGCATCGAGAACTGGCTCTCAGAGCCGCCCGAGAGTCGATCGTCTTGCTTAAGAATCAAAACACAATCCTTCCGTTGAGGGATAAATACAAAACAATCGCGGTGATCGGCCCGAATGCTGACAGCCTCGATGCCTTAGTCGGAAACTACAACGGTAGCCCGTCGCATCCGGTGACTGTTCTAGCCGGGATTCGTAAGCGATTCCCGCATTCGAGAGTTGATTATGTCGAGGGGACGGGCTTAATCGGATCGGCAAATCAGCCGATTCCCGCTGCCGCGCTTTACACGAGCGAAGCACGCGCCCGGCATGGGTTGAACGCAGAATATTTCTCCAACCCTAAGCTCCAGGGCTCTCCCGTGCTGACGCGTACAGACGCGGCAGTGAACTTTGCCTGGGGTTTCAGCGGCGTTTCACCGCAACTGGCGCATAATTACTCCGTGCGCTGGACGGGAGCATTGGTGCCATCGGAAACTGCCGACTACGTAATCGGCTTTACGGGGCAGGACGGTTATCGAGTCTGGCTCGACGGCAACTTGATTGTGGAGGACTGGACCACTCATCGGCCGGCAACGACCGGAACCAAACAAGTTCATTTGGAGAAAGCGCACGCCTATCCGATCAAGATTGAATATTTCCAGACTATTCGCGGGGCCGAAGCTCGCCTGACATGGAGCATCCCTGGGCGTCAGGAGCAGCGGGCAGTCGACGCCGCCCGCAACGCGGACCTCGTAGTGATGGCCCTCGGCCTGACTGCCCGCGTGGAAGGCGAAGAGATGAACGTGCACGCTGATGGATTTGCCGGCGGGGATCGTACCGACATCGATCTGCCTAAACCACAGCAGGATCTCCTCGAACGCATCGTTGCTACTGGTAAGCCCACGGTACTTGTGCTGCTTAATGGAGGTGCACTCGCCGTCAATTGGGCTGACGAAAGAATCCCCGCAATTGTCGAAATTTGGTACCCGGGCGGTGAAGGAGGAACGGCCGTAGCTGAAGTACTCGCTGGCGACTTCAGTCCAGCCGGGCGTTTGCCCGTCACGTTTTACAAGTCCGTTGAACAGCTCCCGCCGTTCGAAGACTACTCGATGGCGAAACGAACCTATCGGTACTTTG
>Ga0335073_10001343_pt1 | contig 32769 bp, 27 predicted proteins | sample Lox_Sample_22_FD_207093 | JGI IMG/M metagenome (GOLD analysis project Ga0335073, IMG submission 207093) | Soil microbial communities from Loxahatchee National Wildlife Refuge, Florida, United States - Lox_Sample_2.2 | ecosystem: Environmental > Terrestrial > Soil > Wetlands | place: USA... | reverse complement strand
GGCGGCGGTTGGCTGGGGGCAGCGCGAGGTCAGGAGGCCATCATGGCGGCGGTCACGGCGGCAGGTCCGGCGGACGGGTTCTGGTATCAGGTCAAGTGCCGGGTGCTGGGGCGGCCGCTGGTCACCGGGCAGCTGACGAACCAGCGGCTGTCCCGCCCGCTCGCGCTCGGGGTGCTGTCGTGTGACGGGCTGTCGTCGGCGGCGTACGGCACCGAGGAGATCTTGTACGCGCTGCTGCCGTTCTTCGGGCTGGCCGCGTTCACGCTGGTGCTGCCGCTGACGCTGCTCGTGCTGTTCGGCGTGCTGCTGGTGGTGCTGTCCTACCGCGAGGTCGTGTCGGTTTACACCAGGGCAGGCGGCTCGTACGTGGTGGCCAGGGAGAACTTCGGCCCCCGGGTGGCGCAGGTGGCCGCGGTCGCGCTGCTGATCGACTATGTGGTCACGGTGGCGGTGCAGACCGCCGCGGGCAGCGCCGCCATTGTGTCCGCGTTTCCCGCGCTGTCCCGCGTCCCGGTCATCGGCCCGAAAATCCTGCTGGTCATCTCGGTGATCGCGATCTGCGTGATGTGCCTGGGCAACCTGCGCGGCATCCGGGAGGCCGGCCGGGTCTTCGCGGCGCCCACTTATCTGTTCGCCGGGTCGGTGATCGTGATGATCCTCGCCGGCCTGGCCCGCGAGACGGCCGGCACGCTGGGGCATGCCACAGCTGGTCCCGGCGCGGTCGGCATCGGCTCGCATTCCGGGCTGATCGCCTTCGGCGCCATCTACATCATGGCCAAGGCGTTCGCCAACGGCGGCTCGTCGCTGACCGGGATCGAGGCGGTGTCCAACGCGGTCAGCGCGCTGCGCCCGCCCGAAGGACGGCACGCACGGCAGATCCTCACCGCGCAGGGCGCCATCGTGGCCTTCTTGATCGCGGGCATCTCCTGGCTCGCGCACGCCACTCACGCGATCCCGTACACCGCCGGGTTCCCCACCGTGCTCGCGCAGGAGGCCGGGCTTGTGTTCGGGCACACCGCCGCCGGGCAGGTCATGTTCTACGTGCTGCAGGCCGCGACCGCCGCGATCTTGTTCACCGGCGGCAACACCAGCTTCACCGGGTTCCCGTTCCTGGCCAGCTTCGTCGCCGGGGACTCGTTCCTGCCCCGCTGGCTGACCCGCCGCGGGCACCGGCTGGTGTTCTCCAACGGGATCATCCTGCTCGCCGCGCTGTCCCTGACGCTGATGCTGATCGCCGGCGCGACCGTGGACGCGCTCATCCCGTTCTACGCGATCGGGGTGTTCACCGGATTCGCCATGGCCGGCTTCGGCATGGCCCGCTACCACCGCCGGACTCGCGAGCCCGGCTGGCGGCACCGGCTCGTCATCAACACCGCCGGCGGGATCTACACGGCGCTGGTCGTGGTGCTGTTCGCGGTGGTGAAGTTCACCGAGGGCGCCTGGCTGATCGTGATCATCTTCCCGGTCCTGGTCTTCACCCTGATCCGGCTCAACCGCGAATACCGCGCCGAAGCCGCCATCCTGGCCGACCCCGGCCACAGCGTCTCCGGGCCGAAGCCGCCGAACCACGCCCGCCGGGTCGTCCTGCTCCTGGTCGACAGCTACGACCTGGCCACCGTCGCCGCGCTGAAGTACGCCAGGGGCCTGCGGCCCACCACGCTCCGCGCGGTCCACTTCAGCCTGGACGCCGACCGGGCAGGCCAGCTGAGGCAGCAGTGGCTGGACGCCGGCAACGGAATCCCGCTGGAACTGGCCGACTGCCCCGACCGGCGGCTGGCCCACGCCACAGCCCGGCTGGTGGCCGCCCTGACCGCGGTGCCGGACACGCACGTGACCGTCGTGCTGCCGCGCCGGAGCTACCCGCCGCTGGCCGGACGGCTCCTGCACGACCACACCGCGGACCGTATCGCTCGCGTGGTCAGCCGCATTCCCGGCGCCGTCGCCACCATTGTCCCCTTCGACGTCAGGCACCGCGTCATGACCACGCAGCCCGGCCGGCCCGCCCCGGTCCCGGCAGTCAGGCCCGGCCGCCTCGACGACTACGAGTGGCCCGCGCCGCCACCAGGCACCGACCCCATCGGGTCACTGCGCCAGTCCGGCCACGCCACCGTCCAGGGCCGGCTGCACGCCGCCGAGACCCGGTCAGGCAAGGCCGCCGGCAACGCGATGCTCACCTGCCAGGTCGGCGACTCCACCGGCCAGCTCACCGCTGTCTTCTACGGCCGCGGCCAGATCACCGGCGTCGAGCCTGGCTCCAGGATCCGGCTGCACGGCACCGTCGGCATCGGCGCCGACGGCCACCCCGCGATGATCAACCCCGCCTACGAACTGCTCAGCTGAACGACGGGACAAAGGTCTCGCGAGGGGAGGACATCCAGCCGTACTCACGAAGCCGCCGCCGCAGAAGACTGAGAAGTGTACGAAGGAGGAGGCGAGCGGAGATGCCAGGTACCGACGTTCACCTCGATGGGATGCTGCGGCATCTGGGTGCTGCGTATTACGAATCGCTGCATGGCAGGGCCACCCGGGCCGATGTGATCCGGGCGCTGGGCACCGTCGAGGAGCAACTAAACGAACAGCACACCGCCAGGCAGGTGAGTGGCCGGCATCCAGTCGGAGAACGCCGGGCTGACCACCATGGGGCTGAGCTGTCGCATCCGCGGGGATGGTCGCATCGGGTCAGCGACGTGATGACCACGTCCGTGGTCACCGTGGACCGGATCACTCCCTACAAGGAGGTCGTCCGGCTGTTGGCTGAACACCGGATCAGCGGACTTCCCGTCCTGAAAATGGGCCGTGAGGTGATCGGTGTCGTTACCGAGGCCGATTTGCTCACCGCGGAAGACAAGGTTCAGCGGCGCCTACACGCGGCGGCCCACCGGCCCCGGTGGCCGCGCCGCGGGCAGCACCCGACGCTGACCGCAGGCGAGCTAATGACCACGCCCGCTATCACGATCGGCCGCGACGCGACGATTCCCGCCGCCGCGCGGCTGATGACCACGCGGCACATCAGGAGGCTGCCGGTCGTCGACGAGAAAGGAAAGCTAGTCGGGATCGTCAGCCGGCGGGACTTGCTGAGTGTGTTCCTGCGGCCGGACCAGGACATCGCAGCGGATGTCCGCAGGCTGCTTGACGAGCTCTTGCTCGCAGAGCCTGGTGAAGCCGACGTGAGCGTGCGGGACGGGATCGTGACGCTTACCGGGACACTCGACCCGCAGACGGGACCGCACGGGGACCTGATCCCAGCGGCCATCAAGCTGATGTGGGGCGTCGACGGCGTGGTGGACATCGTCGATCACCTCGGCGCGGCGCAGCCCTCGGGCACCGCGGCCCAGACTGGTCAGCACATCCCGGACCAGCGGACCGAGCGCCAGGAGTGATCAGCCGGGGGATGACCCGAACGACAATCCGCGGAAGGAGCGACGATGACGGCACGGGACAAGCGGATAGTCGTGGGCGTCGACGGTTCGGAGCCGTCGAAGGCAGCGTTGCGCTGGGCGATCTGCCAGGCGCGGTTGACCGGTGACTCGGTGGACGCCGTCACCGCATGGCGGTACCCAGCCACGTACGGCCTGGCGCCAGTCGGCGACGAGGTGATCGACGTCGAGGGCGATGCGAGAAGGGCTCTTACCGCAGCACTCAATGAGGTGAGCGGCCTGGAGCCTGACGTGCCTGTGCACCCGCAGGTCACTGAGGGACGGGCCGGCGAGGTGCTGGTGCGGGCCGCCAAGGGAGCGGACTTGCTCGTCGTGGGCAGCCGGGGGCATGGTGAATTCACGTCGGCGCTGCTCGGCTCGGTGGGACTGTACTGCGTCCTGCACGCCCACTGCCCGGTCTTGATCCTGCGAGACGGCTGCGAGTAGCCCCCAGAATCCGCGTGAGGCGCACGGGGCAGAAGCCAGCAGATACGGAGCCGACCAGCCATGACGGCCGGTCGGCTCCATGGCACCTCAGCGCAGTTCGCGTAGATAGGGATCGATGGCGAGGGCCGGGGCGACACGGATCTTCACATCGACGGCCGCGCAGCCGCTTGGGTACAGGATCAGGGGGTTGATATCGAGTCCGGCGACCGACGGAAGATCCGCGGCGAGCCGGGCGACGCGGTGCAGGACATCGGTAAGCGCGGCCACGTCGAGGGCCGGTGCGTCGCGGAACCCAGCCAGCAGCGGCGCCATGCGCAGTGAGCTGATCATGTCCTGGGCATCGAGATCGGTCAGGGGCAGCAACCGCGCGGACCGGTCCTTCACGAGATCGGTGGTCACGCCGCCCGCACCAACCTGGACGAGCGGGCCGAAGAGGGGGTCCTGCACGAAGCCGACGAGCATCTCCGTGCCGGAGGGGTTCATCTGCTGTACGAGCACTCCGGACAGGCGGTCACCGAATCTGTCGGCCAGCTGCCGGTACGTCCAGCGTGCCTCGGCGGCCGTCCGGACACCGAGGACGACAGCGTGCTCGTCGCTGCGATGGACAAGGCCGGGCACGAGCGCTTTCATCGCGACCTGCCCGCCCAGGGCGGTCAGCGCGTCCGCGGCCTCCTCGTCGCCGTGAGCGATCATCGAGGGAGCAGCCGGAAGACCATAGGCGCGGACGACAGCATCCAGCAGGGACCCGTCCAGCCAGCCGCCTCGCGGCTGGCTGGCTAGATAGGCGCCGATCGCCGCCTCGGCGGCATCCTTGTCGATGCCCGTGAGCTCAGGTACGGCGCCCGGCTCGCGGGAGCGCGTGGCGGCGTAGTTCGCGGCATGGCTGAGCGTGCGGATCGCTGCGGTGGCCGAGGAGTAGACCGGGACGCGGCCGTGCAAGGTCAGGGCCTCTCGCTGACCGAGGAGGACCGCGGCGACTGGGACCCGCACGGACAGAGAGTCAAGGATCTGCTCCGTCGGGCTGACCGCAGTGGGGGTCAGGATCGGGACTATCGCATCGATGCCGGGATCCGCGGCGACGGTTTCGAGGACGCGGCCGAATAGTTCGGCGCTCACGCCCGCGGTCGTGTCGACCGGGTTGGTGACCGCTCCCCCGACGGCAGGGAGGATCGCCGTCAGCGCGTCCTGGGTGGCTGTCGAGAGCGCGGGTACCTGGAGGCCGTAGCGGGCGCATGCGTCGGCGGCGAGCACCCCGGCGCCGCCGGTGTTGCACACAAGCGCGATGCGCCGTCCCACGGGTGACTGTTGCGATGAGAAGAAGGCGACTGCGTCGATAGCCTCGGCCAGGTCGTCGGTGGCAACGACGCCGGCCTGCCGAAACAGTTCGTCACGGATGATCGCGGGAGTCGCGGTCGCGGCGGTGTGCGACCGGGCGGCCTGCTGCGCGACTTCCGAGGCGCCAGCCCGCATGATCACGACGGGGATGCGACGGCCAAGCTGCCTCGCCAGGCGGGCGAACTTGCGCGGGTTGCCGAACGACTCCAGGTAGATGATCGCGACCTTTGTCCGGTCGTCGTGCCGCCACCAGAGCAGCAGGTCGTTGCCGGACACGTCGTACTTGTTGCCGACCGAAGCGAACGTGGATACGCCGAGCCCGACGCTGTGCAGAGACTCAGAGATCGCGAACCCGATCCCGCCGGACTGTGTCAGGACGCCAACCGAGCCGGGCGCGGCGATCCGCTTGGTGAACGTGGCGTCCAGTGCCACCGCGAGATCGGTATTGGCGACGCCGATGCAATTCGGGCCCACCATCCGCATCCCGTAATGCCGGACGGCCTGCCGCAGCCGCTCCGCGTCCAGGTCGCTGAAGGCCGCCGAGAGAACCACGAGGCCCCCCACGCCGCATTGCCCGCACTCCTCCGCCACGTCGGCGACCGCGAGTGCGGGGACCGCCACGACCACTAGGTCCGGAACTTCCGGCAGTGCGGACACGGACGGGTAGGCGCGCAAGTCCGCGATGCTGCCGGCATGCGGGTTGACCGGGTAAACAGGACCGTGGAAGCCCGCTCCAAGCAGGTGCCGGACAACAGCGTTCCCGACGCTGGCCTCGCGCCGGCTCGCACCGACGACCGCAACTGACCTCGGCGCGAACACCCGGCGCAAGCTGACTAGGTCGGCGTGATTCTCCCTTTCGGCTACCGCCTCCAGGTAGCGCTCGTCGTAGCGCAGCGACAGGTCAAATGTCACCCAACCTGGCCGTCGCCTACTGCCGAGCAGGTCACGGCTCGCCTCGCCTGGCGACGCCTCAGACGGTTCTCGGGGGTTACCGGCTAGGCCCAGGTTGGCGAGTAGCTGCAGCATCTCGGAGTTGTCCGCCGGGACATCGGCGTGGAATGACTCGATGCCTTGCTGGCGAGCGCGGGAGATCAGGTGCTCAAGCAGCAGCGTCCCGACGCCACGCCCTTGCCACTTGTCCGTGACGGCGACGGTCAGCTCCGCTTTCCGCGGCGATTCGAGGGGCTGGTAAGCCGCGACGCCGACGAGCTCATTGTTCACCCAGGCAGTCACCGACTGCCCAATCGCCTCCAGCGCCGCGGCTTCGCGGGCGGCGCCATGCCCACGAGAAACTCGCGAATGCCCATAGTGAATTCCGAGCCTCCCGTAAAAGGCGGCCAGAGCCGCCTCATCCTCGGTGTCGGCCGGGCGGATATTGACCTGGCCGCCGTCTTCCAGCACGGCGCTAACAGCCGCCATCTGCTCAGACATGCCTCCCGCCTCCTCTGCCTTCACGATCCACGCTAGGCAGATCGGCCTCTGGCCAACACGGGCTTCCGTCACTGCACGGACCGCCCATGGTCCTGAGGTCCCCGAAGAGTCAGCGCAATACGGCCCTGATGACCAGGACTTGCGTCCCTGTTATCGCACCTGGCGCGAGACAAGACTGCGAGTGGAAAGGGAAAGGGGGCGGCAAGCATGTTCAGCAGGCACCAGGATCACAGCACTCCGGCGCCAGACCGGCTCGCGTTCATCGATCCATCCGTCTCGTCGCGGGCATGCTGCTGTCCGGCCCGGCCCGTGGTGAAGGCCATCATGCCGCCGACGCGAGGTCGTCCGCGGCCGGTCGATCTGTGGCTGTGCGGGCACCATTACCGGGCATCGCTCGCAGCGCTGGAGCTGGCGGGCGCCGCTGTAGAAGATTTCGGCTCAGTACCTGACCAGGTTGACGCTGGCCACGCCGTTCCCGTCGCGTAGCGCGGCGGTCGCGATGGTGACCTTGGTCCCTAGCCACGAGGGGCGTGCACTCGGTCAAATAAAACCTGGTCCGCGGCTTGACGAGGGGGTTTGCCGTGATTTTCGCCGACGAGGTAGGGAATCACAAGTCGCGCTGCCGGCAGCACCTGCTACGGCTGCGCATCCTGGCCCGCAGTTCAGACGATGCGGCACTGTCCCGCGACGTCATTAACGAGATACGCGAAGCAACGAACGCGATCATCGCGGAGGCAGAGGCCATGAGCCGCACAGCGGTCCAGGCAATCGGTGAACACGGCCCGGAGGCCGAGACGTTCCTATTGGTGCGGATAACCCGGCTGGCAGCGGCGGCAGACCGCGCGGTCGGTGCAGCACGCAACAGAGACATTTCCGGGTTGCGCACGCACCTGGGTCATTTCGATGCGCTGACGTCTGCCATCTGGGCAGTGGAGCGCGCGGTCTACGGCCAGCATGCGTTGCCCCGCCAGCGCCTTCGCGAGCGAGCGGATTCATGAGGATCGTCGTAGCCCTCGGCGGGAACGCGCTGCTGCAGCGGGGCGAGTCGCCAGATGCTGACATCCAGGAAAGTCACGTCGTCAGCGCGATCAGCGGGCTCGCGCCGCTGCTCAATCACCATGAGCTGATCATCACTCATGGCAATGGTCCGCAGGTCGGCGTCCTGGCAGTGGAATCCAGCGCGGATCCCGCGCTGTCGCGCCCCTATCCGTTCGACGCCCTCGGCGCGCAGACCCAGGGGATGATCGGGTACTGGATCATGCAGGCACTGAGCGGCGTCGCGCCAGGCAGGCAGTCCGCCTGCCTGATCTGCCGGACCGTCGTCCGGGCCGATGACCCCGCCATGTCCTACCCGACCAAGTTCGTCGGCCCCCTTTACGACGAGCCCACCGCCAGGCAGCAGGAGGCTGACCGGGGCTGGGACATACGCCAGGACGGCCCAGGCTGGCGCCGGGTCGTCCCGTCTCCCGAACCAGTGCGGATCGTGGAACTGGACACGATCAAGGCATTGGCAGACATGGGCGCCATCGTGGTCTGCGCGGGGGGCGGGGGAATCCCGGTCACTCGCGATGAAAGCGGCGGCCTGCACGGCGTCGAAGCGGTCCTCGACAAGGACCTGACCGCCGCCCTGCTGGCCACGGCGGTCAACGCGGAAGCACTGCTGATCCTGACCGACGTTCCGGCTGTGATCAGCGGATATGGCACCGCTTGCGCCCGCCCGATCCAACGGGCTACGGCGGCTGAGCTGCGCGCCATGTCCTTCTCGGCGGGTTCCATGGGCCCGAAAGTCGAAGCGGCCTGCCGCTTCGCCGAGGCCACGGGGCGGAATGCAGTGATCGGCCGCCTCGACGACTCAGCCGCACTGCTCGCGGGCACTGCCGGCACCCTGGTGACGCCATAGCGGACGGCACATGTGCCCCGGGGGACTAGTCGCGGTCCCCGGTGATCGCGGCTTCCAGATACGGGCCGACGCGGGCGGCTGCGCCGTGACCCGGGTGCCAGGTACAGGCGATGTCGAGGGCGGCCACCTGGCCGTGGGCCAGCAGGTCACGCAGCACCTCCGTGACCAAGGCGGGTGACGCCCCGCCAGGTGCGGGGTAGCGCAGTCCCGGCAGCCAGGCTGGATCGATGATGTCCAGGTCGACGTGCACATGCAGCGGCCCCGCGGGCAGTACGGCCGCCAGCCCGTCCAGGGCGGCCTGACGGATTCGCGCGCGAGCCAGGTACTCGGCCTCAGGCGGATCAAGGTCGCGGGCGCCCGCCAGCACGACCCGTTCCTCGGGCACCGGCCGCAAACTGAGCCGGTCAGCGATTAGCTCGGGGCGATAGCCGGCCAGCAATCGCAGCGGCAGCCCGCCGAGGTAGCCCGACGTGGTGGTTTCCAGGGTCTGCACGTCGCCGTGTGCGTCAATCCAGACGATCCCTGGGTTCAGGCCGGCCTGCTGCAAGCCGCGCATCGTGCCAAGCGCGGTCGTGCAGTCACCGGAGATGACCACCGGGCAGCCGCCGTCGTCCACGGCCGCCGCCACAGCACCGGCCACCACGGTGTACAGCTCGGCGAGCTTGCCCCACACGTCGCCGGCTTGCATCCTGACCGTGATCACCTCGCCGGCCTGCAGCGGCAGATCCAGGTCCGGGAGGTACTCGTCGATGTGATACGGCACGCGAAGGAACGGATGACCGGTCACGCTGTCTCCTTGTGGCGACGCCGACGGACAAGGGCGCGCCGGATCTCGTCGGCGCCCCAGATGATGAACGGGAACGGCGCGACAGTGGCGAGCTGCCCGCCGGACAAAGCGGCCGTGCCGAAGAACCCGTGCAGCGCTGGCAAGTAAACCACCATGGCCGCGAACGCCAGCGCGACCGCGATGGCGGCCAGCAGCGGCTTGTTGCTGAACACGCCGACTTGGCGCAGCGACGCACGGTCGGTGCGGACAGCGAATGCGGTGCCCACCTGGCAGGCCACGATGCCGAGCCAGGCGACGGTGGTCGCCTGGCGATAGCCGAGGTTCAGTGGCGTGCCGGGCCCGGTAGCAGCACCCGGCTGCCAGCCGGCGTGCCGCAGCGTGAGGAAGAAACCGGCCATCACCAGCGTGGCCGACAGCAGGCCGAGGAATCCCCATGCCCGGGCGAGCATGCCACGGCTGATCACGCCCTGCGTGCGCTTCCGCGGGGGCCGGTCCATCAGTCCGGGCTCCGCTGGCTCCCGGCTCAGCGCCAGGGCGGGCAGCGTATCGGTGCCCAGGTCGATGGCGAGGATCTCCATGACGGTCAGCGGCAGCGGGACCGTCCCGCCGGCCAGCGCGAAGACCAGGAACGGCAGTACTTCGGGAACGGCGTGGGTGAAGATGTAGCAGATGAATTTGCGGACGTTGTCATAGACGCGCCGCCCGGCCTCCACGGCCGCAGCGATCGTGGCGAAGTTGTCGTCGGTGAGCACCATCGTGGCCGCCTCACGGGCCACGTCCGTCCCGGACCGGCCCATAGCGACGCCGATGTCCGCCCGCCGCAGCGCCGGGGCGTCATTTACCCCGTCGCCAGTCATCGCGACGACCTGGCCCTTTGCCCGCAGTGCGTCGGCGATCCGCAGCTTGGACTCCGGCGAGCTGCGCGCGAAGACCACCTCGGCGCCCGAATCGAGCAGCGCGTCCAGGTCCGGCTCGCTCATCGCGTCAAGTTCCGCGCCGTTGATGACCCGGAGGCCGCCGGGGCCGGTGCCGACGCCGACCTGGCGGGCAATCGCGGCGGCAGTGAGACCGTTGTCGCCTGTCACCACGTGCACCCGGATGCCCGCCCGGTGCACCCGCGCGATCGCGGCGGGTACCTCCGCACGCGGCGGATCCTGCATCGCGGTCATCCCGAGCAGGCACAGATCCGCTTCGGCATTCTCGCGTGTCACCGGGATCGGCACCCCAGCCGCCAGCACCCGCCGGGCAAACGCCAGCACCCGCAGTCCCTGCCTGCCGTAGCTGGCCATGACTTCGGTGACGCGGGCCCGATCGGCGTCGGTGGCCGGCCTCTCCCCCGTCGGCCCCATGATCCGGGTGACATGCTTCATGACCTCCTCCGGCGCCCCCTTGACGGAGATCACTGGGACGCCGTCTAGCTCGTCGACCGTGGTCATCAGCTTGAGCCGTGGATCGAAGCGGAAGATCGCGCGCCGGCGCGACTCCCGTCCTGCCAGGCTCACGTCGGCGCCGCGGGAGACGGCCAACTCCAGGAGCGCCACCTCGGTGGGATCGCCGGACGGCCCAGAGGAACCACTCTCCGTTCCGGATGAAGATGGAAGCCGCAGGTCGGCGGTGTTGCACGCGGCGGCGACGCCGGCCAGCGCGATCTCTGCCTCCCTGCCTCCCGCCGGGGTCCAGACCGCGGTGACCCGCATCCTGTTCTCGGTGAGGGTGCCGGTCTTGTCCGTGCAGATCACCGAGGTGGAGCCGAGCGTTTCCACCGCGGACAGCCGTTTGACCAGCGCGCCCCTGCGGGCCATCTCCCGTACCCCGACCGCGAGGGCCAGCGTGATCGTAGGCAGCAGCCCTTCCGGGACGTTGGCGACGAGCAGCCCGATCGCGAAGCTGGTGGCCGCGCCGATGCTCAGCCCGGCAGCCAGGCCGATCGGCAGGAACGCGATGCCCGCCCCGACCGCCACCAGGGCGATCAGCCAGGCGACGCGCTTGACCTGGTGCTCAAGCGGGCTCTCGTCCCGCCCGACCCGCTGGCTAAGCGAGGCGATGCGGCCGAGCTCCGTGCGCATGCCGGTGGCGGTGACCAGCGCCCGCGCCTCGCCGCCGGTGCATTCGGTGCCGCTGAACACCACGTCCCGCGCCTGCAGCAGCGGCACGCTGGCGTCCGCGGCGCCGGCGGCGCAGGTCACTGGAACCGACTCCCCGGTGAGCGTGGACATGTCGATCTCGAGCGTGCCGCTGATCAGCCGGGCGTCGGCGCAGATCCTGTTCCCTTCGTCGATCAGCAGCACGTCGCCTGGCACCAGCGAGCGGGCCTCGATGTCCTGGGGAGCGCCGTCGCGCAGCACCCGGGCGCGCTCGGGCAGGAACGCTGCCAGGGCCTCCACGGCACGTTCGGCCTGCAGTTCCTGGGCGAACGAGAACGCGGCGTTGAGCACGATCACCGCGGCGATCGCGATAGCCAGCCTGGGCGTGCCGCTGGCCCAGGCCAGCACCGCGGCCAAGGCGAGCAGCAGCGCCAGCGGGTGGGTGAACTGCGCGGCGAGCTCACCGGGCCAGCGCCGCCCGCCGCGCCGGGCCAGCTCATTAGGCCCGGCGGCCTCCAGCCGTCGCGCCGCTTCGCGGCTGGACAGGCCACCGGGCGTCGAACGCAAGTCCCGGAACAGCTGAGCCATCGGCTCCAGCGGGTTCGGGGACTCGGCAGTCATTCCAACGGCCCCTCTTTCACCGCACCCAGGGTGGCGACCATCAGGGCCTTGATCGTGTGCATCCGGTTCTCGGCCTGGTCGAAGACCACCGACGCCGGGGATTCGAATACCTCCTCAGTGACCTCAAGCGCCGTCAGGCCGCGCTTGTCGTAGAGCTGCTCGCCGATGCCGGTGTCCCGGTTGTGCAGGGCCGGCAGGCAGTGCAGGAACTTGACGGCCGGGTTACCGGTGGCCGCCACCACGGCGGCGTTCACTTGGTACGGAAGCAGCTGGTCGATCCGCTCGTCCCAGTCCTCCTCCGGCTCGCCCATGGACAGCCACACGTCGGTGTACAGGAAGTCCGCGCCAGCGACCGCGGCCGCCACGTCGCCGGTGACGGTCAGGCGAGCGCCCGACCGGCGCGCCAGCCTCCCGGCGCGACTCTGGACGGCCGGCGTTGGACGCAGTGCCTGCGGTGCGCAGACGCGGACGTCCATGCCGAGCAGGCCGCCGGTGACGAGCAGCGAGTTGGCCGTGTTGTTCCGGCCGTCGCCCAGGTAGCACAGGGACACCTCGGCCAGCGGCTTCGCGCAGTGGTCCGTGACCGTGAGGATGTCGGCGAGCATCTGGGTGGGATGCCACGCGTCGGTGAGCCCGTTCCACACGGGGACCCTCGAGTACGCCGCAAGGATCTCCACGGACTCCTGGGCGAAGCCGCGGTACTCGATCCCGTCGAACATGCGGCCAAGCACCCGGGCGGTGTCCTTCACCGACTCCTTCCGCCCCAGCTGGGTCTCCCCCGGTCCCAGGTAACTGAGGTGCGCGCCCTCGTCGTGCGCCGCGACCTCGAACGCTGCCCGGGTGCGGGTGGAGGTCTTCTCGAAGATCAGGGCGATGTTGCGGCCCGCGAGCCGGCCGCCGCCGCGGCTGTGGCGTTTCTCCGCGCGAAGCTCGCGGCCGAGGCTGATCAGGTACGTGAACTCGTCGGCGCTGAGATCGTCGACAGCCAGGAGGCTGCGGCCGTGCAGGTCCATGACGTTCTCCTTTCGCTTTCCTCGCTCGCGGCGGCTCAGCCGGCCGGGTCGCGTTCGATGGGGCAGGTCATGCAGCGGGGTCCGCCGCGGCCGCGGCCGAGTTCGCCGCCGGGCACGGTGACCACTTCGATGCCGTGCTTGCGCAGCATGGTGTTCGTGGCGACGTTGCGCTCGTAGCCGAGGATGACCCCGGGAGCGACGGCAAGGTAGTTGTTGCCGTCGTCCCACTGCTCGCGCTCGGCCGCCCTGACGTCCTCGTCGGTCACCAGGACGGTCACTTCGCTCACGCCCAGGGCCGCGGCGAGGGTGTCCCAGAAGCTGCTGTTCGGGGTGACGGTCAGTTCCGCTTCCTTTTCCGAACGGCCGGGGCTGACTGTCCAGGACCTGAAGTTCCTGTCGATGTAGGGGTACAGGACGAAGGTGCTCCGGTCGATCATCGTCATGACCGTGTCCAGGTGCATCATCGCGTGCGACTGCGGCAGCTGCACGGCGATGACCTGGCTGGCCTGCCCGCTGGCGAACAGGGCGCGGGACAGGATCTCCACCGCCATCGGGGTGGTCCGCTCACCCATGCCGATCAGCACGGCCCCGTTGCCGAGTACGTGCACGTCGCCGCCCTCGATGCTGGCGGGCAGGTGCGTCGCGTCGTCGTCGCCGTAATAGGTGACGAATTTCGCATCGGCGAACATCGGGTGGTACCGGTAGATGGCCCGGATATGGAGGGATTCCCGCTGCCTGGCGGGCTTGGCCATCGGGTTGACCGAGACGCCGCCGTAGACCCAGCAAGAGTTGTCCCTGGGGAACAGGTGGTTGGGCAGCGGCGGCAGTAGGAAGTCGTCCGCGCGCAGCATGTCCCACTTCAGGCTGCGTGCCCGCAGCGGCGTCAGGTCGGCCTTCAGCACCCCGCCGACGAGATACTCGGCGAGCTGTGTGCTGTCGAGATCGTCGAACAACGCCCGGACCGGGCGGACCAGGGACGGGCCGAGGTTCTCCGGGGTGCACACCCGGTTGAGGACGAACTCCCGGCCGGCGGGTACCGCCAGGGTCTCGGCCAGCAGCTGGCCGAAGTAGTGCACCCGCACGCCGTGCTCGCGGAGGGTCTCCGCGAACACGTCGTGCTCCTCCTTGGCGCGCTGCGCCCACAGCACGTCGTCGAACAGCAGGCCCCTGATGTTCTGCGGCGTGAGCCTGGACAGTTCCAGCCCGGGCCGGTGGACGATGGCCTGCCGCAGCTGGCCGATTTCGGATTGCACGCCGAGTGTCATGACCGCCGCCCCCTTCCGGCGCCATCGCCAGCGTCCTTGCGGACGTCGCCGTGTGGTGCCGCGTGCGGCCAGGCAAGGCGCAGGTGGTGGGGCTGGCGCGGGCGCGGGATGGCGGCTTGAGCTGTCGCGCTGTCGTCTGCGGCTGCCGTCACCTCGAGGTCCACGGGGGCTGGCACTAGGCCGGCCGCCTCGCGGTGCGCCTTCAGGAATGCGTACAGGATGATGCCGACGAGGATGATCACCAGCGCTTCGTAGACCGCCGAGTAACCGGACGCGAAGGTCACCCACATCGAGAACAGGACCGCGGCACCGGTGATCGACAGGTCCCGGGCTAGCAGCCAGCCCTGCACCTTGCGCCGCCTGGAAACCAGGTAGGCGAGCTGCGCGCAGGCGGACATCAGGTACGGGATGGCGACGGTGACGACGGTCAGGTCGACCAGGTAGGTAAACACGGTCAGCCCGGAGCTCTCGGTGTACCGCCACAGCATCAGCAGCGACGGCAGGATCGCGCCGAGCACGATGCCGAACCACGCGGTGCCCTGACGATCAGTCCAGGCGAACGGCGCCGGGAACAGCCCGTCCTGGGCCGGCGCCCGCGACGTCTCGGCGACGACCAGCGTCCATCCGTTCAGCGCCCCGAGCCCGGACACCACCGCGACGGCGGAGACCAGCTTGCCGGCCCAGGCGCTGTGACCGAAGATCGTCTCGAAGGCGGGCACGAACGGCGCGCCGTTGGTGACCAGTCCCTTGTGCGCGACCAGGCCCATCACTGCCGCCGAGGCCGCCAGGTAGAGGATCGCGCTGGCGAGCGTGCCGAGCACGGATGCGCGGCCGACGTTGCGCCGCGGGTCCTTGACCCGCTTAGCGGTGATGGCCGCGACCTCCACGCCGATAAAGGAGAACAGGGCGACACCGGCCGCGATCCCGATGGCGCTGTACAGGCTGCCGCCAGAGGCGTTGAACGCCCCGAAGTTGCCGCTGGAAACGAAGAACCAGCCGACCACGCCGACGAACAGCAACGGCAGGAACTTCAGGACCACGGTTGCGTTCTGGAACCAGGCCATCTGCCGGATGCCTGCCAGGTTCAGCAGCACCGGAATCCACAGCCCGAGCAGGGCGATGCCCCAGTTGGTCATCGAGCTCGGGTGATTGATGCTGAACAACGCCTCGACGTAGAACACCCACGAGGCGACGATGGCTGCGTTCCCGGCCCATGCCTGGATCCAGTAGCACCATCCGGTGAGGTAGCCGGCGAAGTCCCCGAACTCGTGCCTGGCGTAGGCATACAGCCCGCCGTCGGAGTTAGGCACTCGTCGTGTGAGCTGGCCGAACAAGACCGCGAGCAGCATCGCGCCAATCGCGATCACTAGCAGCACCAGCAGCGAGCTGGTGCCTGCCCCGGCAAGGACGGCAGGCATCGTGAACACCCCGGTGCCGATGATGCTGCCGATGACCAGGCCCGTCGCCGAGGTCAGGCCGAGGGCGTGGGCCTTCTGTTCATCTTTCGCTGAGCTGAACTGCGGCTCGTCGTGCCCGTCCGGAAGACGGGCGGCTGCAGAGCTTGACATGACGCCTCCTCTGGGACGCCCCAGCGTCCCGCCAGAACATTTGCTCCACGTTCCGGCACTTCGTGAACATTGACGCTTTCAGTCCACTGCCACCCATCTATGCAGCCCAGAGGCTTATGTCCCGCTGGTGGAGTACCTTCGCCCGGCGACCTCCATCCGTGGCCCGCTCGTCACCGAGCACAATCGCTACCGCGGATAAGGGCCTAGAGGCCGTTAGTCGCAGGCCCGGGGACTTCGGGCCCCTTGGCGGGTGGTTTCAGTCCGGCTGTGCTGACAGTAGAAGGAGGCGGTTTCAATGCGAGCGCTTGTCGTCTACGAATCGCTGTACGGGAACACCCACGCTGTCGCCACTAACATCGCCGCTGGCCTTAGCGCCACGCACGAGGTACGGCTGGTTCCCGTGACCCGGGCCACCCCGGAGCTGGTCGCTGCTGCTGACCTGCTGGTTGTCGGTGCCCCGACGCACCTGCACGGGATGCCCACCGCTAACTCCCGGCGATGGGCGGCCGAGGCGGCCCGCAAGCAGGGCGGTGGACTGACCATGGACCCGGACGCCGACGGTCCGGGGGTGCGCGGCTGGCTTGGCGGGATCAGCGCGGGACACGGACTCGCCGCGGCGTTCGATACGAGGCTCAGCGGCCCATCGGCGCTCACCGGACGTGCCAGCCGGGGCATCTCCAGGCTCCTCACCCGGCGCGGTTACCGGATGTTCGTCGCGCCGGAGAGTTTCCTGGTCAGCAAGCAGGACAAGCTTGTCGACGGGGAAGCCACGCGGGCCTGCTCCTGGGGCGCGCTGATAGGAGAGGAAGCCCGCATCGCCTTCGCGCACGCGGCGGCAGGCAACGCGGGTTAGGGCAGAACGTTCACTAGAGTCAGCGCCAAGGACGCCGCCGTATAACCGGCGGCGTCCTTGGTGCGGCAGAATCGTCAGCGCGATGAGGCAGCCGCCGATCGCGGCGCACGCGCCAACCGTCAGCCCTAGGTCCATGCCGCTGACGAAGCCGCTCCTCGCGGCGGCCGCCAGGAGCGCGCCGACGTGGGCGCCGATCCTGGCCGCCACCTCCAGCGCACCGCCAAGTGAGCCGGTGATGGCTTGTGACATCGCGGCTGGCACATGGTACGGCGCGAGGACCGCGGACATGTGGCTGGTGTAGCGCGTGTTCAGCAGGCTGCCGATGACCGCGACGCCCAGCGCCCCGCCGGTCTGCAGGAACGTGCCGTTGGTGGCGGCGCCGACGCCAGTGTGGCTGCCCGGCAGCGAGCCCATCACCGATTCTGTCGCGGCCGGCATGGCCAGCCCCGCCCCGGCGCCGAGCAGCATGATGCCTGGCACCATGTCGGCATAGGTTGAGGCAACGGTGATTCCGGACAGCAGCCACAGCCCGGCGGCGATGCACGCCAGGCCCGCCGCCACCGTGTACCTGACCGTGGTCACCCGCAGGAGGAATGCGGACAGCGGCGCAACGACCGCGATCATGCCCGCCGCCGGCAGCACCCGGATCCCCGCCTCGAATGCGCTGTACCCCAGGCTGAACTGGAGGTACTGAGTCAGCAGGAACAGGGTCCCGAACAGTCCGAACGTAACCATGCTCACCGAGCAGACGGCGCCAGTGAACGCCCGCTGGCGGAAGAACGCCAGGTTCAGCATCGGATGTGTCGTCCGGTTCTCCCACAGGGTGAACAGTCCGAGCACGGCAAGGCCGCCGACTCCCGCGGCGAGCACCCGGGGGGAGGTCCAGCCGCGGACCGGGGCTTCGATCAGGGACCACAGCACGAGCCCCAGGCCCGCCATGGACAACGTCGCCCCGATCAGGTCCGGCCGCCGCGCCGCCGGGTTCCTGGACTCCGGGATCAGCGGGATCGCGAACGCGAAGCCGGCCACTGCGACCGGCACGTTGATCAGAAACACCGAGCCCCACCAGAACCGGGCCAGCAGCGCGCCGCCGACGATAGGGCCGAGCGCGATCCCCAGGCCGCTAGTGCCGGCCCACAGGCCTATCGCCCGTTGCCGCTCCGCGGAGTCCGTGAAGATGCTAGTGATCAGCGACAAGGTAGCGGGCATCATGATCGCTCCGCCGATCCCCATGCTCGCTCGCGCGGCGATGAGCATCCCCGTCGAGCCGGAAAAGGCTGCCCAGGCGGACCCGGCGGCGAACGCCAGCAACCCGGCGCAGAAGACTTTCTTGCGCCCAACGCGGTCAGCGACGCTGCCAGCCACCAGCAGCAGCCCGGCGAAAACCAGCACGTAGGCATCGACGATCCACTGCAGCTGGGTGGTGGTGGCATGCAGGTCACGCACCAGCGTCGGCAGCGCGACGTTGAGCACGGTGTTGTCCAGGTTGACCATCAGCAGCGCCACGCACAGCACGGCGAGCGCGAGCCACCGCTCACCTGGCCGTCCGGGCTCTGGCGGCGGGGCTACCGCAGGCTCATGGCGAATGTATGTAGTCATGATCCTGACTCCATGACATCCAAGTCCTCGCGGGCAGAGGCCGATGGCCTGTCCGCCATGGCCCATGGCCCTACAGCAAATCGCCAGCCGCGGGCCGGGCAACCAAAGTCCCCCGATAGCAGGCGGAATGACTCTCTTCATGGGACGACCCGGCCGACAGGCTGACGGTATCGATAGTGAGAGGTGAGGTGGGTGCGATGACCGTGAATCCAGCAGGTCACTTGGCCGCCCGGCCGGAAGACACGCGGGGCTGGCCGTCGCCACCTGATCCTGGCGACCTCAGCAGGCGCCTGACGGCGCGGCGAGCCGAGCTGCGGCTCAGCCTCAGCCAGGTGGCCGAGCGCGCGGCGGTGAACCGCCGGTACCTGGAGTTCCTGGAGAACTTCCCCGGCCAGCCGGACGCGGCCACGCTGCGCCGGCTGGCGGCGGCGCTGCACACCACTCCGGCCGCGTTGCTGGGCGCAGGCGGTGACGCACCGCCTGGCCGCCGCCCAGGCCCGGTCGGCCGACTCGAGCCGCTCAGCCTGACGGAATGCTGCCGGCTGCTCGCCCCGGGCGGCCTCGGCAGGCTCGCCTTCACCACCGCCTCCGGGCTGATGGTGTTGCCGGTCAACTACCTTCTGGTGACCGGAACCATCGTGCTGAGGACTGGCACCGGCTCGCTAATCGCCGCGCACGGCAATGACCAGGTCTCCTTTGAGACCGACCATCTCGACGAGACACTCGGGTACGGGTGGAGCGTACTCGTCCGCGGCCAGGCGCACCGGGTGCTCCAGCCTGGCGAGCTGCGGCACCTGCACGAGGGCTGCGACTTGCGGCCCTGGCCGACCGGAGAACACGACTTGTACGTCAGGATCGTGCCCACCCGCATTACCGGTCGCCGCATCAAGATGGTGTAGACGCTCTCCTACGCCGCCACTGACGCTGGTTGTACCTGGCGATCAGGCCCTGCCCTGTGACCGCGGCCCCTCACAAGTCCGATCCCTAATTTCCCCAGCGCGTGGCGCCTGGTCCTGGTCCATCAAGGCCGAAGGGCCTACGCGGTCGGGACATCCGGCCGTGATGCCGCCCAGGGGCACGGCGGAAGACTCGCAATTGCCAGATAAGCGAAGCGGACCGTAACCAGGGTCCGCGTCATTGAGGAGGCTCACGATGCGCCGCAACTCTTCCCACACTCTGATCGCCGGGGCGAGCGCCGCCCTTGCGGCGGTGCTGCTGATCGCCGGCGGCCTGCTGCTGTGGGGCTCGGCCTACGTACACAACACCGTGCAGGGCCAGCTTGCCGCCCAGCAGATCACCTTCCCGCCCGCGGCCGCGTTCGCGCACCCCAAGGCGGGCAGCGAGATCACCCCGAACATGATCCCCTCGGTGTCGCAGTACGCCGGGCAGCAGCTGCTGACCGGGCAGCAGGCCGAGGCCTACGCCGACCACTTCATCGCCCAGCACATCACCGACATGGCGGGCGGAAAGACCTACTCCCAGCTGTCGGCAGAGGCCATGACCCAGCCGAACAACACCCAGCTGCAGGGCCTGGTGGCCACCGTGTTCAAGGGCGAGACGCTGCGCTCGATGCTGCTGAACGCTTACGGCTGGTGGAAGGTCTCCCAGATCACTTACATCATCTCGCTGGCCATGTTCGGCCTCGGCGCCCTGGCCGCGGTCGGCGCGGTGTTCGCCTTCGTCACCGGCCGCCGGACCAAGACGGTCGCCGAAGTCCTGCCGCACAGCGGGGCCCAGGGCCAGGCCAAGGCTGCATGACAGCCAGCCACTCAACCCCGTCACACAAGAGCACCCCCGGCTAGGCGGTCAGCGCCTAGCCGGGGGTGATTCATCGGCACGACCAGACGTCGGCAGGTGTCCCTACGCTCGTGACCTTCAGCCTTTAGGGACTTTCGGCCCTGCCTCGCGCACGCGCCTGCGGCGAAGCTGGAAGCAGCGACAAAAGGCAAATCAGGGAGGCAGCCATGTGGGCGCTCGTGTACCACGGTCCGGGGCAAAAGGCGTGGGAGGAAGTCCCCGACCCGGAGATCACCGACGACGGCGACGTCATCGTCGAGGTCGACGCGACCACCATCTGCGGCACCGACCTGCACATCCTCGCAGGCGACGTGCCCGAAGTCGCGCCAGGCAGAATCCTCGGCCACGAAGCAGTCGGCACCGTCGTCGAGGCCGGCGACAGCGTGCACCGGCTCACCCCGGGAGACCGGGTGCTCGTCTCGTGCATCAGCGCCTGCGGGACCTGCCGGTTCTGCCGCGAGGCGCGGTACGGGCAGTGCCTGGACGGCGGCGGCTGGGTGCTCGGCCACCGCATCGACGGCACCCAGGCCGAGTACGTCCGCGTGCCGTACGCCGACACCTCCACCTACCGGATCCCGGACCGCGCGGCCGACGAGGAGATCCTCATGCTGGCCGACATCCTGCCCACCGGCTACGAGGTCGGCGTGCTAGCCGGCGGTGTCCGGCCCGGTGACCTGGTCGCCGTCGTCGGCGCCGGCCCGATCGGGCTGTCTGTGATCGCGGGCGCGCGGCTGTACAGCCCGGCGCACATCGTCGCCATCGACCTGTCCGACGCGCGACTGGAGGCCGCCAGGCACTTCGGGGCCGACGTCACGATCAACGACTCCCGCCAAGACCCGATGACCGTGATCAGGGACCTGACCGGCCGGCTCGGCGCGGACGTGGCCATCGAGGCCGTCGGCACGCCCGCGACGTTCGAGATGGCCGTCAAGCTGGCCAGGCCCGGCGGGCGGATCGCGAACATCGGCGTGCACGGCAAGCCGGCCACGCTGCACCTGGAAGAGCAGTGGACCAGGGACATCACGATCACGACAGGCCTGGTGGACGCCTCGTCCACGCCGACCCTGATGCGGCTAGTCACTTCCGGGCAGCTCGACGCCAGCCGGTTCGTCACGCACCGCTTCACCATGGACGACTTCGACAAGGCCTACGACGTCTTTGGCGACGCCGCCAGCAGCGGCGCGCTGAAGGTCGTACTGACCCGCTGAGAAAGGCGTGAGGACAATGGAAGCCCTCGTCAAGGACGTGATGACCACCCAGGTGATGCGGGTGAAACAGGACACCCCGTTCGCCGCGATCGCCGCCGCGCTGCGGCAGTACCGGGTCAGCGCGTTCCCGGTGCTGGGTGAGGACGGCCGCGTGATCGGGGTTGTCTCCGAATCCGACCTGCTGGACAAGCTCGCCCTCGGCGGCGACGACCACATGCCGGGCATGGCCGGCATCCTGCGGCACAAGGACCTAGAGAAGGCCCGCGGGATCACCGCCGCCGATCTCATGACGGCCCCGCCGGTGACCGTCGCGCCCGACGACACCGTCGAGCACGCCGCGCGGCTGATGTACCTGCGCGGGGTCAAGCGCCTCCCCGTCATAGACGCTGACGGCCAGCTGGCCGGGATCGTCAGCCGGACCGATGTGCTGGCCGTCTATGATCGCCCGGACGTGGAGATCGCCGAGGACATCAGGACGAGCGTCCTGTCAACCGAGGAGCCCGCGACTCCCGGCGCGTTCGACGTAGCGGTGGCCGAGGGCGTGGTCACCCTGACCGGCCGGCCGCAAACCCGCGAGCAGGGGCACCAAATCGTATTCAGGGCGCGGCATATCGAGGGGGTCGTCGCGGTCCGCGACCGCTTCGACTACCCAGCACCCGGGCCGGACGCCTTCGACGTGCTGGCCCGCTTCCCGGCCGACTGAAGACGCCCTCGCCGACCTTCTGCACGGCCCGAAGTCCTCGGCTCGCCGGGTGGAGTCATGAGAACCCGTGACAAAGGCCTCTAAGCGGCTACGCGGCCGCAGGGTGATTATGAGCTCGTAATCGAGGAGGTCGCCATGACAGTCACGACACATGAGCCATCCACTACCGAGCCGGACCGTAACGGCATCGCCGCACGGCTCCTCGTACCCGCATTCTGGGGTGCGGTCAGCATCGTCGCCATGTGGCTCGCAGTCCTGTTCGACGGCGTATTCGGCGGCGACATGGACTTCTCCAACCCGTCGAACGGCTCGTCCACCATCCCGTCTGCGGTCCTGGTGGCGCTGTTCGCCTTCCTCGGGACGGTCGCCGTCGCTCGGCACGCCTTCCGCAGCCGAGACAGCGGCTGACTGGGCCGGCCGCGCCAGATCAAGACGATTCCGCCGTGGAGTCAGGACCGCCCGTTCGGGATAAAGATCTTGAACCTTCGCCGAGGACACGGAGTGGCATGGACAAGATGACTCGGGTCCCTCCGGGTGGTGTCTGAATGCTGAGGTTGATACCCGCTTCGTCCGCGCTACGGCCAAGCTGAGCGCGCCAGCCGGATGTCAGGTCGCCGTCCGGAAACGGTCCGGTGCTCTCGATCTCGGCGGTGCAGGCGCTCCCGGCTGTGGTGACGGAGACTCGGCTTGGCAGCGAGTGCTGGCTGATTGCCTCCAGCGCGTTCTGAAGAGTCCGCACCAGATGCCCGGCGCGCACTGGGTCGAGCACGCCATCCACTGGACCGGTGAAGCTGATTTCGGGGATCGGGGACATTCCGTCGCACAGGGCTACGATCTCGGCCCGCAGCCCGCGACCTTGCATACGCTCCCCCACGCCGAACACCGCATCACGAGTGAGCCGGAGCACCTGGTCGAGGCTGTCGGCTGATGCCAGGATGCGTTCGCGGACCTGGGGCTGAGTGGTGAGCATGGCGGCGCTGTGCAGGCTCATCCCAGCCTCGAAAACCCGCTGGAGGACCTTCTCCTGCAGGTCGGCTGCGATGCGATCGCGGTCTTGCGCGAGACTCAGCTCGGTAAGCTGCCCGTGCAGGCGAGCGGCTTCCATGCGGGCACGGCTGCTGCGGTCGCGAAGCTCGTGTGCGGCGACGGCAATCACGGTGCCCAGCGCTGCCCACAAGACCAGTCGGCGGGCGATCACCTCACCGGGCACAGCCACCGGCGTGAGCGAGATGATCACTTCGACGGCGACGACCGCCGCCACGATGCAGCCGGACTCCCACCTGCGGTGGAATAGCGCTGTCCAGATCAGCGGCACCAAGATGACGATGCCAACACCAGAGGTAGCCCCGGCGGCCAAGATCAACGCTAGTACCGATCCTGTGTAGGTCAGTGGCATCAGTACTGACGGCCAGTCTGGCAGTCGCTGCCATGGCAGCGCGAATCCTGCCGCAACCGTGAACAGGAGTATCAGGCTCACCGCGACGGCCCATGCCGGGACGGGACCAGACGGCAGTAGCAGGCTCGCCTCGGCCAGTACCGCGATCGCGGCGAACGGCAGGACCCGCACGAGCAAACCCGGTCCGCGGAATGGGTAGCCGGGCGGCTGCTCGGGATCGTCTGCCCCGGCCAGCAAGGAGGATTCGGGAAACATCCGGGCACACCACCATTCGTGTCCGGGTCAGGCGAGAAGCTGCCGACCCGTACGAAGCGTGCAGGTGCAGGCCCAATGAGCGGAGCCTGACAGGGATCAGCCTAAGTTGATCATGCTCTCTTGGCCAGCCAAGTGCGACCTTCGTTCGTCTAGCGCGTTTGTTACCTAAGTCCTCTGTCGCGGCCGGTCATGGCGGTGTTCACTGGTCAGATGTTCGTCGGTAGCGAGGTGCAACTGGATGTCAGCTTCGATGTCGCCCGAGCAAGGCTGCTCAGCCTGCTCCACGACCGCACCCTGCTGACCGCATCGCAGGATGCCTACTCTGAAGGGGTCGCTGGCCTGGCCCGGGTCGGGCCGCCGGGGCCAGGGATGGGGATGTCCCGACTGGTCGAAGTGAAGTTCCAGCAGCCGGTAGCACACGATGACTCGGTGCTGGTGCCGCTGCGGTGGGAAGCTATCGGGCCTGGCGGTGGGCTGTTCCCCGCCTTGGATGCCGACCTCACGCTGGTTCCGGCAGGCGACGCCGCCGCCGTGCTCAGGCTGGCTGCGGCTTACCGGCCGCCATTGGAGGCTCTAGGCGCCCAGCTTGACCGGGTGACCTTGCACCAGGTGGCGATCGCCACAGTGCAGGAATTCCTCGGTCGCGTCAGTACGGCAATCACCTATCCAGCTCCGGTGACCAGCCCGACGCGGGCGAATGGTCATCGGGGGGCGTCACCGCTGCCACCTGATGCTGAGGCGTCGTAGCCGGTGACTGATGATCCGCCCGTCGTGCGGTGTATCCGCTCGAGTGTTAGCGGGTGGGTATCCGCGCGGTCGTGAGCTTCCGCCCCCAATGTCTGCCCAGTTAGGCTGGTACCGTCGTGCTCTGCGGAACCGGTGGGCTGGGGGTGCAGCATGCGGGAACCGCCACTCCAAGACGGTCAGGGCTGCCCGGTGCGGTGGTCTGGGCGGCAGGCGGTCGTGACGCTGCCTAGGCAGGTTGGCCTATCCAATGCGAGTGCCGTCGCCGAGCAGCTGCTGGCGGTTCTCGACTGTGGTGCTGCTGTGTTGATCGCGGACATGACCGGCACACGCTCATGCGATTACGCGGGTATCGACGCCCTGACGCGGGTCTACCAACGGGCGGTGGCCCAGAGCGCAGAGCTGCGGCTCGTGATCTGTGTTCCGGTGGTGCTGCGGGTGGTTGCGCTCAGCGGGCTCGGCCAGCTGGTCTCGGTTTTCCCCACGCTGCAGGCCGCCCAGGCCGCTCAGCTCCCGCTGGCCGTGGTGTTGCCCTTGCGCCCTGATGCGGTGGGCAGCGCCAGCCTCGACGGCTTCGGACAGGCCGCACAGCAGGGTACGCCGTGGTACGAGTTCGATGATGCTCTTGGCCGCGTCACCGACGGCATCTTTTGCGCCGGACTCACCCTTCAAGCCGCCCTCGACGAGCCCGCAGGCGACCTCCGCCAAGCTGCTGAGCACACCCTTGAGCTGCTGGACGAAATGGTCCGCGAAGCGCGGGATGCCGCACTCGCCAGGTATCGCCACGCCGCTCACGGCATGGACATCACAGCAAACCCCGGGGCCGCAGAACGGGGCTCCGGCGGGCCCGCCAAGGACGCAGGGCTGGATGCCCTAGAACGATTCGAGGCGGAATCACTCAGGGCACGGTGCGGGTCCACCTGGACACGATCCCGAGAGGTACGGGCGCGTGCGCGTGAGCTCCTCGTCTTGTCTGCCGCCGCCCGGAGCCGGGCAGCCGCAACCTTGGGGCAGCGAGCTGCCAGGGGCCCCCGCGTCATTCGGCCAGCACAGGTGATCGCGGCGAAGCGGTGACCCTGCCCGCCTTACGCGCCACGGCACGCACTTGGCCTCGCGGCGCCGGGGCGTCGGCGATGGGGAAGGGCGCAGACGGTCCCGTTAGGGCCGGGGTTAGGGCCGTTCGCCTCTGCCCGCCCGGGAACGGCCGTCGCATAGTTCATCATGTGACGACAGGACGGGCAACGCGGACAGCACTCTCGACGGTGCCGCGCCATCGGCCGACGGGACCGCCGATCGTGGCGCTAGTGTGCTCGGCGGGCGGGCTGCAGGCGCTGATCAGCGTACTGCGCCCACTGCCGAAGGATTTCCCGGCAGCGATCATCGCCCTGCAGCATCAGTCGCCGGACCACCCGAGCTATCTCCCAGAGATTCTGGCGCGAAGCTGCGCGCTTCCCGTCTCGGCGGCCCGGCACGGCGCCGCATTGCGGGCGGGCACGGTGGTTGTGGTTCCCCCGGGCAAGCACGCCCTGGTCACTATCGGCAACCGGATCGCCCTGATCAACACAGATCATTCGCTGCCTGCCCGCCCCTCCGCGGATATGCTGCTTACCTCTCTGGCCCTGGTCGCGGCACGGCGGACGATCGCGGTCATCTTGTCAGGAGGAGGCAGCGACGGTGCCACGGGCGCAGTCGCTGTGCATGACTTCGGCGGTACGGTAATCGCGGCCGACAAGGCGTCATCGGCGTACCCGGCCATGCCGGAGGCAGCCATCAGCCGCGATGACGCAGTGGACTACGTGCTGCCAGTCGGCGAGATCGCGGCGCTGCTTATCTCCCTAACCCAGCCCGTTCGCCGACGGGTGACCCCCCTCAAGGACTCCGATAAGGCGTCGTAATGCGCCGACGCGATCGGAGTGGCTGCGGCTGACCTGGGCGTTCCCTGTGCCCAGTGCACCACGGATGGCTGCCGCTCAGCCCGGTACAGGCTGCGGCACGGCATCTCACCGAGTGTTCACACCGCCCGCGCGATCCGTGGCGGACTGGCCGCATCTAGTAGTTGCGTGGCGCAAAATGCCTGGTCATAGGCTGATTTCCGGGTGTTTACGTGGTTACTGTGACCTCGTGCTGCCGAATGGCTGGACTGAGCTGGTGGCTCTGGCGGGGGCATATCTGGTCGCGGTGGTCACGACCCCGGCCGGGATCTCGGGGGCGGTACTGCTGCTGCCGTTTCAGGTCAGCGTGCTGGGCGCGTCCAGCCCGGCCGTTACCCCGACCAACCTGCTGTACAACGTCATCGCCACGCCTGGCGCGCTGTACCGGTACAGGCGGCAGGGGCAGACGGGCGGCCGGCTGGCGCTGGTGCTGGTCGCCGGAACCGTGCCCGGCGTCATCGCCGGATCGGTCATCCGCGTCGAGCTGCTGCCGGGTCCGCGGGTGTTCGACCTGGTGGTCGCCGCCGTGTTGCTGCCGTTGGGTGCCTGGCTGTCCCTGAGCAAGGCTGCCCGCAAGGATCGTCCCGCCCGCCCGGCCCGGTTTATCCCGGCTCCGCTGCTGGTCTCCCTGGCTGCGGTGGTGGGGTGCGTCGGCGGTATCTACGGGATCGGCAGCGGCGCGTTCCTGGCCCCGGTCCTGCTCGGGTCGGGCCGCAAACCGTCCGACGTTGCCCCCGCCACCCTGGCGTCCACGCTGGTGACCTCGGTCGCCGGCGTGATCACCTTCGCCTTCTTGTCGCTCCATACACCGGGCGAGGTGGCCCCGGACTGGGGCGACGGCCTCGCCCTGGGGATCGGCGGGCTGGCCGGCGGCTATACCGGTGCCCGCCTGCAGGCCCGGATGCCCGATATGGTGATCCGCCGCCTCGTCGGAATCCTGGTCATCGGCATCGGAGCTTATTACCTGGCCTCAGGACTGAGCTGACAAGATACCCAAGGCCAGCGGCCGCTGGTCTCGAATCCGGCGAGATATCTCACCGTGCAATTGCCGACCATCAACGGCACGCGGTTGGATCGTGGATCGTGGCAAGACCAGTCAGTCTCTGCGAGTGAGATGAGCCGGAGGCGACAGTGGTAACAGATGGCACTGCTAAGCCGGCGTCCGAAGCCGCTACCCGGCTTAACGCAACGGAAAGGCGACTGTTGGCTAGTATGCCGCTGCACGCCGTCACCTCCGTGTACGGCGAGGCCGGCCTGCGCGAACGGCTGCTCATCGAGATTGCGCAGTTTCCTGCTGCCGGCCGCGCCCGGACCGGCGACGCCCTGGCGCTGGCATCGCGACTGCACGCACTGGACCGGCGGCAGCGTGAACCGTATGCGAACCACCTGCTCAGGGTCACCGTCCGGATCATCGCCCACTACCGAGTCGCTGACCCCGACGTAGCGTGCGCCGCACTGCTCCACGATGCCGTCGAAGACCACGCCGAAGACCTCGCGCCCCGCGGCACCCGGCAGGCCGCCTTCGAGGCACTGGCAATGCAGTTCGGCCACCGTACCGCCGACTTGGTGGCTGCGGTCACGAACCCCGTCTATGCACTCGGCCGCGACAAGCACGAGCAGTACCGCGAGCACGTCACCGCCAGCCTGCTCGCCAGCCCTTGGGCTCGGGTCGTCAAAGCGTCCGACTTCACCGACAATGCCGTGGGCCTGATCCACACCACCGGGCCGAAACTATCCACGCTGGCCAGCAAATACCGTCCCCTGGTGCCAGTGCTGCGTGAACTCATCCTCCGCGCGGACACCCCGCTTGACTCCGACGTCAAGCAAATGATCGCCGGCCAACTCGACAACGCCGAGGACCGGTTCGCCGCGATCTGCGCAGACCACGACATCGACAGAGCTCGGAGCTAATCGATTCGCCCGCCTCAGCTCTCTTGAATGGCCATCCGAGGCGCGATTGCGCAGCGTTGCTCCCGTCACGTTCATCCTGTCGCCGGTAGGCATATCGCTCAGCGAACGACATGAGGTGTTCGCAATGGCCGAGTTTTTACTGCCGTTGCTCTCGACGCGTTGCCGCGCTATCTGGCCACGAAACGGGAAACTTATATCTGCTCCAGTACCAGAGGTCCCTCTGAGTAACTGGAGATGTCTTCCAGCCATGGACGGGCGAGTTGCCTCGCCCGGCCAAAAGTCACTCCAGGGGTGTCCCTCGCGCTGACGTTGAACCTGCTGGCGAAACTCATCGTGTCCATTGGTGGATGATTGGCAAACAGTTGCCACCCCGCGGCAGGCGAGCAACCAAGGGAACGGGAAGCGCGCCATGGCAGTGGACATCCCGGCCATCCGGGAGCTAGTCGAGCGTGTGTGCACACGTAAGGACGTGCTCGACGCATGTAAGCGCCGCGACCTCGGCACGGTGATCACCGTTCTGTGTACGCACGGCATCACGCAAGGTCAGCTCGCTGCTCTTACGGGAATACCGCAAGGACGGCTAAGTGAGTACAAGACGCGTAAGCGCATGGCGACCGCCACCTCGACGTTCGAGGCGTTCGCTGACGGCCTCGGGATGCCGCCGACAGCGCGTCGCGCGCTAGGGCTCGCTCCCGCGACCGCCGATTCCGGTCCACTCGATCTTGCCGGACGGCGGGCAGCTGATGATGCCGCCAGTCTGAGAGATGTGCGCCCGCTGATCACCACTCTGTCGAGGGCAAGTGCCATCCCGGTACTGTCGGCACTCCGCGGAATCCACCGTAGTTATCTTGAAGCGGACCGGTTGATGGGATCCATGTGCCTCACCGGCCCGGTCCAGCTGCAGATGCCTGTCGTGGAAAGGGCATGCGAGGTCACCAGGGGATCAGACCGGGCGGAGATGCTTGAGTTCGCCAGCCGGTTCATGGAATTCGGCGGATGGCTCTTCCAGGACGCCGGGGACCTAGCGTGCGCGATGCACTGGACGGACAGGGCGCTCGACTACACCCTGGAACTCGGGGACCCGCGTAGTACCGCATATACGCTTATGCGCAAAGCGATGATCGCGACTGAAGCAGGTAATCCTGCACAGGGCCTGGGGATCGCCAATTCCGCCCTTGCGTATAATGATGCGCTGACTCCTCGCCTAAGGGCGGTTATCCTCCGCCAGCGATCCTACTCTCACGCGGTCTTGGGTGAAGTCATCGCCTCGGCTAAGGATTCCGATGAGGCCATTATCCATGCTACCGCAGGAATGCAGCAGGGCGAGGAAGATCGAGCGCCTTATTGTTCGCCGAATTATGTGGCGATGGAAGCTGGGGCGTCCTGGCTTCTCCTTGGCCATCCCAGGAGCGCAATCCCGATCCTGGAGAAGGGGCACTCCGAGTGGCTGGATAGCTCCCAGATGCGTGATTATGCATTGTGCGTGTCACGCCTGGCGGCAGCTTATGCCGCCGCTGGTGAACTGGAGCAGGCATGCGCAGCCGCCGAGGAGGCCATGGGACTTGCCCAGGGGCTTGGGTCACGTCGCGTGGCTGGCCAGGTCGACCTGGTTCATCGTAGGCTTGGCAGATGGCGGCAGGATCCCGCCGTCGCTAACCTGCGAAGGAGTTTGAAGGTGCTCGTCGATTCGTTTATACCGGAACGAGAAGCGAGCTGATGAATCAGCTCCTGCCTACGACGACAACAGCGGACGAGAAAAACACAGACGCGAAGTGTGCGGTCCTTCCGGTCGGAAGCTTCGAGCAGCATGGCGATTATCTGCCCTTGATTACCGATACCGTAATCGCTTCTGTGGTATCGCGGGAACTCTCGCAAGCTTACCCTCTCCTCCAGCTTCCGCCGATTACGATCTCGTGTTCCCATGAGCACAGTGCGTGGCACGGCACAGTGAGCATCTCCGCGAGTACGCTTCATTCGATGGTCAATGACATTTATTGCTCTATCGCGAGGTCCGGCCTGACCTCGCTGGTCGTCTTGAATTGCCACGGTGGCAACTATGTCCTGGCAAACGTCGTCCAAGAAGGAAACGCCCAGGGGAAGAGAATGGCCCTGTTCCCATCCGGAACGGACTGGGAGCAAGCCCGGCGGTACGCGGGGCTTGTTACATCGGGCCATGAGGACATGCACGCCGGCGAGATCGAGACATCGATCCTCCTGCACGCGCACCCCGAGCTGATCCGAGAGGGCTACCAGGCAGCAGACTGGGTTGCAGATGACAGGCGGCATCTCCTGACCACAGGGATGGGCGAATACACCGCAAGCGGGGTGATAGGCCGGCCATCTCTGGCCACCGCCGAGAAGGGCAAGGCAGTGCTTGCCTCACTGGTCGACAGCTTCGCACCCGTGCTGGAGATCCTGCAGAGGGGCTAGGACGCCACGCTGCCCGGCACCAGTCTGCACCAGACGCCACGGTTTCAGAGCATCCCGGTGTTTCTAACAAGGCACCTAACGCGCCGTTAGAATCTGGCACCCGCGCACATCGAACGCCCACGTCAGTGCAGCAATCGCGATCAGATTTGACAGATGGTCCCGGGGCACCCAAAGCACGCGCGCTAGCCAAGCTGCGCTACAGCCCGTCGGCGCAATGAGTCTAGCGTCCGGTTGGACAGGACCTCGCGGAGAGTTACGCGTTCTTCGGCTTCCAGATGCCGAACCTGTTGCCGTGCGGGTCGACGAGGTGCGCGAACTCGATCTGGCCGTTGTCGACGAGCGGAACAGCGACGGTCGCGCCCAGCTCTTGGGCTTTGTCGAGCGCTGCTTGGACGTTGTCGACCTGGACGTAGAAGATTGCCCAGCTCGTCCCGCCCATCGCCGAGGTATCCCAGAGGCCGCCCTTGTCGTTCTCAATCATGCTGTACCGCGCCGGCATCGACGGCTCACCGAACGTCCAGCCGAACAACCCGCCGTAGAATGCCTGCGAGGCCTGCGCGTCCGGGGAACCGATTTCGAAGTAGTTCACGTCGTTTGACATGGTGGCCTCCGTTTTTGTCGCCGATGCCAGGCACGCTACCTGTGGGGTCCGACAAAACGTCGCGGTTCAGCATCCGGTGATCCGGTTACGGCGCGGAGCGTGCCTCGGAGGTCGGCGCCGGTTTAATTGATCACGCGATGTCGGGCGAGAGTGTTTTCATGGTGACGTAGCTGGTCACCATGGCCACGCCCGGCAGGCTGGCCAGCCGGTTTGCGTGGAAGTCCTCGTAGGCGGCCAGGTCGGCGACCTCGACCTGGAGCAGGTAGTCGTAGTTGCCGGTGACGTGGTGGGTGTGGACCACTTCGGGCAGCCGGATGACCGCACGCTCGAACGCGACCACATCCGCGCGGGCGTGACGCACGAGCCGGACACCGGCGAACACCCGCAGGCCACGGCCGAGGGCTGCGGGATCGATCAGCGCCCGGTAACCGCGGATCACCCCGCTCTCCTCCAGGCGGCGCACGCGGCGCAGGCAGGGCGACGGCGACAGGCCAACCTTCGCGGCGAGTTCTGCGTTGCTGATCCGGCCGTGCTTTTCGAGCACAGCCAGTATTGACCGGTCCACATCATCCACGTTGGCAGATTATTGCTTAAATATTGCGTCTAGCACAGCCATATGCCCCAGCCTGGGCGCTACTTGCTGCCAAAGTTGCCGGGATTGGTTCACATCGGCGTGCCGGCCAGCCACGCTTGTCGTGTCACACCAGATGGTCCTCAGGAGGCGAACTATGCCGGGCAGCAGCACGGTTGCCATTCACGCCGATCGCGATGTCCATCCCAGCCGCGCCGTGGCCCGGCCCATCTACCAGACGGCGACGTTCTGGGCCGAGGACGCGGAGGCATTCGCGCAGGTCGCCGTCGACCGGCGGGGCCAGGGTTTCTACACCCGCTACGGCAACCCGAACCACGCGCAGGTCGCGGCCGTGGTCGCGGAACTGGAGCACACCGAGGCCGCCATGGTCACCGCGTCCGGGATGGCCGCGCTCACCACCGCCGTGCTGGCGCTGGTGTCCGCCGGCGACCACGTGATCGGGCAGAAGTCCACCTACGGGGGCACGGCGTCGGTGCTGCTGAACCTGCTGCCGCGGCTGGGCGTATCGACCACCCAAGTGGACCAGACCGACCCGAAGGCGTTCGAAAAGGCGCTGACCCCGCAGACTCGCTTGATCCTGGTGGAATCGCCGAGCAATCCACTGCTGCAGGTCACCGACCTGCGCGTCGTCGCGGACCTGGCCCGCGCGCACAACGTACTGACCATGGCGGACAACACCTTCGCAACCCCGGTCAACCAGCGACCGACAGACTTCGGCATCGACCTGGTCTGGCACAGCGCGACCAAGTACCTCAACGGCCATACCGACGTATCCGCCGGGGTGCTGGCCGGGCCGGCCGCGATCCTGGATCAGATCTGGGATGTCGCCGTGCTCACCGGCGCCGTGCTCGGCCCGTTCGACGCGTGGCTGCTGCTGCGCGG
>Ga0335073_10001342_pt1 | contig 32774 bp, 38 predicted proteins | sample Lox_Sample_22_FD_207093 | JGI IMG/M metagenome (GOLD analysis project Ga0335073, IMG submission 207093) | Soil microbial communities from Loxahatchee National Wildlife Refuge, Florida, United States - Lox_Sample_2.2 | ecosystem: Environmental > Terrestrial > Soil > Wetlands | place: USA... | reverse complement strand
CGACAAGTATCGGATTAAAGTGTCCAGTCATTGGTACGGATGCAAGTAGTATTTTCATTTGTTCCTCTCAATCAGGCCCTTCGCGCAAGAAAGATGTCGCTGCGGGAAAATCTCTACGGAAAAACACTTTGTGCGCCGGAATATTCCCGTCGGTGAGACATAGCCGAAGAATGTCGAACAGCGTTTGCAGGGGACTTGTCGCGATTGCACCGGTTTCGCAGTTGCTATCTTCTCGAAGCCACAATAGTCGAGTGGCCTTTTCCTCAAGAAAACGCCACCTTGCAACGGCCAGAAACGGACACACTAACTGCGAAACCGGTCTAGGAGACCAGGAACAAGCCATCCCATCGCGCGGCCCTTTTCTGCGAGGTTGTTATTGCACACTGCCTTCGGTCAACTCGGCGGGAAGTGCGGACAGGTATCCGAACAAGCCGGCGGCGCCTTGTGCGTTTGGTATAGCAGTGAAGAAGATCTGCGATGCAGCAAGTGGATTATTATTGGGATTCGCGCTGGCCCCCGCCGCATTTGCCGGTACAAGCGACCAGATTCCATTGATGGCAAGGGGCGTCCCGCTCTGGTCCTGAAGGAGTCCATCGAACTTTCCTGTAGCCAGATCGTAAGCCGCGATGAATCCGCTTGATTGAGTAGTGCCCGCACCGGCGAATTGCCCGATCAGGAGGTCATGACTGAAGCGTCCGAAATCCAGCGGCGCCAAAGCCACACCCCAGGGAGCATTCAGCCAGTCTCCGTGCTCCAACCGGCGCAAAAGCCTGCCACGTGAACTGTAGATATCCACGTAACCGAGGCCGGGTCCGTCTGTCTCGAGTGGTTGTCCTTCTTCATGAAGCGCGTAGGTCACCACAATGTCATTGCCGATTGTCTGCACATTGAATGGAACGAAGTGCGCCGGCAGGAGCGGGTCGACGAAAGGTCCGTTGTCCGGCAAACTGCTATCGTCATCGCGGTCATTACCGTAGTTTACTTTCTTCAGATTCACCCGGTTAAATGAGGTGTCGTAGACGTCGACCGTTCCGATGTTGAAATTGGCAGCATACAGATAACGCTTGCCATCAATGGACGCGATGGTCAGCCCCGTGTAACTTGAACCGTTGCTGGTTTTGACCACAGTGACAGCATTTGTTGACGGTGGTGGGGCGCCATTTGCCAGAGCAATGTTTGAGTTCCACGCGGCGATCGATCCGTCGGCCGTTGCGAAGATAAAAACGGCAGGATCACCGGGGGCGAGCAGAAAATCCGTCGCGCTGTTGTTAGACACAGTGCCCGTTGGACTGCCGGTCGGAGTCTTCGTATTGGCTGGGTTTGCCGGGGGGATGGTGACGACCAGGGACAGCTTCTGTCCGGACCCTTTGTACAGAGTCGATACGCCAGTGAGTTGATCCGAAACCCACCACTCGCTGCTGGAGGTGCGCGTTAAGCCCCAGGGATTTTTCAACTGCGGATCGGTGGCTGGAGCAAAGCCATTTGTATCGGACTGGAGATTGGTCTGGACATAATGCTGTGCGAATCCTAGTTCTCCGAGTGAGAGTGCCAGCGAGGCGATCCCCGCAAAACGCAAGAATGCTTTCATCTAAAAATCTCCTTATAGCTGGTTGGTCCCGCTGATTCTGTGGGCCTCTTTTGTCTGCCTAACGATGACAGAGAAGCGGAGTCCCATCACCAGCAGGCGAATGCAATTGGACTCCGCGAGATTTCCGAGATGGAAACTCGCAGAGTAGAACCCCCAAGACAAGGAGTTATTCCAGGCAATACTTAGCAGGTTTTACGAAATCGAGGGGAATAGGCGAGAGAGTCATGTGTTTCTCCACAGAACGGGGCGAAGGGTGTATGCCTGCGTTTCCATGCGCGAGTTCCAACTCGCTCAGCGCAACTCAAAATCGCAGGAGAAACAAAATGATTGCAACATCCTCCCCGGCATCTTTTGGGCGGAACACGCTCGCACCTGGAACCGACGAAGAACTTGCCGGGCCTATCGTCCAGCCTCAACCCGTAAAGCGCCAGGAGCGGATCTCATCTATCGATGTGCTCCGCGGGGTCTCGCTTCTGGGCATTCTTGTGCTCAACATCGACGACTTCTCAAACGTGATGAGTATGCACGACATTCCGGTCGGAACGGCATTCGACAGCTTCTCCGGACCACACGCACACATCAATCTTGCGCTGATGTTCCTCAAGTGGATGTTCTTTGAAGGCAAGATGCGAGGGATCTTCTCCATGCTCTTTGGGGCAGGAGTGATCCTAATGACGCGGCGGGCGGAACAACGCGGCGCCGGCGCCATGGTCGCGGACACGTATCTGCGCCGCAATATGTGGCTAGTCCTGTTCGGCATTCTCCACTTTGTCTTTATCTGGCACGGTGACATCCTGTTCGACTACGGACTCGCAGGACTGCTCTTCCTTTATCCTTTCCGAAGAGTGAACCCGCGCACCCTTCTGCTGCTGGGTACACTAATGATTCCCCTCGCTACCGCCGGCATTTTCAAGTATATCGGCGCGTTTCAGGACATTCTCCTGAGCCATCAGGTCCCGCCCATCGAAGCCAGGATCCAGCAGCATCTTCCCCTGAACCCTGAAGATCGCGCCACCATCGCCGAGTGGCAGACCCGCGTGGACCACCATAAGACGGACCACGCCAAAGTCCAAAAGAACATCCAGGAAGGCCTTGCCGGGTACTGGCAACAAGTATCGGAACGCTTTGACGTGTTGACCGGTCCCCGGTTTATCATCCATGTGTTTATAATGAGCGATACTCTTTCCGCAATGCTTATTGGTATGGGGCTCTTTCAGATAGGGTTCCTTACGGCTGAACTCTCCGATTCAACCTACATCTGGACTGCGATCATTGGCTTTGCCATTTCCATCCCCCTCTACTGCTTCGGTCTGTGGCACAGCTATGTTCACAGTTTTTCTTTCGTTACTGTCGAGGAGTGGGTCTACGGGCCCTTCTACATCACGCGCGAGTCAGGGATGCTCGCGGTCACGGCTGTGGTCATGCTCATCGTCAAGCATCGCCTGTTTCGATTCCCACAGCGCCTGCTGGCGGCCGTGGGCAAGACGGCGCTCAGCAACTATCTGCTGACAAGTATTCTCTGCCAATTCCTCTGCGTGTGGGGCCCGTGGAAGCTCTTTGGAAGGCTGGAATACTACCAGTCGATGTACATCGTTCTTGCCGTTTGGGCCTTCAATCTCATAGCCAGTTCCATCTGGCTGCGCCACTTCGAGTTCGGCCCCTTCGAGTGGGCCTGGCGTTCCCTGACTTACTGGAAGCGCCAACCCATGCTCATCCGGGAACGAATTTAGAGGCTCGTGCGATTGACCACAACGCTTGAAATATGCGAACCCGGGTGAACCATCGCCGGTCGATTGGTAAGTTGCAACCGAACGATGTTCCCCGGGGGCGAAGGGAAGAAACCAGCAAGCGCCACTTAACGGAGAGCATTTAGAGCGGTTCCAGGATAGATATGCCCTTTCTAGCGCTCAGCAGGGTCGCCGCTCCTTGGGGGCGCGTCGACTTAGCTGTGTTGCCTTCAGGGTACAGTAATCCTGGCACCGCTATAGCTATTGCAACAATACAGCCCTGAATCTTGATGACAACTGGCGAAATGATCCCGGTCACCGATCGAAAGGAGCGAGGAGAGGAGAACGAGGATGACAACGCATATCGCCCTTAGGACGGCTGTTGGGCTTTCTGCCGGCGAGGACCGCATTCAGCTGCGACCAAACATCTTCGCTGCTGTGACGCACATCTTGCGTCTGGTGTGCTGGATTCTCATCTTCTCTGTAGATGACAATTTTATAGCCTTGTGAAGGATTTGATCGTGTCGTCAGGCAATCGCCGACAAGTGCTGCTCAGTGGTTCGGCAAAGATCCGTGACAGACAAGGCAGCTTTGGCGTGCCGGCCCTGAGACAGAAGACACAAGCGCATAGGCAAGCCCGTGATTTTTCCAAGTGATCACATTGAACCCGGCGACTCTTCGATAGTGAAACAAGAGGCGCCCATCTTGCACTTCATCTCCGCCTGAGACCGTGGCAGCACTTTCCGGCGCGATCAGAAGACTTACAGTCTGATTAAGCCGACGATAGGCAACCATGACGCCGCGGCCCCTGGTAAATTGGACCAGTCGCGCTCCGGAGAGCTGGAATTTCAAACCTGGCCCGGAAACATCCTGCGGCGCGGGCAACTGAAAGTGGAAAGAGACTCGCTCGCCGGCCCATTGAGTCACCGCTTCAGGAGTGGCTGATTGAATATCGAGCGGAAGACGTCCGTCGAGCGTATCGCGGTGCGCGGCGATGGCAGCTTCTACATAATCGCGGGCGCGAAATTCCTGCAGCAGACTTCGGGAGAATCCCAGGCAAAGGAGCGCGATCAATGCAGTGCACAGCGCAGGCAGCCACCTTTGCGTAACCCAATGCCACAATGCCTGGATGTCCTCGCCAATCCCCGCTGCGGTTGATTGGAGCTTTGTTGGCAGGCTGATCCGTGAGTGGAGTTCAGCAGCCGGCAATGCGGCTACCCGCGCCCGAAGCTCTGCCGACGCGGTATAGAGCGGGGCGGTTTTTTCGAAGAGTCTAGAAAGGGCCTTTTCCTCTTCCACACGCGTCCGGCATTCGGTACAAACGCGCAAATGCCGGGCAAACTCGGCCAGTTCCTGAGCAGTCAGGTCGTCCTGGACATATCGCAATATCTGAACCGGATCCTCATCGTGGCTATTCATCATACTGATCGACTCTTCTGCCTGCTTCGGATACGTGCGTTGAAAACGACTGCCCGGTACCTTCCATGGTGAATCACGGCAATTATCCGCCGCAATGAGGAACACACGAGCCCGGATTTTATTCACGTTTTCATTGACACAAGGTGAAATTCGCTGACGAGGCGCCCCGAATAGCTGAATCCTCAATCTGAGTTCGGATGCGTACGCGGTACGCATCGCTTCTCAAAGATGATTTCTGTCGATTTTTCCAAAGCCCTGGCACGTTTCTGCAAGCAGACCTGCCACGTGGAACGATACACAAGGGGTAGATGCATTGACCTTCCATGAGAAGGCCGGTCGATGTCAAGAGCTTTTGTGATTGGGTAAGTTCATATCTGATGTTTTCTTTCGCCCGGATATTAGGTGATTCTGGGCTGGCGAGGCAGCGGTCAAGGCCGAGCGCAGCGAGTTCATCTGGAGCCTTGACGGGCGCCGCGGCCAGCCCTAGCAAGGCGCTCCGGGCGAAGAAAAACATGGGTATGCTCCTTTCCCGACCTGTTTCTCACCACCGCTGCGTCGAGCTTAAGCTGTCGTCACCCTTCCATCCGCACTCTTGGTGAGCGACTCATGCGCTCGGTGCACATTGGTGTTCTCGATACAGCCGGCGCTGCCATCTGAAGTACGCCCTCTTACTCCACGGATGGAGCAGGGGCCAGGGCAAGGGCGCAGTCGCCGGAACCCGGTGTTCTTGTTGTGGTGTTTTCAAGCTCTTCTGTCCGCTCTACGCCGCTGCCGGTCTGCGCTTCCGTACATTGTGCAGCGGCTCGTATGCCTCACAACTGATCCAGAGATGGTGCAGCAGGACCGCCAATTCTTGGGATCTGCCGTATCCGTGTGCATCCTGCATCTGCGGCAGAGATCCGTTCCAGTTCCAGGTTGAACTTTTCGATCTGTTGCTCAACGAGCTTCCACTCATCCCACAGCATGTCGATCAGGTTCCGCATCTGCGGCGTCAGGTCGGCCTCTGCGTTCTCTAGGACATCAGCCATGGCAGCCTTGAGCTTCGCTGGTCTTTGTGCAAACGCCATACCGCGCTCGAGCGGAAATGCCCTAATCTGGTTGATCACCGCTGTGCGCCGGGAAATCAGGCGATCACGGACCCGGTGAATGCCCTGGAGGTCCAGCTGATCATCGGTCTTGATCGGGACAAAGCGCATGTTCTCCCGCTCGACTGCCTCGGCGATCGCTTCTGCATCGATGAAGTCGTTCTTGTTCGACTTCACGAACGGCTTCACAAACTGCCCTGCGATCAGCCGGACATCGTGGCCTTGCTTCCGCAGTGCACGTCCGAGAAAATGCGCTCCGGCGCAAGCCTCCAGCCCGATGAGAGACGCCGGCATGTTCGCGGTGTAAGCCAGAAGTTGGTTCCGGGTGAATTTCTTCCGCACAAGCACCTTGCCTGCTGCTCCGAGTGCTACGAGATGAAAGGTAGTCTTGCCCAGATCGATGCAAACCGAATGGATTTGCATTTCGATGATCCTCCGTATCAGAAACTGCCATCACGATCAACCTACGCCTGCAGGTCAATCAAGCGGCGAACCATCTCATTAGTCGGCTTGTGTTCAGTAACCGCCTGAGCGGTCCAAGTTTGATTGGCGATAACAAGGCAATGCACTCATTGAGCTGCTCGGCGATCTAGAGCTCATTAAGAGTCTTAGCACGCGAACTTCCATGCTGCAGAACATTCGGAAGTAACTTGTTTGAAAGCGCGTTTTGTTAATAATCCGCCAATGTTCCGCACGCCGGAGGCGTTGGCGCCGCACAACGTCGTACATGAGATGTAACCTTTGTCTGCGGCGTAATATCTAATCCAAAAGTTCAGCCAGCGGTCGGCGAGTCGATATGTTCATAGCTGGTACTCGCGTCTGGTGAACTCATCGGAGGCTGGCAATGGGACTGTCCTGGCAACAAGGTCCACTTTCACCTGGAGCAATCGGTCGGTTCCTCGTTCCTGAACCGCTGCCTAACAGGCTCGTGTATGCCGAACCGCTCCGTCGACGTATGCGCGTGCGTTATGGCGGAACCTGGATCGCCGAAAGTGAGCATGTCCTTCTCCTCTTCGAGCCTGACCGTTATCCTGTGGCCTACTTCCCAGAGAGTGACATCACTCCAGGTACTCTACAGCTCACCGAGCATACTACCCGACACCGCGACCTCGGGCCTACGTCCTGGTACACCGTCCGCGCAGGTGAACAAAGCGTGCCACGAGCAGCGTGGCAACACACCGACCTGCCCGCCTACGCGAGTGAGTTGAAGGGACGGGTCGCGTTCGCGTGGCCGGCCATGGACGCCTTCTACGAAGAGGACGAACGGATCATGGGCCATGCGGCCGACAGTTACCACCGCATCGACATCCGCCAATCTTCACGTCACCTCGTGATTCACCATGATGATCGCGTCGTCGCCGATAGCAAGCGGCCGCTAGTTCTGTACGAGTCCGGCTTTGCGCCGCGCTGGTACGTTCCGCGCGCCGATATCGATGAGACAGCACTGACCTTCGTGGAACATCAAACCTTCTGCCCCTACAAAGGGCTGTGCAGCTATTACGACATTGGCGATGCACGCCTCGGGGCATGGTCGTATCGCGAGGCATTTTCTGAGGTCGGGCGCATCTCCGGCCTGGTGTCCTTCGAACCGGACATCGTTTCGGTGCAACTCGACGGCGCACAGCTGCGGCTTGAGCCTGGCCAGGCGGTAATTCCGCATGGTCCCGATCGGGAACTCACCGTTGCAGAGGCACGCGCACGCCGATAACAGGATGCAACACAGGGAGCTGCCGGTATGGGTTGACTACTATCGGTGAACATCGGACTCCCTCGCGACATTGAGTGGAAAGGCCGAACCGTGCACACCGGAGTATGGAAGGACCCGGTGCATGGCCGGTGTCGCGTCGGCGGGTGGAATCTCGACGGAGACGGTCAAGGTGATCTTGCCGGGCATGGCGGTGAGCAGCGAGCCGTTTTCGTCTACCACATTGAATCTTATCGCGGCGCGATGTGCTTTGAAATTTAAAACACTTCTCCCTTTATTATGAGGCAGCCATGGACCCAGTGGTGCGAAGGATTGTGGAACTTTGAAGAATCACAGGGCAGGGTCCATTTTCAAAAGGTTCCAGGAAGCCGGTATAGCGGAAGTGACGTACCGGACGGTTAACCGGCTACACCGACCTTCGCCGCGCGAAACGTCCGGTTGGCCGACGATACGTAAACGGCGAGTAAACGTGAGGGAATGCCATGCCATGGTCAAAGCGGAGCAGCCGACCCTCTATGCTCATCATTGATGTATTTGATGAGCAGTACGTCATTCCCTTTTTCCCCGTAAAACAACTCATCGACCAGATTCTTGGCCAGCAAAATCCCATATCCGCCCGGACGCATCCCCTCCGCCTCGCGGTGCTTCAGATGGCGCATCGGATCATCCGGCGGATTGTTCGCAGCTGTATCGAGGTTGTCCCTTAAAGAGAATCCCTCGCCCGGATCTTTAATGCGGATGAGCACCACGTGACGCGCGCGGAGGAAGGCAATCTCGATGCGCCGCTCCGGATCAAACCTCCCGCCATGCTCCATCGCGTTGAGCAGCATTTCTCGGCATGCTGTTGCCACCTTCTCCTCGTCAGCTCCGGGCAAATCCAGAAATTCGCCAGCGAACTGATGCAGGCGATTCGCCGTAGATACGTCACAGCGCACGGAAAGACGTACCCACGCATCCGTCCCGGACAAGACTTCGATCGCCTCGTCCCAGTCAGAGTCCTCCATCGCGAGCTGCAGCACCTCCTCAAGAGCCCGCGCGGAAAGCGGCTTTGTGAAGTAGCTGAAGGCGCGCCCACGGATCGCGGCAATCACATCCGTAGGTGTACTTCGCTCCGCAACAATAATCACACGAGTATGCGGCCTCGCCAGCCGCGCCTTGCGAAGCAGTTCGACATCCTCCCGGGCTGAACTGGCCCGATCAGTGATAACAAGGTCGAAAGCGGTCTTCTCCACCATTGCGAGCGCTTCCTCGTTATCCCGCGCGCACCCCAGCCTCCACGAAGGCAGAACTGTCGACACCACACTCCTCACCGGCGAGTCTGAACACCCAACCACCAACACCGTTTTCTGCAACCGCGGATTATCGTCGGTCATGAGAATCGTATGACCATGATAGTCCGATTGGGCTTGCAGGACGGCTAAGGTTTGCTTCATTCCGTCGCGATCCGCTTCCTGGAGTTCGTGGGCTCCACGGCAGAACTGGTTCCCATTACCGACGTACATGACCGGAAGGGGTCCCTTCATTGCTCATTTGAAGGCAAGCAAGTATAAAAACGCCTCCGTGAAGAGCTACCGCAGCTCAGGGAAACTCATCGTCTACCATGCAGTACGGATGGGCAAGTCACCTTCTGCTTTCGGCGAGCACGATCTGGCTGCGTGGCAGCAGGAGCGTGCCAAGGCAGGTCGCTCGCTGGTAGACGCGGAACGGGACTGCTCCAGGTTTCGTAACGGCATTGCGCATGCAGGCTTTTCCTTTAAGATCCCTTTGATCAAGCCGCGTGACAGCGGTACGGTGTCCCCGTTGGCAAGATGCATCCTGAACTTCGGGGCAGAAATTCAGAGGGTCATTTCACGGAAGCTGAATCAATTTGAAATCGGATGGCTTCGGAAATGTTCGGAGATAGGCCGAAGGCGTTTTCATTCAGGTTGAGATGGATGAGCTGCTGTGGGTTGTCCTCTGCGGATGCGACGAGCGCCGGCGCCGGAAGAAGGCTTGCGCCCAGCGCCATGCCGGAGGCCCTGATGAGAGTGCGGCGCGTGAGGATCAACGACATTTGTTTGTTCCTTTGCCGGAGATGGCTTAAGAATAATGCGCTCTTCGCGGCGCAGGATATGTCCGCGAAGAGTGCAGAAACATGGGAAATGGGTAACCAAAGGTGTGGGAGCGAGGAACTCCCTGTACTCCGAAATGAGTTTGAACAGCTGATCGTCAAGACTCATCGCAATCCTGAAGTGCTTTAGGTAGTTCGGCGGCGCCGTGATGGCTAATCTTGCGCCTGAAATTAGATTACTTGCGATTGACGGGCGATTTGGAACAGGATCGCCTGCAACGCTACAGATCACAGAGGAGAATCACATGCCGAACTATCCGATTCACACGATTGCCTCGGCGCCCGAGGGCTCGAAGTCGGCGCTCGAACAGCTGCGGCAGGCGTTTGGTGTTATACCCAACCTCGCCGCCGCCAGTGCAAACTCCCCGAACAGCTCGACGATTTTGCGCAAACTGAGAATCGTCCCGGCGACGTGGGCGTTTCCCGTCTCTAATCCCGAACCAGAGCCACCTCGATTCAGGAGGCGCACAATAGGCGAAGATCGGGAGGTCATCGACAAGCGGAGAAAGGGAATCGGATGACGACAACGGAAATCCTCGGTGTAGGCATTCACGATGCTGCGATGGACTTAAAGCGAGCAATTGACGACCGCAAGCTGATAATCCATTCCCCCACGACAATCCGTGCGCTCGTGAGGGTTCGGTTTGGACCGAATGGGCGTGTACACTCCACCACGGTGGGCTCAGAGGTTCGCGCAGCCGCGTGTGCGTACATTGCAGGACAGCAAAGGCGGGAGCTCGAGGCGAAAGGCTAAGACGAAAGAGGAACGAATACGTGATCTTTTGGATGGCTGACCGCACGGACGGTTCGATAACGAGTCTCTACGGGGAGCAGTGCCAGCCGCCGAAGGAAGGTTTCCTTCAGCCGATCAGTCAGCAACACCAGCGTGGTTGTACCAGCGTAAACTTGCAATAGCTCATGAGCCTTTATCTAAGCACCGGAAGCAGCACCACAGAACTCGCACCCACCCAGATCCGCGAACTGCTCTTCCAGGCGCTCGACACCCTCGGCGCGCGCAAGCGCGTCCTCATCGTGCCGCCCGACCAAACCCGCGCCCACTCGCGCGCCGGCGACCTTACCCGCTACGCATGGGAATACTTCGGAGATAAGCTCGAAGCCATTCTCCCCGCGCTCGGCACCCACTCCGCCATGTCGCCGGCAAGCCTCACGCGCATGTTCGGCGACGTGCCACACTCGCTCTTCCGCGTCCACAACTGGCGCACGGATGTCGAAACGCTGGGCGAAGTCCCTGCCGAATTCGTCTATAAACAGTCGGAGGGTAAGCTCAACTACGCATGGCCCGCGCAGGTCAACCGGCTCATCGCACACGGCGGCTTCGATGGCGCCCGCAGCGGTTTTGATTTAGTCCTCTCCATCGGCCAAGTCGTGCCCCACGAAGTCATCGGCATGGCCAATTACAACAAGAACATCCTCATCGGAACGGGCGGCCGCGAAAGCATCAACCGCAGCCACTACCTCGGAGCCGTCTACGGCATGGAGCGCATCATGGGCCGCGCCAGCAACCCTGTGCGTGAGGTCCTGAACTACGCCTCCGACAAGTTCCTAAAAGACATCCCCATCGTCTACGTACACACAGTCGTCGCACGCAACGCGCAAGGCCGTCTCGCAGTGCGCGGCCTCTTCATCGGCGATGACGTCGAATGCTTCCATCGCGCCGCCGACCTCAGCCTCGAAGTCAACTTCGAGATGCTCGACCGCCCCATCCAGAAAGCCGTCGTCTACCTTGAGCCGCACGAGTTCCGCAGCACCTGGCTCGGCAACAAAGCCGTCTACCGCACGCGCATGGCATTAGCCGATGGCGGCGAGCTCATCGTCCTCGCACCCGGCGTCAAGGAGTTCGGCGAAGACAAAGCCATCGACGCGCTCATCCGCAAATACGGATATCGCGGCACACCCTACACGCTTGAAGCCGTCGAGAAACATCCCGACCTCGCCTCCGACCTCAGCGCCGCCGCGCATCTCATCCACGGCTCATCGGAGGGCCGCTTCACCATCACCTACTGCCCCGGCTCACTCACGCAACAGGAAATCGAAAGCGTGGGCTTCCGCTACGCCGACCTGGCCAACATGAGCAAGCGCTACGACCCGATGAAACTCTCGAACGGCTACAACACCATCAACGGCGAAGAAATCTTCTTCATCTCCAATCCCGGCCTCGGCCTATGGGCCTACAAAGGCCACTTCACTTCATAAGGTAAGAAAAAACGAATGACTCACCCACTCAGCCTCGAAGGAAAAACAGCCGTCATCGTCGGCGGAACATCCGGCATCGGCCGCGCCCTAAGCCTTGGACTCGCCGACGCCGGAGCCGACGTCATCGCTTCAGCGCGCCGCAAAGAGCAGGTTGAAGAAACCGCCGCCGCCATCGAAGCCAAGGGCAAGCGCACCCTGCTCGTCACCTCCGACGTAGCCGACCGCGCATCCCTCGAAAACCTGCTCGCCGAGACACTCGAGCACTTCGGCAAAGTCGACATCCTCATCAACTGCGCCGGAAAGATCAAGCGCGCGCCCACGCTCACTTTCCCTGAAGAAGAGTGGCAGAGCATCATCGACACCAACCTCACCGGAACCCTGCGCGCCTGCCAGATCTTCGGCAGGCACATGCTCGACCGCAGCTATGGACGCATCATCAACATCGCCTCGCTCAACACCTTCGTCGCTTTGAATGAAGTTGCCGCTTACGCCGCCAGCAAAGCCGCCGTCGCCTCGCTCACGCGCTCGCTCGCCGTCGAATGGTCCAGGCACGGAGTCCTCGTCAACGCCATCGCCCCAGGAGTCTTCCGCACCGCGCTCAACGCCGAACTCCTCGACAGCACCCCGCGCGGCAAAGAGCTGCTCATGCGCACTCCCATGGGCCGCTTCGGCAAAACCGATGAAGTCGTCGGCGCAGCCATCTACCTCGCCTCCGACGGAGCCTCGTACGTCACCGGTCAAGTCTTAGTAGTCGACGGTGGCTTCTTAGCCAGCGGCGTGAATCAATAGAGTTTGTCATCCTGACGCTGAACGAAGTGAGGCGGAAGGATCTGCTTTTCTCGCAGCAGCACGAAAATGGGTGCCCCATCTTTTGCGGAGCAAAGGGTGGGAAAGCACGAACCCAACCCAACAAATTGTCATCCTGACGCTGAACGAAGTGAAGCGGAAGGACCACCTCACTAAACTCTCGACGAGTGCGAAGCGTTCACCCCTTCACCACCTCAAACGGCCGCATCATCTCATTGTCCTCGTGCTCCAGCACATGACAATGCCACACATACCTCCCCGCGTATCCATTGAACGGCACAATAATCCGCGTCACCATGCCCGGATCGGCGCGCGCCGTATCCTTCCACCCCAACTCATTCGGATCGGGCCGCACAACCGGCCCGGTAAATCGCAGCTCGCCTTTCTCCTGAAAATGAAAGGTGTCAAACCGCCGACGATCCAGAATCTGAAACCGCACCAGGTGTAAATGAATCGGATGCGAATCATCCGTCAGATTCACCAGCTCCCAGATCTCCGTCGAATTCAGCACCGGCTTCTCCGTGATCGGCGCGTGCCACGGCGTATTGTTCAGCAGCATCCCCATCGACCGCTGCACATCGTCCAGGCGCTCATCGAGCGTCAGGCGCCGCGTCTTCACCGCGCTCGACTCAGCAATCCGCTCAAACTGATGCAGCTGTGGCGGAACCGCCCCGCGCTCGCCCGTCGCCGTCTTGCCCACGCGAAACTGCAGGACAGTAAAGCTGTCGCTCACAAAGTTCACGCGCTCGCCGGCCATTGAGCTGAAGTCGATCAGAATGTCCGCGCGCTCCGCCGGAGCCATCGTCAGCCGCTTCAGCTTCACCGGAGCAACCAGCAGTCCCTGGTCCGACCCAATCTGATAAAACTCCGTACCATTCGCCAGTGAAAATCTGAAGAACCGCCCATTCGCCCCATTCATCACGCGCAAGCGATACAACCGCGGCTCCACATCGCAATACGGCAGCAGCTTCCCGTTCGCCAGAATCGCATTGCCGAAGACCTCCGGCACCCAAATCTCGCCCGGCTTCGCCGACACCGGATACTCCAATTGCCCATCCGTCTTCAGCATGCGATCGCAGATCAGCAGCGGAATCTCGTACTTCCCGCCCGGCAGGTTCAGCACATCCTCGCGCGCATCGCGGATGATGAACATCCCCTGCATGCCCGCATAGGTGTTCAGCCGATTAATCCCCATCGTGTGGTCGTGATAGAAAAGCAGCGCCGCATGCTGCGATGAAGGGTAGTAACATGTCTGCGATTTGCCCGGCACCACCCAATCCTCCGGATACCCGTCACTCTCCGGAGGCGTGCGCCCGCCATGCAGATGGATCACCCCGCGCACCTCGGGCACATCTTTACCCGCGCCATGCAGCGAATGATCGATGGGCAGAAAATGCCGCGCCGGCAGCTCATTCGCCCACTCGACCATCATCCCCTTCGCGCTCTGCGTCTCAAGCGTCGGCCCGGGAAAACTTCCGCCCAGCGTCCACATCCTTGCCGGCGGCAGGTCGCGATGCACATTCATCATCGTCTCGCGCATCGGCATACGGTAGTACGGGATCTGTTCCTTGCTATCCTCCGGATTCGCCCGCATGCCCACAGCCTTCGCAATCGCTGGAACAGGCAGAGGATCAACAAACGCCTGCAGCGTCGAAGGATCAAGCGCCTCGACCTTCGCCGCCGCATTCATTAAATCGGTAGGTGAGGGCTTCAGCCCTCGCAACATCTCCGCGGATGCAAATGGCGCTTCAGCACCAAAGGCTCCTTTTCCCAAAATGCCCGCCAGCATCAGCCCGCTGCCGGCAACAAACTTCCGTCTCGTAGTCAAATTCATCCTCAAAAGAAAAAGGGTAGCAGCGTCAAGCCGCTACCCCGGAATAGAAAAAATGCAAGAACCTACCAGCCGCCGCTGCCGCCCTTTTGATCGACAGTCACCAGACCGGTGTTCTGATCGAGCAGATAGAGCCCGCTATTCGGAGCATTCTTGAAGTCAAACATGTTGTTCAGCGTTCCGGCAATCGCATCGAACGAGCCGGTGATGCGCTGTCCGCCCAGCCAGTTGTCCTCGACAAAGCGCATGATCGAGCTCTGGTCGGTGGTCGTGTGATCGACGAAATTGCGTTTCGCATACGGTGAAATCACCATCATTGGAAGCCGTGGACCATAGCCGCAGCGTCCCTGCACATGCGACCCATAGGGGCCGTCCAATGCAGTATTCGCGCTGCTGCCGCACTGGCCAGGAGCCGTCAAAGCATCCATCCCCGTTTGCGACTGGTTCACGATCGGGCTCATCTGGTGGTCGTACCAGCCGTCCGAGTCGTCATAGTTGATCACCACTGCCGTCGACTTCCACTCCGGACGCTGCTCGAGGAAGTTGATCACCTGCACCACAAACGCCTGCTCGTCGATCGGGTCCGAGTATCCAGCGTGCGCATCCTGGTAGCCCGGAGCCTTCAGGAAGCTGACCGCCGGCATATAACCTGCGTTCACCGCCGTGTAAAAGTCGGCGATGTCGTACTGGTGGTTGGCCTGGTCTGTCTGGCCGATCATCCTTGTCGCAGTTGGACGAAGGTGATTCGGGTTCGCCGTCGACGTGTAGTACTGGAACGGCTCATGGTGCGGAATGTAGTCATCCTTGTCGGTGTTCGTAATCGTCGAAGTGTGCGAGCGGTTGCAGCCTGTCGTGCCGTTCGGGTTCTTGAGCGACAGATTGAATCCGCCTTCAAAGAAGCCCCATGTGATGCCCTTGCTGTTTAGCAGGTCGCCAATATTCTGCCCGCCGAAGTGCACCACGGCTCCGGTTGTGGTGGAGCAGACATCGCCCACCGGATCGGCATCGCTGACCAGCGTATAACCACCGGCGCCGTCTTCCACCACATCGCCGCCGGCGTTCATCTGGTCCGTCACGCCGTTCGTCTGGCCCGAGATCAGGTTGATCGCGCCCGGCGTCGAAGGCCCGAAGTTCGTGTCATACGAGTTGTCGTCCATCGCATAGCGCTGCGCATAGTTCCACAACGCCGTCACGGTATTGCCGTCGTAATAGCCCATCACCAGGCCAGTCGTCGTCTGTCCGCTTGGCGGAGGTCCCGGCGTTCCGGTGTACTCCGGGAACGAATCCATCAGCCCGCCGTGGAAGGCCTGCTGTTCCGGCGTGTAGTCGTGGTCCTGGTCAGAAGTCGCAGCCTGTGAGCGGTCCAGGCGGAATGGGTTGGTCGCCCCACTCGCGTTGCCTGTCGCATTCTGAAAATTCGGATTCGTGTAAAGCAGCCCTTCTGTCAGTCCATTCACCGTCGGCGTATTCGGTGCGGCCACAAAACGCGGCTCTTTCGGGGGATTCAATGCGTTCGGATAGGTTCCGAAGTAGTGGTCAAATGAGATGTTCTCACCGAAGATCACGACCAGGTGCTTGATCGGGGTCGTGGTATCGCCATCCCGCTGCGCATTCGCCGCAACGGGGACAGCCAGCTGACTCGATACCAGCAGCGCTGCCAGTGACGTGGCAACAAGCTTTTGCATGCGTCATTCCTCCATGCCGGAAGGGGATTTTCCAGCACATCCTTAGTAAAGCCAGGCACATGTCAAATGCTTTACAAGAACGTTACAACCAGAACAATACTTCATCCGCCGCCCTGCCCTGCCGCTCCATGGCGACTCCTGCTATACTTAACCGTTGGGATTTGTGTGCGCCCGCGCCAGTCGCTGCCGCTTCATCCATCATCCCTCATTTTTTAGAACCAGATATTGAAAGGAAGATTTACCTGTGCTGATGATTCGTTTGGCGCGTTTTGGCGCCCGCAAGCAGCCCCATTACCGCGTCGTCGTCATTGAAAAGGATCGCGCCCGCAACGGCCGCTCGGTGGAAGTGGTTGGAACCTACAACCCCCGTACCAATCCCGCCACCGTCGACCTCAAGCGTGAACGCATTGACTACTGGACCGGCCAAGGCGCTCAGCTTTCTGACACCGTGCAGAAGCTGCTGAAGGCTCCTGCCGCAACGCCGGCTGCCTAGCCGCTTTCTTCGCCCGGGAAATCCCGGGCAGATTCTTTCGGCCTCCCAGAAGTGAGTTATCTCCTTTGAAGTTCCGGAAGTAACACAAAACAGGACACCAGAATGCACTGTCTTCCCCCCTCGGCTTGCTGTTAGTATTGGCCAACCCGAGAGACAGCCAGCGTGTACTCGATGGGGGGTTGAATGACGCACGAACAGATGCCGGACAATATGCAGGAATTAGTCACCGAGATCGCCAAGGCTCTGGTGGATGACCCAAATGCGGTAGTAGTAGAAGCTGTAGAACGCGAAGAAAGCACTGTTTTGCGCCTCCGCGTCGCCCCCGGAGATGTTGGTAAAGTGATTGGAAAACAAGGACGTACAGCCCGCTCCATGCGTACGATTCTGGGTGCGGTCAGCATGAAGCACCACCATCGCTATACGCTTGACATCCTGGAAGAGCACCTGGAAAAACACGCAGCAGGCGAATAGTCTCGCAAGCCGTATTTCGCGGTGCGCAGAGAATTTCTCCTCTCAGGCATTGTTGTTACCTGACTTCCCGCGCATATCACAAGCTGCGCACGTGAAAAATGGTAACCTTTACATGGTTACCATTGCGCCATCTAAATCACACCCCCGGCCATCCTCATACAATCACTCTCATGACCGATCCACAGCCATTGGTGCTTGTCGCGCATCTCGTTCGCCCGCAAGGCCGCGACGGCGAGCTCATCGCCGACATCCTCACCGATTTCCCCGAGCGCTTCGCCGAGCGCCGTCATCTCCTCCTGCTCTCGCCTGACGGAACATCGTCGCGCCCCATCGAACTTGAAGACCACTGGCTGCACAAGGGCCGCATCGTCCTCAAGTTTGTCGGGATCGACTCCATCTCCGGCGCCGAGGCGCTGCGCGGACATGACCTGGCCATCCCCCGCGACCAGCGCGCCCCACTCGAAGACGACGCCGTCTACATCGATGACCTGATCGGATGCCACGTCATCGACGTTGCTCCCGGCAACACCGCAGATATCGGAGCCATCGCCGGCGTCGACAAAGAAACCACCAGCGCCCCTCTGCTCGTGGTCAAAGCCGCCGCCAATAACCAGGAACTGCTTATTCCCTTCGTCAAAGCATACCTGCGTAAAATCGACCTCGAACAAAAGCGCATAGAAATGTCCCTCCCAGAAGGCCTGCTCACCATCAACGCGCCCAGCGACAACGAAGAACCCCATACACACCGTCATCCTGAGCGAAGCGCATAGGGCGAAGCCGAAGGAACCCCGCGCCAACAAAGTTCGCGCAAAGCCCCGCAAAGCCCCGCAAAGCAAGGCCCTTTGGGGAGATTTGAACAGAAGCACGAAAAAGGGTGCCCCAACCTTTCGCGCACTTGTGAAAGGGTGGGAAAGCTAGAACCCAACCCAACAAATTGTCATCCTGAGCGAAGCGCAGCGTAGCCGAAGGATCTGCTTTATCTATATTTTTAAGATGGCGCGAAGCGCCCACACTACATGCAATTCGACATCATCACCATCTTCCCCGGCTTCTTCTCCAGCATCCTCGCCCACGGAGTGCTCAAGCGCGCTCTCGCCTCCAACCTGCTGAGCGTTGCCACCCACGATCTCCGCGGCTTCGCCCACGACCGCCATCGCACCGTCGATGACCGTCCCTTTGGCGGAGGCGAAGGCATGGTCCTCAAACCTGAACCATTAGCCGAAGCCATCGAGTCGCTGGGCATCGCCCCGAAACCTAACCGCAATCCCGCGAAAGAAAGCGTAATCCTGCTCTCAGCCCAGGGTGCGCGATTCACCCAGTCCACCGCCCGCGAGCTCGCCGGCCTCGACCGCATCGTCCTCGTCTGCGGACGCTATGAGGGCGTCGACGAGCGCGTCAACGAGCTCTTCTGTGACCGCGAGCTTTCCATCGGCGACTACGTCCTCTCCGGCGGCGAGCTCGCCGCCGCCGTCATCCTCGACGCCGCCATGCGCCTCATCCCCGGCGTTCTCGGCAATGAGGCATCCAGCGCCTACGAAAGCTTCGGCCAGCCCGACACCGCCTTCCCCGAGAACGAAGACGGCCCGCCGCGCTCCACCCACGGCGCCGGAGGACTGCTTGACTACCCCCACTACACCCGCCCCGCAGAATTCCGCGGCTTGGCCATCCCCGAGATCCTGAGCAGCGGCAACCACGACCAGATCCGCCGCTGGCGCCGCGAACGCGCCCTGGAAAAAACCTGGCGCAACCGCCCCGACCTGCTCCAGGCCGCCGATTTAAGCGCAGAAGACCACAAATTCCTGGCGAACCTGAGATGAATGTCAAACCCGGCAACACAGCCGCCTGCAAAGCCATTTGCGCGATGATCTGTCACTCTGTATTGAAAATGAGGGCCCGGCCGCGGATATCCTGAGCGTGCATGACTCGCGGAATCTATTCCCGCAGGAGTTAGGGACGCAAGGTCAAGCAGAACTGCGGCAGATTCCTTGTAATATCGATGCCAGCCAAGGCCAGGAGGAATTATGTCGGGCGAAGGAAATGCAACAGGATCAAGAGTAACCTTGCATGTGGTTTCGAGCCTTGATGGGTTCATCGCGAGGAAGGACAACAGTGTCTCCTGGCTGGATGCCCATGGAAGCGTCTACGAAGCCGGGGTTTCCATTTCGGCGGAAGAAGCCGCGACCTTCGTCAAAGCCATAGACTGTTATGTACTCGGTTCTCGCACGTATGAACACGCACTTGAATTGGGCTGGCCCTATGGCGATACTCCGACGGTAGTGGTGACCGCCAGAGAATGGCCACCGGCGAGGGAGAGCGTCGAGTTCTATTCGGGCCATCTCAAGACACTCCTTGATGAAAAACTCGCGCCGCGATTTCGAAACATTTGGCTGGTGGGCGGGGCCATGTTATGTCAGCGTTTTCTCTCGCTCGGCCTGGTGGACGAAATCAGGTTGACCATAGCCCCTGTCCTGTTGGGTGACGGACTCCGGCTATTCGGTGGTCTCCCGAAGGAGGAGAGATGGGATTTGAAGAACGTAGTCGCTTACAAGAACGGTTTTGTTGAGCTGACATACGCCGCCCGCACCGTGTAAGAGCATCAGAAGAAATCCCCAAAGTCCAGGAAGGAAAACAATATCTCTAACCAGGCCGTCATTCTTAGGCGTAATCCGCAAAGAATCCATGCCATGACGGCAAGACACAAATCTATGCATCCTTCAGAACGCTTTTAAAAATTCTGTCAAGCCCCTTCAGACCAAAATACTTTCTAATCCACTGATTCCAAAACAAATAAAGACACCCGTAGTTGGCGTACCATTATGCCCTCATCCGCTAAACTGGATATAGGGAAATGTTTTTCAGTTAGACGCGCCGGGTGCACATTGGAAAGAAAGACTTTACCCACAATTCACGCAAATTCAGTATTTTAGCGCGATTTTCTACAGGAAGCGAATCTTTTCAAAGACTTAGCCACCCTGGGGGATGGGGGGCTACCCGTGTCCGAACAGCCGGGCAAAGAAGTGCCCGATGTGGTGGAAAAACCCTCCGGAACCAGCCGGTTTCTTTGCCGGAGGCTCCTCGGCAGGAGGCGCAGCGCTGGCCACTGCCGACGGCGCAGGCGGAGTCGCCGCCGGAGCTTCCGTCGGCTGATTCGGTGCCGCGCCATTATAGGTAAGCGGAGCCTCAACCTGGACATGCGGCGTCCCCGCCGGGACCACCGGCTGCGATGGAGGCGGTGGTGGCGGCTTCAAGCCCTCGCTCTCAGCCAACGGAAATGCAGTGTCCGCCGGAGTCGAGGAAGGCCCACCCACCGGCTTGCCGTTCGCGCTGGCGATCGCAACCGGGGCAGCTGGAGGACAGCCACAGGGCTCCGGCTCGTCATCGACCACCTGATCCAGGCTTCCGTGCTCAAAGAGCACGCGCTGGTTCGGCTTCACCCGGTAAACGCCGCCCTCGAACTGGCTGGTGACCGTAATATACGGAGCGTTGTCCCCATGGTTGTCGATGCACGTATCGCCCTTCTGGTTCACGCGCAGCTTCAAATCCGCATCGCCCGGACCGGATACCAGAATCCGCAGATCAGGAGTCAGCAGAACATCGGAATAAGAGCCAGTCTTGTAATGCGCCTCAAGCGCCCCTCGATCGAGCGCCAGCATCAGCGCCGTAGAATCCTCGCCCGTTGTGGGAACCACGGACTTGTCCCGCGTGAGGTGAATGGTAGTCGAAGCACAAAGGCGCAGCTCGCCGCCGCGAGCCAGGGTGATGTCGGCCGTCTTATCGCCCGCCGTCACGCTGCCGTTGTTGCCGATTGTCGCCTTGCCGTTCACAACCTCAAGCGACCCGGAAACGGTAACGCCCTCAGTCGGGACATAGGCAATCGGCTGCTGCTGGCCCACCGCAGCAAGAGAGGAAAAACACGCCGCGCCCACAACCAGCCAGTACCTCACAACCATGAACGCTAAAGCTCCAGAAAATTCTTGATCAGCCGCTTCCCATCCTGCGTCAGCACGCTCTCAGGATGGAACTGCACGCCCTCGACCGGATATTCCTTATGACGCAGCCCCATGATCGTTCCATCCGCAGTCCGCGCCGTAACTTCAAGCTCGTCCGGCAAGCCTTTATCCGCCACAATCAGCGAATGGTAGCGCGTGCAGGTCATCGGATTGTGCAGGCCGCTGAAGATGGTCTTGCCGTCATGCGTCACCTCGCTCGTCTTGCCATGCATCAGCTGCGGCGCGCGAACCACATTGCCGCCAAACGCCGCGCCAATCGCCTGATGCCCCAGGCAAACGCCGAGAATCGGCACCTTCCCGGCAAAATGCCGAACCAGGCTGATCGAAATCCCCGCGTCCTGCGGTGTGCAGGGACCGGGCGAAATCAGGATGCGCTTCGGAGCAAGCGCTTCCACTTCCTCAATGGACAGCTCATCGTTGCGGTGGACCGTCATCTCCGCGCCCAGCTCTCCCATGTACTGCACCAGGTTGTAAGTGAACGAATCGTAGTTGTCGAGGACAAAGACCATGAGTCTGACTTCAGTGTAACTCTTTGCGCATAAAGATCGTCGCCTGCGGATTGTCGTTATACCGCTTGCAGGGCGCATACCCATGCCTCCGGTAGAACCGGATCGCAGGCATCAGGTCCTTCTTCGAGTCAAGATACAGAGCCGCATAACCATGCTTCGTCGCGTATGTTTCCAGAGCTTTCAGCAGCGCCTCGGCTACCCCTTGCCCGCGATGCTCCACACGCACATAAAGCTGCTTAATCTCACCGCTGTTCTTAGGCCGCGGCAGGTGGTGCAGCGCAATGCAGCCCACAACTTCATCGTCGATGGCCGCCAGCCAAACGCCCGCGCCGTCGGCAAAGTACTCCCGCTCGAACGCAGCCCGGTCATCGCGCACAAGCACGCTGACTGCCTCGTAATATTCAGAAACGATGGCGTATGCAGCATCCGCTTCGTTCGGTTTTGCGCGATGAATCCTCACGTTAGCAGAGTAAGGCATCCGCGCCGACGATGGCATCCAGTTTGTGTTAAGCTTGCGGCCAAGAGAGATCGCCGCTCCTGGAGGTCATCCAATGAAGCTCGTGACTCTTGCTCTCATCGCCGCGTCCACAGCCATCGCCACCGCGCAAAGCAGCGCGAAGGGAAACCCGCCAGTCGATCTGAATGTCCTCCCCGGTCCCAATGCGCAGGCTGGATGCCCGGTCGCCTTCACGAACGTGTCTCTCGAAACCCACGCGCGCTTGATGCTGGTCAAACAAGGCACAGCTCAGGACGGCAGCCTGGCATTCGAATACAAGAACCAGAGCGGCAAGCCGATCCAGTCCATCTCGATTCGCGTCGAGTTGAAAGTAAAGAAGAGCGTATATGATCTCGATGCAACGCCGATCACACTTTCCATGACTCTGACCGGCAAGGATTCGGGAGAGACTCTGCCATTGAATATGGTCGCCTATGGCCTGGGGCGCGTCGAGCTGGAGCAGGTAATCTACAGTGACGACACCGTATGGACAGCCGGCCGCGCAAACACCTGCAGCTACGAAAAGACGGGCACCAGCGAGGGAATAGGAAAGGCGCAGTAGGAAAAGCGAGCCTCGAAATGGCTGACGACGCTCTGAGACGGATACCTTGCTGACCAATCTTCAAAAGAGCATATTCGCTCTTATCTGTGTCATTGCTTGGGCCGCGCCCATCTTTGCGGAAGAACCGCAGCAGACCTCAGCCGCTTATCAGAGGTACATCGCCGATCTGGAAAAGCGCATCGATGCGCAAAATGCCTCCCGCGAAGGCTTCCTCTGGATCGACCAGGACGCTCAGCGCCTCCAGGCAGTCCGCAAAGGAGAGATTGCAATTGAAGAAGTTCACGCTCCGAACATTGACGGAGGAACGATCGAAGATTGGATCGGCGCGGCATTCCTGCCGTATGCGACGCTCGACCAGGTCTTGAAAATCGACCAGGACTACGCCAATTACGCAAAATATTACGCCCCGGAAATTGTGCAGGCGCGGGTAATTTCCCATCTGGGCAATCACTTCCAGGTCTTCTACCGCCTGAAGAAGCACAAAATCGTCACCGTTGTGCTCGACACGGTCCACAATATAGACTTCTTCCCGCTCAGCAATAACAGGTATAGCCTGCGCTCCCGCTCTGAGAGCGTGCGCGAAGTTCACAACGCCGGTCAGCCCGAAGAGAAAGTGTTGCCCGAAGGCGAAGGACTCGGATTTCTTTGGGCGATAAACTCCTACTGGCGCGTGGAACAGCGTGACGGAGGAGCCTACATCGAATGTGAGGTGGTCACGCTGGCAAGATCCATCCCCTTTGGCATGGGCGCCCTGCTACGACCAACGATTGAGTCCTTTGCCTCCGAATCCCTGGAAAATACGCTTAAGGAAAAGCGCCGCGCTGTTTTAGGATCACAATAACAACCGCGAAGGTGTGCGAAACAGGGAAAGACAATTGTGGCGCCCGAAATGCGGCATCACTACGACAGTTGTTGCGTTCAATTAACTGGAATGCCTAAAAACTCTAAGCTAGAATGTTCGCCCGGGCCTTTATGAAGAAGTCGCGGAGCAACTTTGGGAAGCTGATCGTAAGGCTCAAGAGAAAGAGAACGTATGAAAAAAACACTATTTATATTGTCGTTGGTTGTAATTGCTCCGCTCGCTCATGCAGCCGCTCAAGCCACACAGAAACCAGCACCGACCGTCCCCAGGAATAAACTTGGAGCCACGCTTGTCACCAGGAGCAATGCTGCCGCGCCTCTTGCGACAAGCAACGCAAGTCAATACACACAGATAGACTTCAACTGGCTGTATACACCAAACGCGCCGGCCTGCGGAACGTCGCTGACGAACTGCATCTCCGGGTTTACGCTGACCGATACCACGCTCGGCTCAGTCATTGCCACCCCCAGCACGCTCGGGCCGACAGCGCTCAGCTTCGCCTACCTGCCGTCAGGCGGCGTTCCATTTGGCACGTCGGCATTCTCATTAGTCGCGAACGGTTATGACGGCAGTGGAAACGCATTGACGTCGACACCGGCAACGGTTTCGGTGGTTGTCAACCTCACTACATTGAATGGTCCGACAAATCTGTCCGGGCAACCGCAATGAAGAGGTTGGCCCTGGCTGTACTCATGGTTGTAGCTTTGGTGGGCGGCGCGGGGTGTGGCAGCAGCCCCGCGTCCAAGTCCACATCACTTTCCGAATCCGAGCCGACATCGCTTCTGATCACATGGTCGAGCGATGGCAACCCTCTGGTGCCCGTGTGCAACGGCGCCACGCTGAACTGCAAGAAAGACATCACAGTGCTCGATCAAAGCACCGGGGCAGCTGTAACTGTGCCAATCACATCTTCGAGTTATACCGCCCCGAACCCGAGCGATAGCTATGCGGTACGAATAAATGGCTTCGATGGGCAGGGAAACAGCATCAGTTCCCAGTACGAGACGGTTCCCATTAAGTGAACATAACGTATTGAAAATAAGTGGTAGGCGAGGCGGGAATCGAACCCACAACCCCCGGCTTAGAAGGCCGGTGCTCTATCCGATTGAGCTACTCGCCCGTTATGGCTGCTTGCTCCATTGTAATCGTTGCCGCCTTCTCCAGCGCAGATTGGAAAGTGGCTCGGGCGGCATTCTCAGTAGCGCCACACGCGGCAACGTAAAGCGTGGCTGCTAATCCTTCGGAAGTATCCACCATAGCTGCCCGAACCACCAGTTCAGCGCGGGCCTGCGTTAACTTCACTTGACGCATTTCATCGACTGCCGACCACACCCATCTTTCGTGGGCTCGAAACGATCGAAAAAGCGCGGCGCGACGAGCAATGATATCGATGTAACACGCAATCCCTTGCTTTGTTTCATCGCCCTCAGCATCAAACTCCAGCGGATCGATTTCGTCTGCCGCGAGGAGCCATAGATCGCATTTGGAGGTAAACACTGGCGAGTTCTGCTGATTCAGCATGATCAACGCCTGTGTCAACATCGCGAAGCCGGCCGTTTCCTTTACACGGGACACCAGCAAAGGTTCCCGGAGCAGATCGATGAATCCCTCCCAAGGCGCGATAATCGCGGGAAGATCAGCGCCGATCTCGACCGACCAGTCAGCTTCCATGCGCTTGATCGGACACGGTGGCCAGCAGGAAGCCAAGCAGCGTCTTCTCCGCCCAATAACCATCGTATCCGGCAGCCGGAGCCAGAAAAGCGCAATGGCCGCCATGGTGGGTCTCAATAAAGTTGACGTTGGGATTGTCGATCAGCGCCTGCCGCGTTTGCGGGAGCATGCGAATAAACGGATCATCAAGAGAATGCACAATCAGCGTCGGCACGTGTAGCTGTGACGCAACCCGCGAGCTGGCAACAGAATAATAGTAGTCACCTGCATCCATGAATCCGCCAAAGCGGGCCACCACCTGGTCATCGAAATCACGCATACTGCGAAGCTTGCGTCGAGCATTGCTGGTATAGAACGGCAAGTACATCTCCGGAAACAGCTCGGCCTTCCGGCGAACGCGGTCGATCATAGAGCGCAGAAAATATTTCTCGTACAAACGGTTCTGAGGCTCATGCAGTGCAGCAGAAGACGCCGCCAGGTCCATCAGCGGCGAGACGCCGATGACTGCCTTGAGCGCCGGCGGAGCATCAGCCCCAAGCTCACCCGCGTACTTCAACACCAGATTGCCGCCCATCGAATATCCGATGAGGGCAACTGCCTGCAACCCTCGCCGCGAAACGATCTCGTCGATGACGCGCGCTACATCATTCGAGCAGCCGGAGTGGTAAATCGCAGGCGAGAATTTGTCCGTGCCGCCACAACTGCGCATGTTCATGCGCACAATATTGCACCCCGCTGCCCACGCGCGCGTAGAGTTACCCAGCACATACTGCGAACTCGAGGAGCCTTCAAGCCCATGAATCAGTACCACAGTCAGCCGCCCGGAGCGGACCTCCTCGGGCTGCCAGTGACAGTGGCAGAGAACGGATGTCGGCCCATATGCATCATGCCCTTTAATCGGCCCTTCCACTTCGACCAACAAATCCTGGGACGACGGCAACGCCCAATGCCGCGGCAGAAAGTTGCCTGCCAGCGTCATCAGATGTCCATTGGTCAAATACGAGCGTGGGATGAAGTCGCTGTGCCAGCCATTGGCAATTGCAGCCGCAAACTTAGTGTACGTCTTCGCGCTCATATCTTGCCCAATCTCTTCATGACTGCGGCGGCACGCAGCGCACCGGTAGGCTCATCTTCGTGCTTGAAATATGCAAACACATCGCCCGATTGAGCGGATTCGCGCAGGCGTTCGCACACGGCATGAATTTGGCTCTCAGAGTAATCACTCTTGCGTAAACGATAGCAAGCGAAATCCGCTGTTCGCACATCAGGCGTTATGAGCTCATCGCTTTCCGCCACACAGAGCGCTGCATTGTGCTTCCGCAGGACGGAATAGATCTCGTCAGCAAACCACGATTCGTGACGAAACTCGAAAGCCAACCTCAAATGAATCGATGCAGCTTCCTCCAGAAAGGACGCCAGCCGCTCGGAGTCTGCTTTGAAATTCGGCGGCAGCTGAAAAAGCACGACTCCAAAGCGTTTCGTCTCGATCACCGGCTGAATCGATCCCGCAAAGGTTGCCAAAGCCGCCCCGCAATTGCTGAGCCGGGAGATATGCGTGATGCGCTGTGGCGCCTTGAAAGAAAAGCGGAAATCAGGCCCGGTGGCCGCAAGCCATGAGTCGATCGTTGTTGCGCTCGGCAAACTGCGGAAGGTGTAATTCACCTCGACGGAATTCAGTTGTGTCGCATAGTACTCTAAGAACTTTTTCGCAGGAACCGTTGCGGGATAGAAGCCAAGTTTCCAGGTAGCATACGCCCAGCCGGAGCAGCCTACATAGATGCCCCCAGGCGAAGACTGCATGCTGATTTGCGAGGCTGGAGTCAAGCGCGTCTGGGGCGGCTAGTGGGGATCGAACCCACGACATCCTGAGCCACAGTCAGGCGTTCTGCCGCTGAACTATAGCCGCCATACAATGACTCATTGTAGCATTTGCCAGTGCTATATTGCGCTCACATCCAGGCTTCGGAGAGCACCTGCATCTAATGGATAAGTGCATGGAACCAGAAGTTCTTCCACCGGTCAGCAAGGGCCTGCCTCCGCGCTCGCGGTTCGCGGGCAATCTCTTCGCGAACGAAAATCTCGACCTGCTGGCCCATCTGCTCGACGACTGGTTCCGCATTCCCGGCACTTCGATTCGCTTCGGGCTGGACGGCATCATCGGCCTCGTCCCCTGGCTCGGGGACGTGCTGGCAGGACTGGCTTCCTGCATCCTCATTATCGCCGCCTGGTTTCGAGGCGTGCCTTACATCACCCTGGTGCGCATGGTGGTCAACCTTGGCCTCGATGTCGTGGTCGGCTCAGTCCCGATCTTCGGCGACATGTTCGACATCGCGTGGAAGGCGAACCGGCGCAACTACGCACTGATGACGCGCCACTTGCAACAACCACACCGGCATACATGGAAAGACTGGGCTTTCATCCTGCTTCTCGCGCTATGCGTGATCGTCATTTTCATGGTGCCGCTGATACTGCTCATCTGGTTTGCAGAATGGCTTGCTCACCGCATTTGACGATAACCTGATGGCAAAGGCGGATGACGAACACAGGCTGATACCCGCTTAGCCTACGGTACAATAAGTTGAGTCGGGGCGTAGCGCAGTCTGGTAGCGCATCTGCTTTGGGAGCAGAGGGTCGGGGGTTCGAATCCCTCCGCCCCGACCATCTCTAACGACGGCTACAACTTAGGTTGTTCTCCCCGGTTGTTCACAAGTCAAATTGACCCTCTGCCTTGGCAGGAGCAACCTTGTGAACCGTAGAGAGCAATTCATCCGTCATCAGCAATACATCGTTGGAGTCACAGCATCCACAGTCCAGTGGTATCGAACATCCCTTCGTCACATCTCCGATGACCCTACACAGTCAGACATAGATGATCTTGTCATTCGACTCAGGGAGTCCGGTAGAACACCGGCAGGCTGTAACGTGGCCCTGAGAGCCATCGCAGCATATTGCCGACACATCGGATCATCCGTAAAGGTTCGGCAGCTTAGAGAGCCACAGCAAGTCATGGCGACCTATTCTGACGCACAGGTGAAGTCGATCATCAAGTGGAAGCCAGTCACGCTGCATCAGAAACGCCTGCATCTCTGCTGCCTCTTGATGCTCGATACTGGGTGCAGGATCGGCGCGGCATTAGGTGTGAGAGTGGCCGATTTCGATTGGGACAACCTTCTAGTGAAATTCACGAGCAAGGGTCAGCATCAGCACTTGTGCCCAATATCGTTTGAACTCAGGAAGGCTGCATACAAACTCGCGCAGACTATGCGCTCTGCCGAAGGCGCGACTGTGTCGCCTGATGAACGTGTCTTCGACGGGATGGACAATCGGAACACCTTTCGTGATGTCGTGAACCTGTGCCGCAAGCTCGGCTTCACTCCGCCTAGACGAACACTGCATGCTTTCCGGCACACGTTCGCAGTCAACTATCTGAGGCGCGGCGGCTCAGTGTTCCATCTCCAGAAGATGCTCAACCACAAGTCACTGGAGATGAGTCGGAGATACGCGAACCTGAGTACAGCGGACTTGAGCGCGGTACACGAGCGGTTGTCATTGCTCAGTCGATAAACGAAAACAAGACCTACGTCGAGAAAATCGAGCGAAAGGATCTCCTGCGCTTCGTCGTTTTCTTGCGCGATGAGAAGGAACTCGCGCCCCGCACCGTGCACAACAAGTTCGCCGAGTTGCTCACTTTCCTTGCTGCGCAGGGCGTGCCGAAACTCATCAGCAAGAACGACCGCCCTCGCTTCGTCGATCAGGAGGTCGAGATCTATGAAGATCACCAGTTGTTGGCACTCCACTCGGCCTGCTCGCTCTATCACAGCACGCAGTACGATTTCGATCTCATGAGCGGGTTTCGCGAACAGGAGGCCATGCACGTCCAATGGGAAAATATCCACTTCAACTCGAACGTTGTCGAGATGCGCTGGAAACCCCAGTTCCGCTGGATGCCGAAAGCCTACAAGGAGCGCGAGGTTCCGGTTCCAACGCTCCTGCTGGACAGACTAGAGAACTACCGGCCGGACCCTGCCCGGCCCTCGGGCCTCGGACAGGGCTTTGGTCTTTAGCACGGCAAGCGGCAAATGCGATACGCATATGCTTCGTGCGCTCAAACGAAACGCGAAGAAAGCCGGATTGAACCAAGATGACTTCTGGCTGCACAAATTCCGCGCGACCTTTGCGACGACGCATCTCCAGGCCGGCGTCGACCTCCGAACGGTGATGACGTGGATGGGACAGACCAATCTGGAGAGCATCATCCCGTTATCTGAAACCTGCCAGAAATAGGACCGTCATCGAAAAGGTCAATGCGAATTTTGCCGCCCAGGAGCGGCCGCAACTTCAGCTTGTCGGTGGGACCGCACAAGTATCACAGATGTTATCGCTCGGAAATCCATAAACTCAGAAACCGCATTTCAGCATCGGGGACAGTGACGAGCGCCGGGACACCTCCCGGCGCTCGCTGTTTTTCACGATAGCGATTTCAGTCATTTGACCGAAATCGCATGCTGTCTGATTCTCTCCGCATTGCTCGCGTTTCTCTGCAGTCACTCGTAAAGGAGGAGCGAATGACCTTAGCCGAAAAATGGCTGGAGTGGCGCGTAAAGACGGAAGTATACAAACCACCCGTCACTACCCACTGTCTTCATGTAGTTCGTCTCGAATCCGGCAGGTACTTTCGCGCCGACATAGAGGTCGACCGAGCCGTCGGGATTTCTTTTGAGATCCTGCAGGCGGCTGTCCAGATTCGCGGAGCGAAGTGTCCCTTCGCCGTTATCATAGGCCCGCCTCGTGTTCTCACTATAGAGAGTCAACGCCCAGAACTGACCTACAGGAACATTGGCAGGCACGTGAAGACGATAAGTCTTATCCGCACGCAGGAGATCCCCTTTGCTGTCGCGTTTGGTGGTCATATAGACCTGCCCGGCACCCACCACTGGATTGACCATGCCCTTGGTGCTGGTAACAGCCTCATAGAACCACGTCGCACGCTGGTCGAGCTCTACTATCGTATTTGTCTCCTGGGGGATGGAGAAATCAAAGCTCTTGTACCACTGTGTACCTGCCCAATATGGCTCGGTATAGCGCGGATTAATCTGCAGATTACGCGTCATCAGTTCGCCTAGAGCACCACCTTCTTTAAGGATGTTGGTCTGCCTTTCATCCGGCGAGAACGGCTTGCCCTTGACGATGCCGAGCGGTTCGATCATGGCCATCCACGCCTTATCCTGCTCGCGCACTGGCTCGTCATTGACGATTTCCGCTAAAGTCTTCCAATAGTCGATGCCACGTGGCGCTGTCGCCGACCATGGCTTGTTCTCGCCCTCGATAAACTTGATGGCGACAGGGCTTCCACCGACTGCCGAGATCTTTAACTCTGATTTGAATTTGTCCTTGAACCCTGGATCAGCTTCAAGGAGTCGAAGTCCCAGAAAGACATTGTTCGTGGCTGACTGGAAAACATAGATGCCAGGTTTCTTGTACTTTGCCGGATCGTCCTCTGGCCCGACGATAATGTACTTCCCGCCTTTGCCCTGATCGGGCCGGTCAGGCCCAAGTCCGTTATCGGGCGCTGCCAGAAATCGAGAAATCCGCCGGCGGTTTTGCCCGCCGGATAGTCAACATAGATCGGCCCCTTTGAAAGGCTGTCAAATCCAATAATGTACGGCGTTGTCAGGTTCCCCGTAACAATTCCAAGCTTTTCGTTGTAACTTACGAACACAGCGAAAGTGCCGCGCGCGTTTGGACCATAAAGCAGATTCTGTTGATCTCTCCACGTCGTAAAGCTCACCAGCGGTGTGGACCAGATATAAGCCTGGGCAGCGCGCTGTGTATCCATCGCGTCGAACAGCTTCTTTGAACTGTCGTCAGTAATGTAATTGTCCTCGAGTCTCACCTCTCCATACGGAGTGGCAATCTTTTCATTGCCTTTCAATGTGGCGTCTGCCAATGAAACCGTGTCCTGGCACCAGGCTGTCTGCGCCACGAATCCCATTGTCACGATCATCTGTACTGCGAAGAGTGTCTTCCGCCCACATTTCATCTCAGGGTTCCTCCATTCAACCGATCAAAAGTTATCGCACCGCACAGATGGGCCACTATCCGAATTGCGACAGGCTGCATAAAAGGGAGAAAATTGCTGTCACTTGGAGCGACACGGATGCCTCAACCGCAAGGGCCGCCGATGGATTGGGAACCTCGCATTTCAACAGAATTTGTTGGATTGACTGAGTTTGCTCCCCAGGCTCTAGCACACGTTGTCAGTGGCGCTGAGTTTGAGCATCGGCGACTGCCGGGCGGCGGGTCGAACATTGATTTGCTGCAATGTTGCTTACCGCACTCCATTATTAACCGGGGAATTTATTCACCTGCTGTCCTGGTAAATGGAACTTTCGCACCCAACGCGATCACGATCGGTACGATGCTTCATCAGAACGAGCCGACCATCCTGAATGGTTCCAATGTAAGGATGGGGACGGTCCAGTTTTACGCGGAAAAATCAGAGATGTGTTATCGCGCGTGGCCCAACGCAACCTGGCTCGCATTTGTTATCCCGCGCGAACGACTGCTTGAGTTTTGTGTTGACCATCTGGACCAGATGCCACAGCTTCCGAGTTCCGGAATTGTGACTCTCGAACCAAAAGTGCAGGAAAGTGGCCATCAGTTGCTGAACCGCCTGCGCGATCTCGATCGTTCGTTGCGGCCTCTTGGTTCACTCCAGAACGCTGCACGTCTGGGGGAATCCGTTGAGAACGACCTTTTGGCGAAAGTGGCCAATATGATCAGTGCAAAGCCGCTTGTGCGACGATCCGGTGATCCTCGCCGTCTTCGCCTGTGTCGTGAAATCCTGCATGACACGGTGAAGCTGGTAGAGCGCGATCCTGTCGAGGTGCTGGACCTGCGGTCGATGTCGAAAGCAACTGGCTTGAGCCCGCGGACGCTTCAACGCACCTTCCAGGTGGAGTACGGTCTGTGTCCACAGGAATGGTTACGGGTGGAACGGCTCAATCAAGTGCGGGAAGAGTTGCTTAGCCCTCGGCACACCGAGTCTGTAACGCATGCGGCAACAAGATGGGGCTTCTTTCATCTCGGCCGTTTCTCGCAATACTATCGTGAACTTTTTGGCGAGAGACCGAGCGAAACGCTGGCTCGCCGTAATTTGCCCCAGAAAACTTACCAAGTCGCACCATGACCGGACGCAACTGCTCCAAGATCTGTTGATTAGTAACGATAAGCCTGCTTATGTTTACTGGACCACGACAATGAAGGGCCTCCACTGATGCCTTCAGGACAACGCACGTTTCCAGAATCCGAGCGTCTCAAAACGCGCATTGGCGATTACGCGTCAATCGAGCATCTTTTGTCTAAACGAATTGGCTCATCGTCGCTTCCCGCCTACTTCTTAGCCGGCGCGGCAATCGGCGTCACCCCGACCTGCTCCTCCGCCGTATACGGCGCTCCATAATACGGGAAATCCTTGCGAATGCGCCCGCGGTCGGGAGCAAGTCCATCGACAATTGGCGTGTTGGTCA
>Ga0335073_10001341_pt1 | contig 32835 bp, 24 predicted proteins | sample Lox_Sample_22_FD_207093 | JGI IMG/M metagenome (GOLD analysis project Ga0335073, IMG submission 207093) | Soil microbial communities from Loxahatchee National Wildlife Refuge, Florida, United States - Lox_Sample_2.2 | ecosystem: Environmental > Terrestrial > Soil > Wetlands | place: USA... | reverse complement strand
GCTGGAAATCTCGGCGCTGTCGATCGCCAACCAGGCCAACCAGTCGGTGCTCAAGCTGTTCGGCTAAAAGCAGTCTGGTACAGGCCTTTACGTAACGGCGGCGGGGCGAAAGCCCCGCCGCTTTCTTTTTTGCCCGGCAACGGCGCGGCGGCGCCGATTATGGTTACCGGGGCGACTTTCAGGCGGGGCCAAGGCCCCGCCTTTTTACTTTTTGAAACAATAGCTTACGGATGCCGTCGGGGCGTCGTTCCAGGAATTTCGTTCCGATTAGCTCTCCATTAACCATAGTGAGTAACCATGTAGGCGCGGCAAGGGGATTCGTCCGTGCTCATGAAGCTCGAACTCAAGCCGAATGAACGTTTCGGGCTCGGCAGTCGGCACGGGCTGTAAGCAGAAGGTAGAACGATGTCTGATATTACTCTTACGACTGGCATTCGGCAGAACCTGCTTTCGCTGCAGCAGACGTCGAACGACCTGACCACCACCCAGGAAGCTCTGGCGACGGGCAAGAAGGTCAATTCCGCCGCCGACAATCCGAGCTCCTATTTCACCTCACAGAATTTGTTCCAGACCGCCAATTCGCTGAGTGCCCTGCTCGACCAGATCGGCCAGGGCTCGCAGACCATCAACGCGGCCACCGATGGCCTCACCGGCCTGACCAGCCTGTTGCAGCAGGCGCTGTCGACCGCGCAACAAGCGCAGTCCGCAAGCTGGACGACCGCGGCGACGACAACCGGCTCGGTCAGCGTCGGCACGCTCGCCACCGCAGGCACGCTCACCATCGACGTTGGTACGTCGACCTACAGCGTGACCATCGCGGCCAGTGCCACGCTCAGCCAGATCGAAGCCGACATCAACAGCACGACCGGGCTTGGCAGCAACGGCACTGTCAGCGCGACCGACGACGGCTCGGGCCACCTCGTGCTGCTCTCCAATGAGCCGCCCATCGGCTTCACCGTTTCGGCGAACGCCACTTCGGCGGCGCTTGGCATCACGACCAGCTCGACCACCAATAACGTCGCCATCGGCCAGAGCTCGACGCGCGGCACGCTGCAGACCAACTTCAACAATCTGCTGTCGCAGATCAATCAGCTCGCTTCGGACTCCGGCTATAACGGCATCAACCTGCTCGCCGGCGACAGCCTGACCATCGACTTCAACCCGACCGGCACCAGCACGCTGACCATCACCGGCGTGACCTTCAATTCCGCCGGTCTTGGCCTGTCGGCGGTGTCCGGTACCGGAGCCGCGTCGTTCCAATCGGATAATCAACTCGCCTCGACGGTCGCGGCAATCAACGCCGCGCTCGCCACGGTGCAAACCCAGACCGAGACCTTCGGCACCAACGCGTCGACGATCACCACCCGTTCGACCTTCGAGACGGCGCTGATCAATACGCTGCAGACCGGCGCCACCAACTTGGTCGTCGCCGACCAGAACGAGGAAAGCGCCAACCTGCTCACCGAGCAGACCCAGCAGCAGCTGGAAATCTCGGCGCTGTCGATCGCCAACCAGGCCAACCAGTCGGTGCTCAAGCTGTTCAGCTAAGCCGGCCCGGCATCAAGATCCATCTGATGGCGGCGGGGCGAAAACCCCGCCGCTTTTATTTTTATTCGTGCCGCGGCGAGCCGGCGGAGCCCTTGTGGACCGATGGACGCGCCGCACGCGCCCGGCAACCGTTCCGCGGCGGCGCCGATTCGTTAGACACTCGTTAACCATGTTGCGCAACGATGTCGCCTGCGCGCAGCGAGAAGTCGCAGAGGACGAAGCCGTGGCCCTGAAAATCGAACTCAAGCCGAACGAAAGGGTCCTGCTCGGCGACTGCGTTGTGACCAATACCGGCCCGCGCACGCGGCTGCGGATCGAAGGCCAGGTCCGGATTCTGCGCGAGAAGGACATCATGACGCTGAGCCGCGCCGACAGCCTGGCGAAGCTCATCTATCTTGCCATCCAGTTCATTTACACGGCCAAGAATCCGAAAGAGCACCACGATCTCTATTTCCGGCTATCGAATCAATTTCTCAAGGCCGCGCCCGGCGCCAAGGCCATCGTTGAAGAGATCAACAACCTAATTTTAACAGGAGAACTCTATAAAGCGCTGAAGGAAACGCGCAAGCTTATCGCCTACGAAAAGGAACATCTGAAGATGCGTCACGCCGTCAACGCCTACGCCAAAGCCACGGTGGAAACGGCGTCGCCGCGCGCGCTCGAAGCGAACTTATTGTTGCAGGCCGCGGCGAAATTGCAGGCGGTTCACGACTCGTGGTCCGACAAGCCGCGAGGCCTCGACGATGCGCTGCTGTATAATCGCAGGCTTTGGACGGTGTTTCTCGATGCGGTGACGAGCGAAGGCAACAGGCTGCCGGAAGAGACGCGCGAGAATATCCGCCGGCTCGGCGTCTATGTCATGGCGGAAACGTTCTCCATGATGACCCAGCCGAAGCCGCAACATCTGAAATCCATGATCAAGATCAATCGCGGCCTGGCCGCGGGCTTGCGCGAGAAGAATTGAGCTTCCACGCCGAGCGGCCTAACCGGCCAGCCAAAGTCAGCTGAAACAATCTGCTTGCCTGAAGGCCCGCCGGTCACGCGGCGCGCGGCATATCGAGGCGGAGCCGGCCGCGCAGATGCGGGATGCGGTTGACGTCCATCGTCGCGGCAAGGCTGCGGATATAGAACAGCTCTTCCTTGGTGGCGATGCCGAAACCCGCGAATTGGCGCCGGCCATCGCGGAAATCGGCGTCCGATATGGCGTCCTCGAACAGATCGAGCCAGCCCGATTCTTCCACATCGCCGGCGGCGCCTTCGTTGAACAGCATCTTTTCCCGGTCCCTGATGACGGTCGGCAGCTGTCCGGGATAGAGATCGAAGAGCGCCCGCAGCGGCGCTTTGCCGACCGGCGCAGCAGGGCCGGAGCGCTTCACCAGGTCCGAGCGATCGAGCGCGGCGCCGTAGCTGACCAGGGTCTGGTCCAGGAACGGCTCGCGGATCTCGAGCTGGAATTGCATCGCGCAGCGGTCGACCCGTTGCAGATTGGCGCGATGCATCATGCCGAGGCACTGCCGCTGCAGGTTGCGGCCGAGGCCGTTCTGATGCGCGAAGGCCTGTTCGAGGGGTGAATAGCCGGCGAACAGTTCGTCGGCGCCCTCGCCGCACAGCGCGACGCGGAAGCCGTCGCGGTGGATGCGCTGCGACAGCAGATAAGTGTACAGGCTCGGGCGAATGACCGCGGGCTCGAACGTCTCGACCGCGGCGACCACCATGGCGATCAGCGGTAGCGTCTTGGCGCCATGCGCTTCTATCTCCACTTCACGCAGGTCGAGCCCGGTCTCCTCGGCATAATGTTTGGCAAACAGATAATCGCGCGAGCCGGAGCCGACCGCGATATAGCCCGGAATGTCGGGGCGGAAGCGCCGCGCATAATGCACGATCAATGTCGAATCGATGCCGCCGCTGAACAAAGCCGCGACCGGCAGCCCCGGCGGCACGCGCACCCGCACGGCTTCGGCGAGCACGCGATCAAGCTCCTGCGGCGAAGCGGCGCCGGCTGCGGCAGGCAATGGCAGATTGTAGTGGGACCCGCAAAAATCGCGGCTCAGCGCGTAGCCTGGCGGCAGCAGCATCACCTCGCCCTGCTCGGTCGCATCGAGGAGCGGCTTGATTTCCGAGCAGAACAAGAAGCCCTTGCCGGCCTGAACCACATAGAGCGGCTTGACGCCAAAGGGATCGCGCGCGGCGAGGAATTCGCCGGTCACGGTGTCGATGGCGACGAAGGCATACATGCCGGAAAGCCGCTTGATCCCGGCGGGGCCGAACACCCGCAGCACATTGGCGACCACTTCGGTGTCGCAATGGCTGGCGAACGTGATGCCGCGCGCCACGAGCTCATGGCGCAATTCGACGTGATTGTAGATTTCGCCGTTGAACGCGACCAGAAAGCGCTTGTCGAAGGACGCTTGGGGCTGGACGCCGTTCTCCGCGTCGACGATGCGCAAGCGGCGCGTGCACATCGCGGTCGTGGCGCTGACCCGGGCCAGGGGATCGGTGACGTCGCCGCGATGCAAGAGGCCCGCGATCAGACTCTCCACCGCCGCTTCAGCGCCATCCCATTCGATAGCCACGGCAATTCCGCACATGTCGCCCCCCAAGCGCAAATATATCGCCCGAACCGTAGGTCGCTATGGTTAACGATCCGTCTACAGCCGCACGCGTAAGGACTTTGTTTACCGTGGCTTCCTAGCGTCAGGCCGGCGCGAGCCGCGAGAGGCGCAATGACCGGCATCAGGGCTGAGGCAGCGGATCTGATCGCGGGCGACGAGCTCAAAGCCGCCGCCTTGCAATATATCGGCGACATGCGGACCAAGATCGCGCAGGAGCAAAACGGCCTGCCCAGCATATTCGACAGCTGGTTCACCCGGGTCGTCTCGCAGCTCATCAATTTCGACGCGTCACGCGCCTGGGAGGACAGCGTCCGCGAGAGCGCCGCGCGCGAGCCGGCGCGTTTCCAAGGGCTGCTATGGGATTTGCGCCGCCTGCGTCAATTCCTCGATCGCTACAGGCAAGGCCGCTTCGTCGAGTTCGCACGCCGCGAGCATTCCGGCGCGCATTATCATCCGCGCTTCGGCACCGAATTCGACGCCGACGTGCTGTTGACCTGCCAGGGCGCACCTTCACTGATGCGCTGGCGCGGCATGCCGCTGATGAAGAACGTCTTCGACTTCGCGATGTATCCGGCGCTGATTGCAGAACTGCAGCCGCGCACCATCTTCGAGATCGGCTCAGGTGCCGGCGCCAGCGCCGTCTGGCTCGCCGACCTCATGGCGATAAACGGCATCGAGGGCCGCGTCCATTCCACGGATCGGGTCAAAGTCCAGACTGACTATCCGCGGGTCTGCTTCTATCAAGGCGATTGCGCGACGCCACAAACACTGTTCGCACCCGAACTGCTGCAATCCGAGCCGCATCCATGGCTGGTCATCGAGGACGCGCACCACAATGTGGCGGCGGTGCTCGGGCACATGCACCAATATCTGCGGCCCGACGACTATCTCGTGGTCGAAGACAGCGACGTCAAGCGCGGGGCGCTGCGCATGTTTCTCGCCGCCCATTCCGCCGACTATCTCGTCGATACGCGCTTTACCGACAATTTCGGCCGCAACGCCACCTGCGCCGCCGATTCGATTTTCGTGCGGACAGGGCCCGGCGCAGGCGCGCGGCGCGCGGTAAACGACGCGCCGCCGATTGTCCGCCATCGGCCGCCGGCTAGCCCGAGGACGGCGACAGATAATTCACCAAGCTGATCTGCGCGAGGCGCGCCGAAATCGACATCGACGCCGACAGATTGTTCTGCAGCGTCAGGAGCTGCTCGCCGACCTGGCTCTGATTGACGCCGTCGACATTGTTCAGAATGTCGTTCAACGTCGTCTGGGTCTGCGTGTTGAGCTTGGTGGCGTTGGTCACCGTCGTCTGCGCATTGGCAATGTCGGATTCGATGTCCTCGATCGTTTGCACGCCTGACGGCGGGTTGAGATTGGCTTCGAGCTGGTGCGACAACGTCAAATAACTTGATTGGGTGTCGGAGGTATTCGCCGAGTAGGTTGTCGCCGCCAGGACCGCGACGTTCTTGACGATATTGGTGATGCCCGCTTCGTTGGCGCGCATGCCGTAGTCGACCGTCGTCGAGGGACCGACCAGAGCGGTTTGGGTCTGCCGCGCCGGCGTGGCGCTGTTGTCGCCGGTGTACCAGATCACGGTGTTCGCCGCCGTGCCGTTGGTCATGGAGGTCGCCGCGTAATAATCGTTACCTGCGCCCGGAACGACAATCTGGGGCGGATCCGAAAAGAAATTGTTGCCTGCTTCCATCGCCGAGGCGGCCGGCAGCGTGGTCTGCGCGAGATTGGTAATGGCGCTCGACAGCGCGCTTTGCAGATTGGCCGCGGTGTCCGCCGTCGTCGCCCCGATGCTGAACTGGCCGGTGCCGGGCGGCGTGGACGTCGTCGCCTGCAGCGAGATCGTTTGCGTGGTGCCGTCGGGCTGGGTCAGCTGAAACGAGACCGTATCGCCGTTATTCGGCTGCGAGGCGAGCGCGACCGAGATCGATGGCGGCGTGCCGGTCGGACCGGTGGCGGTGGCGCCGGTCAGGCTCGACGTGACGCCGGTCAGCTGAAAGCCGAACGGCGTGCCGTCCTGGCTCACGGTCACGGTGCTTCCCGTGGTCGCCACGCTCAGATGGCCCATCCCGGTGGTGCCGAGGTCGGCCTGTTGGCGCTCGGAAATGATCTGCGTCAGTCCAGCCTGCGAACCGGTGCCGTTGAGAAGGGTGCTGGTGCTGACCACCGCCGGCTGGTTCACGGCGGTGCCGGAGAAAATGTAATTGCTGCCGACCTGGGTATTGAGCAGCGAGAGGATCTCGTCGAGCTGGCTCTGCGCGGCGACCTGGACGGTGGTCTGTCCATTGGCATTGAGATTGAAGCTCGGCTGATCGGTGACCTCCTGCTCGACCGTGCCGGCAAGGTTGCCGATCTGCGTCAAAGACGCTTGCGCGATGCCCAGCGTCGTATTTACGGTCGAGATCGTGTTGCTGTAGCCGTTGATGGCCGCGAGCTGCGAATTGAGGCTCACCACGAGCCCCGCCTGCGACTGCAAACCGGAATAGGTTTGCGCCGCCTGCCCGGTCCCGATCTCCTCGGCGAGCGTATTGAGCTGGTTCATCATATTGGTCTGCGCCGTGATCGTGGCGGCAGTGACCGAGCCGGGTCCGGTGATACTCATGATTCAACCTTTTACTCAGCCTGCTTCCTCAACTTAGCCGGCGATTTGCAGCAGCGTCTGCATCATGCCTTGAATGGTCGACATCACCCGCGCATTGGCGGCGTAAGCGTTCTGCAGCGCGATGAGATTTGACAATTCGGTGTCGATATTGACGCCGGACTGATCGTTGAAGCGCTGTTGCAGCGCCGTCACCACGGTGTCCTGGCCCTGCTGCAGGTTGGTCGCCGCATTGGCCGCTTGCGACTGGACGGTCGCGACCTGACTCAGATATTGCCCCAGCGTACCGCTATACTGCGACTTCGCCGTGCCGATTCCGGTGGTCGGCGAATAGGTGAGCGAGGCCGTGGTCATCTCGTTCAGCAAGAAATTCGGCCGCGTCGGATCGCCCGCAGCGGTCGTGGCCGAATAAGCGACCAGATTCGACGGCGAATTGACGAGCGCCGTATTCACGCTGATGCGGCCGGCAAGCCCGGTGGTTTGCGTGCCGCCGGTCGTCGTCAAAGCGCCGGTGATCGGCTGGGCGCCGTCGACGAACAATTGGACCTGCGCATTGCCGCTGGTGAGCGACGTCATCGTCGACGTCGCCGACAGCGCATTGACCGTGGCGCCGCTGCCGTTGTTATTGACGACCTGCAGCACGGTGCCGGACGGGTTGGAAAATTGGAGGCTCGAGCCGAAATTCAGATTGAGCTGCGCAACCACCGAGCTCATGCCGAGCGCAAAATTGATTCCGATCGTCGAATTGTTGGGATTTGAAGCCGAGGTTGTGAGCGGCAGCGTCGTTCCCGGCGGCGTGTCGACGACGGTGACTGTGTGCTGCACATTGCTGTTGTCGGTATAGGTGAACTGCACCGTATTGCCCGGCGACAGGCCGCCGACATCGACATTAAAGCCGCTGAGGCCGCCGGACGTCACCGCTGTGCCGCTGACGGTCTGGTTGGACAGCGCCTGCGACATCTGATTGGCGAATTCGTCGAGCTGGGTCTGCGCCTGCGGCAGGATCGTGTCGCGCATCTGCAGATAAGCGCCGATCTCGCCCGACTGGAAAGCGCCGTCGGAGATCATATCGGTGGTGGAGCCGCCTGGCGCCGTCAGCGTGATCGTGCCGGCGCCGTCGAGACTGGGATTGGCGTTCCATTGCGCCGTCGCCGACAGCGTTCCCGCATTGTTGAAACTGATCTGCGAGGCCTCGCCCGCATTGACCAGCTGCAGCCCGGTTCCGGTATAGAGCGCCACCTGATTGTTGGCCCCTTGCACCACGTTGACATTCATCAGCTTGGTGAGCTGCGTGATGTCCTCGTCGCGCTGATCCTCGAGCGCCGCCGCCGTGCTGTCGGGGTTGGATCCGGTGCCTTCGAGCTTTTCGTTGATCCCCGCGATGCTTTGCAACAGGCCGTTGGCCGTACTCACGTCACTGGCGATGCCAGCCTCTGCCTGCGTGCGCAGCTGCTGGATGCTGGTCGTCATTGAATTGAGATTTGCCGCCAGCGCCTGCGCCGCGCTGATGACTTCGCTCTGCGCGGAATAAGAGCTCGGACTGGTCGACAGGTTCTGCAGCGAGGTCGTGAAATTATTGTAGACCGAGTCGAACGACGACGACGTGCCGGGTGTGCCGTAAATGCCCTGAAGCTGCTGATAGAACTGCGCGACCGTGTCGGCGTAAGATCCGCCCGAGGTTTCGGTCCACAACTGGTTCTGCAGCAGCGAATTGAGATTGCGGTTGATACCGTCGCTGACGACGCTGGTCCCGGTCGTGCCGCCGGTGCCGAGCTCGGACTGCTTGACGGTCTCGTCGACATATCCGGCGGTATTCGCATTGGCGACGTTGCCAGCGATGACCGAGATGGCCTGCTGGGTGACACCAATGCCCGCTAGCGCGGTGGTCAGCGCCTGATTAATGCCCATGGTTGCGGCCGTTCATGCGGCTTGGCGCTTGCGCGACAACCGCATCGTTATTGGATGACCGTGAGCAAGCTCTGGATCATCTGGTTGGCGGTCGTCATGACGCGCGCATTTGCCGAATAGGCCTGCTGCGCCACGATGAGCTGGCTGAACTGGGTGGCGATGTCGACGTTCGAGGCTTCCAGCGAACTGCCTTCGATGCTGCCGGTCGCCGTATAGTTCGGCGGCCCCGATTCCGGCGTCGCGGCATAGGCGCCACCGTTGAGCGCCTGCAGCGCGTCAGTGCCGTTGAACGACGCCAGCGTCACCTCGGCGAGCGGAATGGTCTGGCCGTTGGTGAAATTGCCGACCACGCGGTTCTGGCTGTCGACGGAAACCGATTGCAGAGAGCCTGCGGCATAACCGTTCTGCTGCAGGTTATTGACCTGAACAGTACCGCTCGTGGTCGCAAACTGGGTCAGCCCATCGGTACCGATCTGCAGCTGGACGTTGCCGAGATTGTCGCCGTTCACGGTCAGATTCGGCAGCGTCAGGCTGGTGATTTGCGGCGACATTTCACCGTTGGCGTTGAACGAGAACGTGGTCCCGACATTTTGCCAGGCGGCTGCGGTCCCGGTCGCGGCGGAGTTGCTCTGGTAGAACAATTGCCACGTGCTGCCGCTCGACGAACTCGACACCTGCGCCCAGCGGAATTGCACGTTTACCGGATTGCCCACGGAGTCATAGGCGGTGATCGAGCCGCCGTCCGACGATTCGGAATCGAACGTGGAGACGTCGTTTGCAATCACGGTGCCGTTCGCCGGGTAGGCGGTAAGATTGGTGATCCCGAACTTCGAGGTCGAAGCGGTGCCGCCGATTTGAATGCTGTCGGTGGTATTGGTCGCAACGATCGAAATATCGCCGTTGGCCGAGTTCACCGTCGGCGTGAAAAGGTTGCCGCTCGCGGTGGCCAGGCCGTTGAGCGTCGTTTGCAATTGCGCCAACGTCTCGACCTGACCCGCGCCGGTACCGAAGGTCAGCGTCTCCGTGGTCGCGCCGCCGGCGGGAACGGTAATGGTCAATGTTTGACCTTGCGCCACGGCGTTCTGGGTGAGCAGGTTGGTCGGCTTGAACGTGGTGTTACCGCTGGCAAAGCCGAGATCCGTAGCGTCGGCTCCGACCCCGTTCACGCCCGAGGTCGAGCTGATGTCGATGGTGTTCACCGCAGCGTTGGCGCCATTGCCGGTGAGAACGAAATTACCGTTCGAAAGCGAGGCGGCGACGGCGGCGGTACCGCCATTGATGGCGGTCATCAGAGTATTGATCGTATCGCCGGCAGCCACCGTATACGTCGTCGTATTGGTGCCGTCGCCGACCGAAATGGTATCGCCCGTCAGCATGCCGAGACTGGACAGTGTCGTCGAGGTTGTGAGCGAACCGACCGTACCGGTTCCCTTGGCCGCGGCATCCGGCGACAAGCTCGCCCCGCTGCCGACGATCTCCGCCTGCGCCGGTGCGCCGGAAATCGGATTGGCTTCGAAATTGCTGGGATTGAGAACGCCGCTTTTGGGCGTCGCCGGCAAGTTTGCCTGGTAGTTGACCGAGGTGGTCGCGACGGCGGGAATGAAATTGTTATTGAATTGCAGAACTTCCGGCACGCTGCCGAGCGGATTGCCGGTGGTCGCGCTGACGGGAATGCCCATCAGATAATAGCCGGCGCTGTTGACCAGGTTGCCGTTGGCATTCATCGTGAAATCGCCGGCGCGCGTATAGTCGTTGATGCCGGAGAAGGTCGGCTGGTTGTCGGCAAAACCGGTCGGCTTGGCGACGACGAAGAAACCGTCGCCATTGATCGCCATGTCGGTCGCCACCGTCGTAGAGGTGATCGAGCCCTGCACCGTATTGGTCGCGACCGATGAAGCGGTGACGCCGTCGGGGTTCTGCAGACCGAGCGAGGCCTGCGAGACCAGATCCTGAAAGGCGGTGTTGGTTTCTTTGTAGCCGGTAGTTTGGGAATTGGCGATGTTGCCGGAAATGTTTTGCAGCGCGAACGATTGTGCCTGAAGACCAGCCACTGCGGTGGTCAAAGCATCGAAGATACCCATGACTTGTCTCCAACTCGAGCTCAACGCGACGGCGGCTCAGAAGGCGCGACGACAATCGGCAGCCGCACAACCGGCATGTCTGCAGCAAACCGCGTGCCAGGGAATTGTTCGATGTTTTTCAAGGCACTACCGGCAGCGACACAGGCGCGCAGGGTGCCAGTTATGCCGGGCGCACGGCAAAATTTGCCGCAACACGCGCGGTTTGTGGCTTCCAACCTCCAACGGCATGATCTAAACGCAGCGGCATCGAAATCAGGAAACACAGTTCATGCGCTTTGAAGGCACCAGCGCCTATGTCGCTACCGACGATCTCAAAGTGGCGGTCAACGCCGCGATCGCGCTCGAGCGCCCGCTCCTGGTCAAGGGCGAACCCGGCACCGGCAAGACCGTGCTCGCGATCGAGATCGCCAAGGCGCTGTCGGCGCCGCTGATCGAGTGGCACATCAAGTCGACCACCAAAGCGCAGCAAGGCCTCTACGAATATGACGCAGTGACGCGGCTGCGCGACAGCCAATTGGGCGACGCGCGCGTCAAGGACATCCGCAATTACATCAAGCGCGGCAAATTGTGGGAGGCCTTCGTCGCCGACGAGCGCCCTGTCCTGCTCATCGACGAAATCGACAAGGCCGATATCGAATTCCCGAACGATCTCCTGCAAGAGCTCGATCGCATGGAGTTCTTCGTCTACGAGACCGGCGAGACGGTGCAGGCCCGCCGCCGCCCGATCGTCGTCATAACGTCCAACAACGAGAAGGAATTGCCGGACGCCTTCCTGCGCCGCTGCTTCTTCCACTATATCCGCTTCCCCGACGCCGATACGATGCGCGCCATCGTCGAGGTGCATTTTCCCGGCATCAAACAGCGCCTGGTCGCCGAGGCGCTGAAACTGTTCTACGAGATCCGCGACGTGCCGGGCATGAAGAAGAAGCCGTCGACATCCGAGCTTTTGGACTGGCTGAAATTGCTGATGGTGGAAGACGTGTCGGCGGAAACCCTGCGGGAGCGCGATCCCAAGCGCCTGATCCCGCCGCTGCACGGCGCGCTGATCAAGAACGAGCAGGACGTGCACTTGTTCGAGCGGCTCGCCTTCATGGCGCGGCGCGAGGGACGCTGACCGCGCGGCGCAAATTCACCACAACGGGTGCATGCTGAAGGAATAGGTCACGCCGAGGCCGTAGGTCCATTGATTGGGCGAGCCGCGCTGCGTCACCAGCGGCGAGTCGGCTGCGGAATCAGCAAGGCGCTCATATTCGACAAAGGTGTGCGCCGCCCACTGGTCGTTGATGAAATATTGCAGCTGCGTGCCGGCGCCATAGGAATAGAGGCCGCCGCCGGCGTGATAGACCGGCAATTGCGGCAAGCCGGCGTCGACCGAGTTGATCGATTGCGTCTGCGTGATGCCGAAATAGGGGTTGATCGCCGGCGCCGAGGCGAACGTCACGCGCGGGCCCGCCGACCAGCGAAATTGGCCGAACGGAACGACGGCATCGAGGAAAACATCACCGGTGACGCCGCCCTCCCCGAAAAAGCCCTGGCGCACTTCGGCTCGCAGCCGCAGCCAGTCGACCGGCCAATATTCGGCGAAAGCGCCGGCCTGCAGCGCGTAGTTGACATTGCCGAGACCGACCGTGGCGGCATAGTCGGAGGCCTTGCGCTGGTCGACCAGCCTGAAGGCGGGCCCGAACTTCAATTGACCCAGATCGATGACCGCGAACCCGACACTATCGCGCGGCCCGAAATAAGGCGGCGGCTCGCCGGCATGCCGGACACTGAACAGCGGCAACCCGGTGAAGCGAATTTTGCTGTCGGGCGCACCGGGCCAGGCCGGAACGACGCGGCCTTCGATGCCGATGGTGACGATCCAGTCCGGCACCGGCGGCGTGTAGGCGACAGGCGTCGGCGGGGAAGCCGGCTGCGGCAGATCGGCAGCGTCGGCAAGATCCGGCGCGGCGACGGCCGCAGCGAAAAGTCCCGCTGCAGTTACGAAACCTATGGTGACGGCACGCAACGCAAGACACCAATACCGACACCGCACCGCCATTCCCAATTCCCTACCGACCCAATTCCCCACCGACCGCCAGCTTCGGCGCAAAACGAGCGGAACATAGAGGAGAAATAGTGGCGGCGCGACGAGGCGAAAGCGTTTTCCGAACACCTGTTGCGGATTTGCCGGTGCGATGAAAATTCAGGCGCTTTGATCGGAATTTTGCCGTCTGCGACCGACGCCGTGACGGCCGCACCGCCGGCACAATCGTACGGCCGTTGCGATGCGTGAGTTGCGACGGAGCCATGCTGCGCTTGGTGCTCAGTTCGCCGCTCCGCTTGCGCCGCCAACCGCGCTTGCGCGCTTGCGCGCCTGCCGACGGGCCGTCTCGCGCGCCCTGGCACGGCGCTCGCCAAGCTCCGCGCGGAGCCGTTTTGCCAAGCTGCGCACCTGCGCGGCGGCGCGGCCGAACACGCCGCCGGCCCAGACCAGCTCAAAGGGCGTGAACTGCCGCCACGTCTCATCGCCCTCGAGAATGGCGCGTGCAATGAGATTGCCGGCCATGGCGGTGGTATTGAGACCATGGCCGCCGAAGCCCGATGCGAGCCACACGCCGGGACCCAGTTCGCCGATCTGCGGCATGCGATGGAGCGTCAGGCCCAAGGTACCGGACCACGCGTAATCGACGGCGACGCGGCCGAGCTGCGGATAAGTCTTGTCGATGTCGCCGCGCAACGCGTTGACATAGGCTTTCGCATCACGCGCCCAGGCCGTCGAGCGGCCGGACAACATCAGACGATCGCCGTCGACGATCCGATAATGATTGTCGGCATGTTCGGTATCGCTGATGCCGCCGCGATAGCCGACCGCTTCGCCGAGCGCCGCACCGAGCGGCGCCGTGGCGATCACATAAGTCGTCATCGGCACCAGCGTCGCCGCCACCTGCGGCAGCAATTCGCCGAGGCGGACATTGCCGCACAACACGACGTGGTTTGCCCGCAACCGCCCGCCTGACGTCACGATGCGCTTGCGCACGCCGGACGGGTCGATCGACAGGGCGCGCGTGTCTTCGAAGATCCGCGCGCCGTCATGCTCGGCGGCGGCCGCGAGCTTGAGCGCATAGTTCAGCGGATGGATGATCAGCGCGCGCGGATAGTTGATGGCGTAGAAATAACGCTCGCTGCGCAAGACGCTGCGCACGCGGTCGGTCTGCCACGCCTCGATCTCGCAGCCCAATTCGCCGAGCAACTGCACCTGACGAACGAAATGGTCGCTGTTGTCTTGCTTGGAGACATGCAGCCAGCCGTCCTGCGGATCGATGCCGGCAGCCCCCAACGACTGAACCGTCTGGCGCACGTAATCGAGACCGGCCTGCGACAGCGCCCAAAGATCCTTGGCGCGTTCGAAACCGACGCGCGCGACCAATTTGTCCTCATTGGCGCCGAAGCCCGGCAGCACGAAGCCGGTATTGCGGCCGGAGGCGCCTGCGGCAAGGCGTCCCGCCTCCAAAAGCACCACCGACCAGCCGCTCTTCGCCACTTCCCGCGCGACGGTGAGGCCCGCGAGCCCGCCGCCGATGACGCAGACATCGGCATCGACATCGTACGACAAAGGCGGCCGCGCGGGTGCGTCGATCTTGGTCGCGGCATACCAGGAATTGCCGTAAGCCGCGGTGGGGTTGTCGTCAGTCATCAAACAGAGATCCGGCTGCGCCGCCTGCAATGACCCGGCTTTTACGGAATTTGGACGCAGCGCACCAGAGGGTCACCGCAAAAGCCGACGCCGCCGGAAATCCCGGCGCGCTCGCACTGGACAGCGCCGGCGCGGAAGGCGACATTAGCGGCATGCGCCGATTGTTGCTGTTGCGTCATGCCAAGACCGAGCGCGCCGAATCCGGCGAGCGTGATCGCGACCGCAAGCTCACCAAGCGCGGCCGCAGCGACGCGCCGATCATCGGCGCTTACATGGCCAAGCACAAATTCGTTCCCGATCTGGTGCTGGTTTCGCCGGCCGTCCGCGCCCGCGAAACCTGGGATCTGCTCGCTCCCTGTTTCGCCAGGACGCCGCCGATGGTGACGGACGACCGCATCTATAACGCCGGCACCGCCCAGCTCTTCGAACTCGTCGCCGAAACGCAGGCGGCAAAATCACTGCTGATGGTCGGCCACAATCCGGGCTTTCACGAACTCGCCGTCCATTTGGTCGCTTCGGGCGACGTGGACTTGCGCGAACAGCTCAAGGAAGGCCTGCCGACCTCGGGGCTCGTGGTCATCGATCTGCCGATCGACGACTGGTCGCGCCTGCATCCGCGCGCCGGCAGGCTCGAGCGCTTCGTCACGCCGCGGCTTCTGGCGGAGGCGACGGAATGAGCTGCCCGCTTACCCGGCCAGCGCGGCGATGATGCGGGCCCAGCTGCGGATGCCTTTGTGAAAACACCGCAGGTCGTACTTTTCATTCGGCGAATGCACGCGATCGTCGTCGAGTGCGAACCCGACCATCAGCGTGTCCATGCCGAGCACGGTCTTGAAATCGCCGACAATGGGAATTGATCCGCCGGCGCCAACGGTGACCGCCTTCTTGCCCCACTCGTCGGCGAGCGCAGCGCGCGCCTTGTTGAGCGCCGGATTGTCGAAGGCAACCTCGAAAGCCGGATTGCAGCCGAAATTGCCGAACTCGACGCTGCAATCTTCCGGCAGCCGGGCGCGGACGAAGTCGCGAAACGCCGCGCGGATCTTTTCCGGATCCTGCGCGCCGACCAAACGGAACGAGACCTTTGCCGATGCCTTGCCGGGGATCACGGTCTTGGCCCCTTCCCCGGTATAGCCGCCGATGATGCCGTTGACCTCGGCTGTGGGCCGCGTCGAAATTTGCTCGATCAGCATGCGGCCTTTTTCGCCGGCCGGAATCTTCAGGCCGACAGGCTTGAGGAATTTCTCCGGCGTGAGCCCAAGACCGGAGAGATCGGCCTTGATGTCGTCCGGCAATTCGTGGACGCCGTCGTAGAAACCTGGAATGGCCACCGAGCCGTCCGGCTTGTGCAGTGCTGAGAGAATGTCGGCGAGCACATGGATCGGGTTGCGCGCGGCTCCCCCGAACAGGCCCGAATGCAGATCGCGGTCGGCGCAGGTCAGCCTGATTTCCTCGTAGACCAGTCCGCGCAGCGAGGTCGTGATCGACGGCGTCTGCGCGTCCCACATCCCGGTGTCGCAAACCAGCGCCAGATCGCGCCTGAGCTCGGCGGCATTGTCGCGCACGAAGCCGAACAGGTGTTTCGAGCCGCACTCCTCCTCGCCTTCGATCATCATCGTGATGTCGAGCGGAATCTTGCCGGTCACCGCCTTGAAGGCGCGGCAGGCCTCGACGAAGGTCATCGCCTGGCCCTTGTCGTCGCAGGCGCCGCGGGCGACGATGATCTTGCGCCCGCCGTCGAGCGTCTCGATGCGCGGCTCGAACGGCGGGGTCTGCCACAGATCGAGCGGATCGACCGGCTGCACGTCGTAATGGCCGTAGAACAGGATGCGCGGCGTTTTGCCGTTACCCCTGCCGCTTTGTTCGGTGCTTTTGGCGACGACGACGGGATGGCCTTGGGTCGGTCGCACGCTGGCGTCAAAGCCGAGCCCGGTCAGATCGGCGGCGACGAAGTCCGCGGCTTTGCGGCATTGCGGCGCATAGGCCGGATCGGTCGATATCGATTGGATGCGCAGCAGCGAGAACAAGCGATCAAGGCTTGCGTCAAGATCGCGGTCGACACGATCGAGAACCGCGGGAAGAACGTCGAGTGCTGTCATGATGTCACCGTCTCAAAACGCCGCCGAGCGCGCCGCGCACGACCGCCTTACCGATATTGCCCGCGGTCTTGCCGCCGGATGATTTGGCGAATTCCGACGCCACTTGCGTTGCCACGCCCGCGACAACCGCGCGCGCCACATTGCGCGCGACGTATTGCGACGTCGTCAGCCGCTCCCCGCGCGCACGGCCAATGCCGAACAGATTCTTGAACCACAGCGTGATGCGATGAAAGAACCCGACATGCATGGGCGCCGCCGCGTCGCCAGGAGCGCCGGGCACGCCCGCTTCGGGCGCCGGCAGCGCACCGCCTTCGGCCAGCCGCTTCTGCAAAATTTCAAACGCCGAATTCGGATCGGCTGCGGTGTCGTATTTGCCCTTGAGCGGCGACTTGTCGATGATCGCCTTGCGCTCGTCATCGGTCACCGGACCGAGACGGGCTGACGGCGGGCGGATCAAAGTGCGATCGACCATCGCCGGCGTGCCGGCGCCTTCCAGGAACGAGACCAGCGCCTCGCCTTTGCCGAGCTGGGTGATGACCTGCGCGGTGTTGAGTTTCGGGTTGGGGCGAAACGTGTCGGCCGCGGCCTTCACCGCCTTCTGGTCCGCCGGCGTGAAGGCCCGCAGCGCGTGCTGCACGCGGTTGCCGAGCTGCGCCAGCACCTTGTCCGGAACATCGGCGGGATTCTGGGTGACGAAATAAACGCCGACGCCTTTCGAGCGGATCAGGCGCACGACCTGCTCGACCTTGTCGAGCAGGTCCTTCGGCGCCTCGTTGAACAGAAGGTGCGCCTCGTCGAAGAAGAAGACGAGCTTGGGCTGCGGCGGATCGCCGACTTCCGGCAGCTTCTCGAACAGTTCGGACAACAGCCACAACAGGAACGTGGCGTAGAGCCGCGGGCTCGCCATCAGCTTGTCGGCGGCGAGCACGTTGATGACCCCGCGGCCGCTCATCGGATCGGTCCTGATCAGATCGCCGATATCGAGTTGCGGGGCGCCAAAAAACTGCGCACCGCCCTGGTTTTCCAGCACCAGAAGCTGCCGCTGCACCGCGCCGACCGCGGTGACCGCGACATTGCCATAGCGCGCGCTGATGTCTTTTGAGTTCTTCGACAGATAAGAAAGCAGCTCGCGCAAGTCTTTCAGATCGATCAAGCCCATGCCGCCGGATGCTCTCAGTTCCGGGTCATCGTCGGCATAGCGGAAAGCGATGTTGATGATGCCTTCCTGCACGTCGTTGAGATTGAGCATGCGCGAGACGAGCAACGGCCCCATCTCGAACACGGTCGCGCGGATCGGATGGCCCTTCTCGCCGAACAGATCCCAGAACACGACGGGATATTGGTCGGGCGCATAAGTAAAACCTAACTCACTGGCGCGCTTGACGAAATCAGGCTTGGCCTCGCCCCGCGCGGCGATCCCGGAGAGGTCGCCTTTGATGTCGGCGGCGAATACCGCGACCCCTGCCCGCGACAGCCCTTCCGCCAATATTTGCAAGGTCACGGTCTTGCCGGTGCCGGTCGCACCGGTGGCAAGGCCGTGGCGATTGGCGAGCGCCAAAGACAGGAACTCGTCGTGCTCGCCCTTGCCGACAAAGATTTCGCCGTCACGGTCCGGAGCTGTCATTTGTCGCTTCTATCGTTCATTCGCGGACATTCAGGGCTGCATATTCCTATAAGCCGCGAAGACGGCCGTTTCCACCGCAGTTTCGGTCGGTCCATGCGTTGCAGCTTTGCAACGCTCGCCAACGTTTCGCGGCGCGCACCCGTGCAGAGTGTCACAGAACAATGCGATCGCCTTGTCACCCGCCGCCTGACTCTTCATTATTGTGGCAAGAACCCGCCAACAGTGTGGGGACCTGGGGGGATAATGGACGAACTGATCACGCGTCTCATCGTCGGCGTCGGCATTGATCGTTCGGCCGCGGAAAAAGCTGTCGGCATCAATCTCGACTTTCTGGTCAAGGGAGGTCTGGCAGACAAGATTCAACTGCTCCTGGCCAAGTTCCCGGGGGCCGTAAGCTTCCTGACGAATTCGACCGGCGCGCGTGGCGGCGGACTCATGGATGGAGTGATGCCGGCATGCGCATGATATCCGCACGACGAAGCATGGGTGAAGCGCAGGATGTCGCGCGCACCGTCGGCGCGGCAATTCCCGGTCTTGTGCAATTTGTTTGAGTGTTTGCGTACACAAAGCCATTGGACTTGAGACTGCGGGGCTAGTGATGGGGTATCCCATTACCGAAATTCAGGTGATCGAAACGGAGATCGTTGCGATCCTCAAGTCCGATGGGATTCGAACCACCATCAGCCTCCTGCATCAGGCGAAGACCCCGAAGCAGCGGCTCAAGATCGCGGTAAAAACCGGCGCGCCCGAAAAATGCGTGCTCGACTGGGTGACGGCCGCCGACCGCATGCGCGTCAAGGGCGTGGGCTGGGAATATTCCGAGCTGTTGCGCGCGGCCGGCGTGCGCACGGTCAACGAATTGCGCTTCCGCAATCCGCAGAAGCTTGCGACCGCGATGGCGGAGATCAACGGCCGGCGCAATCTGGTGCGCCTTCTGCCCTCGGTGCACACCGTGACGCGCTGGATCGAGGACGCCAAGAAACTGCCGCCCGCCATCCGCTATTGATGTGACGCAATCATCGGCGGGGCCGCTTGACGCCGCCGGCGAAAATTCCGGCGCTTGACTCCCCGCCGCCGACCGCGCAAAGCCAGCGCCAAAACAACGGCCGGCCGAACGGTGATTGCGGTCGGCGCGGACCAGGGACCAGCCCGATCAGGGATCAGGACAGCTCAAACATGGCCAATAGCGCGGCCATCAGCGGGGCCCATCAGGCCGTGCGCCCCCCGGGCGCCGCGCCAAGCGGCGGCGTGCTGGGACAGCTTCTGGCGAAGACCCACGCCTTGCGGCGACCGCTGGTGATGGGCGTTCTCAACGTCACGCCGGACTCCTTTTCCGACGGCGGCCAATTTGTCGAGCCCGCGGCGGCCATCGCGCACGCGCGCCATCTCGTCGCCGAAGGCGCCGACATTATAGATGTCGGCGCGGAATCGACACGGCCCTATGGCGGCATGCAGCCGATCTCGGCCGACGACGAGCGGGCGCGGCTCGAGCCGGTGCTGCCGGCCGCCGTCAGCCTCGGCATTCCGGTTTCGATCGACACAATGAAGGCGTCCGTCGCCGCCTGGGCGCTCGATGCCGGCGCCGGCATCGTCAACGACGTCTGGGGCCTGCAGCGCGATCCGGACATGGCCCGTGTCGTCGCCGAGCACGGCGCCCCCGTCATCATCATGCACAATCGCGAAACCGCCGATCCGTCGATCGACATCATCGCCGACGTGTCGGAGTTCTTCTCGCGCTCGCTGGAAATCGCCTGGAACGCGGGTATCGCGCGCGACCGCGTCGTGCTCGATCCCGGCATCGGCTTTGGCAAAACGGCGGAGCAGAGCATCGCCTGCATCGCACGGCTGCACGAATGGTCCGGCTTCGAAATGCCGCTTCTGGTCGGCGCCTCGCGCAAGCGCTTCATCGCTTCGATCGCGCCATCGCAGCCGCAGCAGCGGCTCGGCGGCTCGCTGGCAGCGCATGTTCTCGCCGCCGAAAACGGCGCGGACATCATCCGCACGCACGATGTCGCGCCGACGGTGCAGGCGCTCGCGGTCGCCGCCGCCATCAGACAAGCGCGGTGAGCCAAATCCGATGAGCGACGCGATCTTCGTCAGCGGTCTTGCCTTGCACGCCTATCACGGCGTGATGCCGCATGAGGCCAAAGTCGGACAGACCTTCAAGCTCGATCTTACGCTCGACATCGCGCTGGCTGACGCGTCGCGCAGCGACAAGCTGAAAGACACCGTGTCCTACGACTTCGTCGTCAAGATCGTCAGCGAGGCGTTTTGCGGCCGCCGCTATCGCCTGGTCGAAGCCGCGGCCGGCGCGGTCGCCGAGACCGTGCTGGCGCGCTGTCCGAAAGTGAACGGCGTGCGCGTCACCGTGCACAAGCCGCATGCCCCGATCGCCGCGACCTTCGACGATGTCGGCGTCACTGTTGCGCGCAAGCGCGGCCCGCAAAAATGACCAAGGCGAATTCGACCGAAGCGCTGATCGCGCTCGGCGGCAATATCGGCAACGCGGCGCTGACATTCGAACGCGCGGTGACCATGCTCTGCGACGAAAAAAGCGTCTGGCTCAGGCAGCGCTCGGCGAATTATCGCACCCCGCCATGGGGCGTGACCGATCAGGCCGCCTTCATGAATGCCGCGATCGCGGTGACGACCACGCTGTCGCCGCGCGAATTGCTCGGCCGCATGCGCGAGGTCGAGTGGCATCTCGGCCGCAATCGCGCCTTCGAACGGCGCTGGGGGCCGCGCACGCTGGATCTCGATCTGCTCGCCTATGACGACGTCACGCTCGACACGCCGGAACTGACACTGCCGCATCCGCGCATGTTCGAGCGCGCCTTCGTGCTGGTGCCGCTGGCCGAAATCGCGCCGGACCGGATCATCTCCGGCGTCCGGGTGCGCGACGCCCTGGCGCGGGTCGACGCCGCCGGCGTCGAACGGCTGTCCTAGCCCTTCCCGGCCGGCGCGATACGGCACGGCAATTGCAGGCTTTGGTCGGAGCCGCCGCGTATTGGCCCGCCGCACTCGGCATGGCAATTTATGATCATGACCACCGCCGAACCGCTTTCGCTCGCCAGTGATTTTGCGCCCGCCACCGAAACCGACTGGCGCAAGCTGGTCGATGCCGTGCTCAAGGGCGCCCCTTTCGCGCGCCTCGAGAGCAAGACCCATGACGGACTGACCATCGAGCCGCTCTATGCGCGGGACCGTTCCGCTCACGCTGTCGCGGGCCGCGCACCGGGCCGTGCCTGGACCATCCTGCAGCGTGTCGATCATCCCGATCCGGCGGCGGCCAATGCGCAGGCACTGACCGATCTCGAAAACGGCGCCACCGGCCTCATTCTGATTTTCGCCGAATCGATCAGCGCCAATGGCTTCGGCCTTGCGCCTTCGGCGGCAACGCTTGAGCGCGTGCTCGACGGCGTCGATCTGACGGCGACCGCGCTCGACCTTAATCTCAGCCCGTCGTCGCGGCGCATCGTTCACGATCTTGCCGCGCTGGTGAAGAGCCGCGGCGTGGCGCCGGGCGCGGTCGACATCCGCTTCAGCATCAATCCGATCGGCGGCTTTGCCGCCTGCGGTACGGCCCCCCGCACATGGAAGGATCTCGCGCCCTCTTTCGCCGAGATGGTGCGCGGCTTTGCCGGCGACGGCTTTCATGGACCGTTTGCCGTCGCCGACGGCCGTGTGATTCACAATGCCGGCGGTTCGGAAGCGCAGGAGCTTGCCTTTGCGCTGGCCAGCGCCGTCGATTATCTGCGCGCGCTCGAAGCAGGCGGCAAAGCGGGTGGCAAAGCGGGTGGCAAAGCGGGTGGCATGGCGCTCGAAGCCGCGCGCGATGCGATCTACTTCCGCCTGTCGGCGGACGCCGATCAATTCCTGACCATGGCGAAATTCCGCGCCATCCGGAAATTATGGGCGCGGATCGAAGCCGCCTGCGGGTTGACGCCGAAGCCGGTGATGGTCACGGCAGAGAGCGCCTGGCGGATGCTGACGCGGCGCGATCCTTACGTGAACATGTTGCGCAATGCGATCGCCGTGACCGCGGCCGGCCTCGGCGGCGCCGATGCGATCACGGCGCTGCCGCATACGGCCCCGCTCGGCCTGCCCGACGCTTTCGCCCGCCGAGCCGCGCGCAACACCCAGCTTCTGCTTCTGGAAGAATCAAATCTGGCGCGTGTCGCCGATCCGGCCGCCGGTTCGGGTGCGCTCGAAGCGCTCACGCAAGAGCTTTGCGCGGCAGCCTGGACGCAGTTTCAGGACATCGAAAAGGCCGGCGGCGCCTGGGCGGCGCTGCAAAGCGGGCTCATTCAGAAAAACGCGGCGGCAGTTCGCCGCGAGCGCGAAAAGGCCGCGGCGCGCGGCCGGGACACGCTGACCGGGACCAACGCCTATCCCGACATTCACGAGAGCACGCCTGCGGTGCTCGATGTCGCGCCATTGCAGAAATCCGGCGCGGTGCAGGCGAGCGTCGTCGGGGCCGAGCCTTTGCCGCGCATCCGTCTCGCCGAGCCGTTCGAAAACCTGCGCGACCGCTCCGACGCAATCCTCGCCAGGACCGGCATGCGGCCAAAGATCTTTCTCGCCAATCTCGGCAAGCTGAGCGAGTTCACGACGCGCGCGACCTTCGCCAAGAGTTTCTTCGAAGCGGGCGGCATCGAGGCTGTGAGCAATGACGGCTTCGCGAGCCTCGACGACATGGTCGCCGCGCTGAAAGCCTCGGGCGCGGCGCTGGCCTGCCTGTGCTCTTCCGACGACGTCTATGCGCACGAAGCCGTTGCCGCCGCGAAAGCCGCCGCCCCTGCCGTCAAGCAGCTCTATCTGGCCGGCCGGCCGGCCGAACAGGATGCGTTGAAAGCCGCCGGCGTCGGCACCTTCATCTATGCCGGTTGCGACATGATCGAAGTGCTGCAGGCGGCCTATCAGACGCTTGCCGGCTGAAGCTTCGCCTTCAACTCGCGCTGTTCAAGCGTCTGCGGCCGGTTCACGATCGTGACCAGCGCGTAGCTGATCAGCAGCAACAGAAACCAGGCGCCGAGCTTGCCGGGTGAGACCAGGCCGAGCTGGTGCGGATAGAGCCAGGTCCGGGTCGCAGTGCCGATATTCTCGGCAATCCAGATGAAGACCGCGACCAGAAACAGGCCGAGCAGAAGCGGCATGCGGCGATAGGTGTAGTGGATGCGATAATGGATCCAGGTGCGCCCGAACAGCACCGCGGCGGCGGCGAACAAAACCAGGCGCAGATCGGTCATGTAATGGTGGGCATAGAAATTGGCGTAGACCGCAAGCGCCAGGAGATAAACCGACCAGAGCGGCGGATGATGGGTGAAGCAGAAATCGAACAGCCGCCAGCTGCGCGCGATATAGCTGCCGATCGAGGCATACATGAAACCGGAGAACAGCGGCACGCCGGCGATATGAAAGATGCTGGCCTCGGGATAGGTCCACGAGCCGATCCCGGTCTTGAACACTTCCATCAGCGTGCCGACGACATGATAAATGAAAATGACCTTGGCCTCGTCGAAAGTCTCGAGCTTGAAGAAAAGCATGCCGGCCTGGATCGCGAGCGCCATCAGAAACAGAAAATCGTAGCGCGCCAGAACGGCGCCGCGCGGATACCAGAGATAGGTCGCGACGATGAGGGCGACCATCATGCCGCCGAACAGGCAGGCCCAGGCCTGCTTCACGCCGAAGCGGATGAACTCATAGGCGAAGGCGGTGGCCGGGCGAAGCGCTGCCCAGCGCGCTAGCCGCGCTTCGCCGGCAATGAACGGGACCAGCGACGCCCATTGGGCCGCGGCGCTCGCGGTCGGCCGGATTGGCTTTGGATCGTGCAAGGTGGCCCCAAAGGCGGGATCAATGCGGAAGCGAAAACGGGATCGAAAACAGACGGGGCTCAGCATGACTGGAACCATGGCCCCAGTGCGGCCAAATAAGAGCTTGGCAATGTCCGGCGTGCTTTATGCTGCGTTGCGTGATAATATCGTGTCGCCGGTTCAGGTGATGAGATGAGCCAAATCCCGGACTTGACAAAGCTTGCTTTTGGCGAGCCCCCGACCGCCCCATCTGCCGGCACGCCATTGTCCAGTGAACCTTGGCAGACGCCGGAAGACATCGCGGTCAAGGGCGCCTACGAAGCCGCGGACCTCAAAGGCGTCGAAGCGCTCGACGGCTATCCCGGCATCGCGCCGTTCCTGCGCGGCCCCTACCCGACCATGTATGTCACCCAGCCCTGGACCATCCGGCAATATGCCGGCTTCTCCACGGCGGAAGATTCCAACGCCTTCTACCGCCGTAATCTCGCCGCCGGACAAAAAGGCCTGTCGATCGCCTTCGATCTCGCCACCCATCGCGGCTACGACTCCGACCACCCGCGCGTCTCCGGCGATGTCGGCATGGCGGGCGTCGCCATCGATTCCATCTACGACATGCGCACGCTGTTCGCCGGCATCCCACTCGACCAGATGTCGGTGTCGATGACCATGAACGGCGCGGTGCTGCCGGTGCTGGCGCTCTATATCGTCGCCGCCGAAGAGCAAGGCGTGCCGCCGGAGAAGCTCGCCGGCACCATCCAGAACGACATCCTCAAAGAGTTCATGGTGCGCAACACCTATATCTATCCGCCGAAGCCGTCGCTGCGCATCATCTCCGATATCTTTGCTTATACATCGGCGCATATGCCGAAATTCAATTCGATCTCGATCTCCGGCTACCACATGCAGGAAGCCGGAGCGACGGCGGATCTCGAACTCGCGTATACGCTCGCCGACGGCGTCGAATATGTCCGCGCCGGCATCGCCGCTGGACTTGCAATCGACCGCTTTGCGCCGCGGCTGTCGTTCTTCTTCGGCATCGGCATGAACTATTTCATGGAGATCGCGAAGCTCCGCGCCGCGCGCGTGCTGTGGGCGAAGCTGATGAAGCAGTTCGGCCCGAAGGACGCACGCTCGCTGTCGCTGCGCACGCATTGCCAGACCTCCGGCTGGTCGCTCACCGCGCAGGACGTGTTCAACAACATCACGCGCACCGCGATCGAGGCCATGGCGGCGACGCAGGGCGCAACACAATCGCTGCACACCAACGCGCTCGACGAAGCGCTCGCTTTGCCGACGGATTTCTCTGCCCGTATCGCGCGCAACACGCAGATCGTTCTGCAGCGCGAGAGCGGCACCACGCGCATGATCGATCCGTGGGGCGGCTCGTTCTATGTCGAGAAGCTCACGCACGATCTGGCCGAACGGACCTGGAGCCACATCCAGGAGGTCGAGCAGATGGGCGGCATGACGCGCGCCATCGAAGCCGGCCTGCCGAAGCTGCGCATCGAGGAAGCGGCAGCCCGCACCCAGGCGCGCATCGATTCCGGCAGCCAGGCCGTGATCGGCGTCAACAAATACCGGCCGAGCGACGAAGCGGCGATCGACGTGCTCAAAGTCGACAATGCGGCAGTGCGGCAGCTGCAGATCGACAAGCTCGGCCGGCTCAAGCATGAGCGCGATCCCAAGGCGCTGGCCGACGCGCTCGACACCCTCACCCGCAATGCCGCGGGCGGCAACGGCAACCTGCTGGCGCTGGCGATTGAAGCCGCGCGCGCCAAGGCCACCGTCGGCGAGATTTCATCGGCGCTGGAGAAAGTGTTCGGCCGGCATCAAGCGGAGATCAAGGCCATCTCCGGCGTCTATAAGCAGGAGGTCGGCATGACCGGCGCCGTCGCCCGGGTGCAGAAACTCGTCGCCGAATTCGAAGACAACGAAGGCCGCCGCCCGCGCATCCTGGTCGCCAAGATCGGCCAGGACGGCCACGACCGCGGCCAGAAAGTGATCGCGAGCGCCTTTGCCGATCTCGGCTTCGACGTCGATATCGGCGCGCTGTTCGCCACGCCGGCCGAGGCGGCGCGGCAGGCGGTCGAGAACGACGTGCACATTCTCGGCGTCTCGTCGCTCGCCGCCGCGCATCTGACCTTGGTGCCCGAGCTCAAGGCCGAGCTGACCAAACAAGGCCGCGGCGATATCATGATCGTCGTCGGTGGCGTCGTGCCGCCGCAGGATTACGATGCGCTCAAGGCCGCCGGCGCCGAAGCGATCTTTCCGCCGGGCACCGTGATCGCCGAAGCGGCGGAGGGCTTGCTGACGTCGCTCAACCGCCGGCTGGGGCATACCAAGGAAGCGGCGGAATAGGCTTGCAGACTCGCCGTCATTGCGAGGAGCAAAGCGACGAAGCAATCCGGAGCGGCGCCGCCGGCCGGATCGCTTCGCCAAGCTCGTGGTCGGGCCGGCCGAAGGCCGGCGCCGTCGGCCTGCAATGACGCCGTCGCCCTATCCCGCCACCGCGTCGAAATTCTGCGCCAGATTTTCCGCCCCGCGCAGCGACAGCGCGAAGATCGTGTAGGTCGGATTCGGCGCGCCGCTGGTCGGGAAAATGCCGGGGCCGGCGATCCAGAGATTGGCGATCTCGTGGGTCTGGCCGTAGCTGGTGGTGACCGAGTCCCCTGCGTTCTTGCCCATGATGGTGCCGCCCATCAGATGAATGGTCGGCATCGGGCCGCGATTGGCCCAGACGTCCTTGGCGTCGGTGGCCTTGGCGATGGCGAGGCCCTGCTCGAAATTGGCGTTGAACAGCGCCACCGCCTCGTCGTTGAAGCCGTGGGTGATCTTGCCGAGCGGCATGCCGAACTCGTCCTTGTCGCCGGCAAGCTCGACGCGATTGTCGAGCGAGGGCATTTCCTCGCCGAACATGGTGATGCGCGTGTAGCCGGTGGCGGCGCGCTTCATGAAGGCGGCAAGATCCGGTCCGAACAGATCAAGCCGCGCGTTGGCGACGCCGCCGAGCGCACTGTAGCGCTGCGCCGATCCGGCCACGATGAAGGTCGAGCCGAACGCGCCTTTGTCCTTGTATGAGTTCTTGTCGTAACGGTCGTAGGAAAAATACTGTCCCGCGATCGTGCCCATATAGGGCTGCAGGTCGCCGTCGAACAATGCCGACACGTTCGAGGCGAAATGCGCGAGCATGTATTTGCCCAAGAGGCCGCTCGAATTGGCGAGCCCGTTGGCGTGTTTGCCGCCCGCGGAATTGAGCATGATGCGCGGGTTCTGCGCCGCCCAGGCCGCGAGGACGACGACGCTCGCTTCCTGGACCTGCTTCTCCTTCTTGGCGTCGTAATATTCGACGCCGGTGGCCTTGCTGCCGTCGGCGCTCATCAGGACCCGCGAGACGGTCGCATGCGCCCTCACCTCGGTGCCGGCCGCCCTGGCGTCGGCGAGATAAGTGACCAGCGGATTGGCCAGCGCGCCGATCGGGCAGCCGACGTGACACCAGCCGTCATAGATGCAGGCCGGACGGCCTTTGAACTCGGTCGAATTGATGCCGACGGCAGCCGGCGTGAGCCGCATGCCGCTCGCTTCGAACCCCTTCTTCCATACGTCGCCGCCCGGGAAGGTCTTCATCGACGGCATCGGATAGGGCTTGCCCGCCGGCCGCCAGATTTCCTCGGCCTTGGCGTCGCCCGAAACGCCGATATCGTCGGCGACCTTGTCCCAGAACGGCGCGATATCGGCGTAATCGATCGGCCAGTCGAGCCCCTTGCCGTAGGTGCTTTTGACCTTGAAGTCGTTCGGCATCAGGCGCGGAAAGTTCGCGAAATAATGCAGCGCCGCGCCGCCGACGCCCCAGCCGGCCTGATAGACATAGCCGTAAGGATTCTTGCCTTCGAGCAGGAACGGCGGGCCGGCGGGCTTCACGCGGCGCCCCCAGATGTCCGAACTGATCAGATCGGTGAGCTGCCAGTCCGGTCCGGATTCCAGCATCACCACTTTCTTGCCGGCCTTGGCGAGCACCGAGGCGAAGACCGAGCCCGAGGCGCCGGCGCCGACGATGACGACATCGACTTTTTCATTAGCCATGACGCGCCCTCCTCACCAGCTGGTCTTCGGCGCGATATGCGCCTGATAGGGCACGCCAAGATGGGCGTAGCCGTCCATGGTGCCGTAGACGACGTCGACGGCGTCGGTGCGCAGCAGGAAATAGGCGAAGCCCGCGGGCGGCCCTTTCCAATTGTCGAGCTTGTTCTGCCGCATCAGCGCGACGAAGTCGTGCTGCTCGGCCGGCGTCAGTTTCGCGAAAGTGCGGCCGTCGTATTTGGCGGCGCTGGCGCCATCGATCGCGCCGAGCGCGGCGCGATAGAAATTGGCGAAAGGCGGCCGCACATTCATGATGCGCGCTTCAAGGAGCGCCTCATCGGCCGGAATGGAAATCTGCTGGTCGACGAAATTGGTGATGCCGGCGGCTTTGGCGCCAGGCACCAGCGTCTCGCCCATCGCGTCGAGCGTCGCGGCCTGGTCGGCGGTCAGCGTCTTGAGCGGAATGTTTTGCGCATGCGCCTGCCGCGGCGTCAGCATCACTTCGGTGCCGCCCACGCTGAACGCAAGCGCGCCGATAGCCGCGCCCTTCATGAAGGCGCGTCGTTGAATGTCGTCCATGATTTTTCCTCCCGCCGCCCGTTCGGTATTGTCGCTTACCAATTTGGGCCTGCGGGAGAGATTCAACGCTGAGACGCAAACGGAAGCAAGCGGAATGCGCGCAATTCTGCTCCGCGATAATGGCGGCAGGAGATGCTAGTCGGCGCGCGCTTCCGAATTCGGCAGCGCGGAGACCGGCGTGCCCGGATGCGGCGGCATTGGCGGCGGCAGCGGCAGCCGCGGCTTTGCCGGCGGCCGCTCGATCGGCGACCGCGGCGTGCGGCCGAACGAAGCGAGGAAGGCGCGGAACTTCGGATTGACGGCAAGCGCATCGCGCCCCGCCGCGATCAGCATCTCGACCTGATCCGCCGGCAGGCGCAGCCGCGTCTCGACCTGATTGAGCGCTGCGCGCCGCTCCGGACCGAGATCTTCGAACGAGATGCGGCCGATGAAGAATTGCACGTCGCGGCAATTCCATCCCGGCGGCGCGCCGTATTTGCGGCGCTCGGCCTCCGGCAGGCCGCAGCGCCAGGCGATCAATTGATTGCGCCAGTCGTTCATCGTGGCGTCGAACGCCGAATAGCTGCCGATGGCGCCGGATTCGGTCGCGGTATCCGACGTCGCCATGATCAGATCGAGACCGGAAGGCCCGGGAATGGTCTGCGCCCACTTTCCTGACGGATCGCGGCCGGAATCGACGACCAGGAACAGAAAGCGCCGCAGCTTCACCGCCTCCTGCGGCGCCAGCGGACCGTTGGGCGTCGACGACGCCAGCCGCGCGATGGTGAAGCCGGCAAGCCCGAAATTGTCGACCAGGCCGCCGTCGAGCAGCTTGACGTATCTGACTTCGCCGGTGCGGTAGCGCTCGAGCGCTTCAGCATAGGATTGCATCAGCGGCGGCGAACTCGGATTGCTGCGGATGCGGCGCACCCAATCCGGCAGGCCGAGCGGACAGCCGCCGGGGAAATTCTGGATCACGATCGGCGAGAACACGACCGGCACCGCGGCCGAGGCCGCCACTGCCATCGACACCGGATAGTTCGACAGATCGCTGCACAGCGCGCTGAACGTCACCGGCGCAAAAATGAAGGCGGTCCGGCTGTAGATGTCCGATGCATTGATCCAGACGCGGGGATGCTGCCGGCGGAACAGGTCACGGAAGGTCGCGTGGTTATAGAGATGCGCATCGAGCCACGGCGCGAAAGTCGTGGCGTCGTTGACGCCGCCTTCGAGGCCGCGCGCAATGTTGAACAGGCTGAGATTGGTCTGCAGCGACTCTTCGCCGTTCGCCAGCAGAAAGCGCTGCTTGAAATCGGCATAGCCTTCGCGGCCGTGCAGCCCGTAATAAGCGGCAAGGATCGAGCCGCCGGAGACGCCGGAGAGAAAGTCCAGCCGATCGAGCAGCGAGACCGAACCGGAACGGGTCGGCACCCGTGTCTGGTCGAAGCCCTGCAGCACGCCATAGGAGAACGCCGCCGCGCGGGTGCCGCCGCCCGAGAACGACAGCGCCACGACCATGTCGTCGTAATTGGTGGGAACGTCGCTGCCGAGCTCGGTTTCGACCTGGCGGGGGTCGGCGGTCAGCTGCGTATTGATCGGGGCGCTGTTGATATTTGCGGTACAGCTTGCCGTCAGGACAGCGCACGCAATGATGCGCCCTGCGCGGATCGCACGCTGAACCCAAGCCTTACTCATTTACAAATCGTTATTTGAGGAACCCCCTGCCCGGCAAGGCAAGGCAAGCCCACGGGAAAAGTAAGACTTCTTTAAGGTTAACAGAGAAGTAGCCCGTTCCGGTGGTATCAGCGTGAGTGGTGTCGGGGTACGCGGCAAAAAGAATCCCGCCGGCCCGCGCGGCCGGCCGGCGATCTAATTAGATGATTGGAATTTCTGAAGCCCGCTCAAGCCTTTACGCCGGGTCGCTGATATCGGCGCGGCACAAATGCCGATTCCACAGGCCTTCTCACTCAGAATCAGGGCGCGAAGCCCCGTCAGGACGTGACGGGCGCGTGACCGGATGAATTGCGCACAGCTTTCTGCGCTGTCGTACGGACGGGTTCTTCCTTGGCTAAAACATGGCGGCGGGGGTACCGGACGGAAGATTGCCAACAGCAAAACAGGCCGCGGGAACCGCGCCCACTTCCGGATTCCCCTCGAATCTCTGATACTTGGGTCATCCCCTCCAGATTCGTCCCCACAATCCCCACATTTAGTGGTTGATTCAGAATTTCGTACTAAGTCTTGACGCACGCGGCCGGTCTGACCTAGCTTTTGCAAGTTCGGCGCGCGGGTAAGGAAGTCGGCCGGGCCTCCCAAAAAAGGGTCTGCGGAATGCCTCCGCGCGCTGCTCGGGCGCGTGCAGGATTTGCCGACCTTGAAGGACGCCCGGACGGCTGACAGCGCAACTGGCTGACCAAAAAATTTGCCCGCAATGCGGGCGGTGTGGGTGGCGAACAGAGTGCAGGGGTGAAGCGGACGCGGCAGAGCGAATTCTGCCGCGTCGCGGGGAAGCTGTCGGCGTCTTATATTAGGCGGGTGATCCGCAAAGACGCCGACGTAGGGAAGAATGCGAATTGAAGGGGCAGAGAATGCGGATTGAACGGCGCTTCACCAAAGAGGGACAGTCACCCTATGCGGACATTTCGTTTCGCCTCACCACGAGCGAAATCCGCAATCCGGACGGCTCGATCGTCTTTCATGCCGACAATGTCGAAGTTCCGGAGCAGTGGTCGCAAGTCGCCTCCGACGTGCTGGCGCAGAAATATTTCCGCAAGGCCGGTGTTCCCGCGCATCTGAAAAAGGTCGAGGAGAACAGCGTCCCCTCCTGGCTGTGGCGCAGCGTCGCCGACACGACCGCGCTTGCCACCCTGCCCGACGCCGAGCGCTACACCGGCGAGAAATCCTGCAAGCAGGTATTCGACCGGCTGGCCGGCACCTGGACCTATTGGGGCTGGAAGGGCGGCTATTTCTCCAGCGAAGCCGATGCGCAGGCGTTCTTCGACGAGCACCGCTACATGCTGGCGATGCAGATGGTGGCGCCGAATTCGCCGCAATGGTTCAACACCGGCCTGCACTGGGCCTATGGCATCGACGGTCCGGGGCAAGGCCATTTCTATGTCGATTACCAGAGCGGCGAGCTCAAGGCGTCGGAGAGCGCCTATGAGCATCCGCAGCCGCATGCCTGCTTCATCCAGTCGATCGCCGACGACCTCGTCAACGAGGGCGGCATCATGGATCTGTGGGTGCGCGAGGCGCGGCTGTTCAAATACGGCTCCGGCACCGGCTCGAATTTCTCGCGGCTGCGCGGCGAAGGCGAGCGGCTCTCCGGCGGCGGCAAGTCGTCGGGCCTGATGAGCTTCTTGAAAATCGGCGACCGCGCCGCGGGCGCCATCAAATCGGGCGGCACCACGCGCCGCGCGGCGAAGATGGTGATCCTCGACGCCGATCATCCCGACGTCGAAACCTTCATCGAATGGAAAGTCGTCGAAGAGCAGAAGGTCGCCAATCTGGTCACCGGCTCCAAGATCAACCAGCGCCATCTGCGCGCGATCCTGAAGGCTTGCGTGAATTGCGAGGGTCCGGGCGATTCCTGTTTCGATCCGGAGAAGAACCCGGTGCTCCGCCGCGAGATCAAGGCGGCGCGCAAGAACCACGTGCCGGACAATTACATCCGCCGCGTCATCCAGTTCGCCAAGCAGGGCTATACCGACATCGCCTTCCCGATCTACGACACCGATTGGGATTCGGAAGCCTATCTGACGGTGTCCGGCCAGAACTCCAACAACACCGTGCGCGTCACCGACGAATTCCTCAAGGCGGTCGAAGCCGATCGCGACTGGGACCTGTTCTGGCGGACCAAGCCCGGCAAGATCGCAAAGACCGTGAAGGCGCGCGAATTGTGGGAGAAGATCGGCTATGCCGCCTGGGCCAGCGCCGATCCGGGCCTGCAATTCCACACCACGATCAACGACTGGCACACCTGCGCGGCGTCGGGGCCGATCGTCGCCTCCAATCCGTGCTCGGAATACATGTTCCTCGACGACACGGCGTGCAATCTCGCCTCGCTGAACCTGCTCGCGTTCCACCAGCCGGCGCTGCCCGCTGCCGCGAACGGACAGACGCTCAAGAGCGAGCTCTACGACATCGAAGGCTACGAACACGCCGTCCGCCTGTGGACCGTCGTGCTCGAAATCTCGGTGCTGATGGCGCAGTTCCCCTCGCGCGAGATCGCGCA
>Ga0335073_10001340_pt1 | contig 32853 bp, 35 predicted proteins | sample Lox_Sample_22_FD_207093 | JGI IMG/M metagenome (GOLD analysis project Ga0335073, IMG submission 207093) | Soil microbial communities from Loxahatchee National Wildlife Refuge, Florida, United States - Lox_Sample_2.2 | ecosystem: Environmental > Terrestrial > Soil > Wetlands | place: USA... | reverse complement strand
GAGGTCCGGCGCAAAGCCGCTTTGCGGCACGTCGGCCCGGGCCGCGACCGAAAGGAGCGTCGCCAGCATCAAGGCCGAGCCCAGCGGGAGCACGCGCGGTAACCTTGGCATGTGAAGCCCTCCCCCTACGAATACAGTAATACTTTAGGGATTCACAGTAAAGCCACAATTTCCTCACAGTCGCCGTGTCGTTATTTCCTTGTCATGTCAAGGGCCCTGCCCCTTGAGCCGCCGGATCAGCCCATCGAGCTGCTCGAGCGACCGGTAGCGGATGGCGAGCTCCCCGCCTTCGGCGCTCGTCACATGGATGAAGACGCCCAGACCCAAAAGCAGCGACAGCTCCTTTTCGAGCGCCTTGACGTTGGGATCGAGCCTTCCGCCGCGCGCGACCGGGTCGACACCGGGATGGAGCCGGCCATGCACCGCCTGCTCCACCTGTCGCACGTTGAGGCCGTCGCGCACCGCTCTCAGCGCGAGCGCAATGGCATCGGGCGCGCCGAGGAGCGCCCGCGCGTGGCCGGCGCTGAGCTTCCCTTCTTCGAGCAGCGCCTTCACCGGATCGGGCAGCGCCAAAAGCCGGATCGTGTTGGCAACGTGGCTGCGGCTCTTGCCGATCCGCTGGGCCAGCGCCTCTTGGGTATAGCCGAACTCGGCGATGAGGCGCTGATAGCCCTGCGCCTCTTCGAGGGCGGTCAGATCCTCGCGCTGAACATTTTCGACGAGCGCCAGCTCGAGCGCGTCGCGATCGCCGACCTCGCGCAGCAGGATCGGCACTTCGGTAAGCTTCGCCCGCTGTGCCGCGCGCCAGCGCCGCTCGCCCGCGAGGATCTCGTAGGCGTCGGGCAGGCTCGGATGGCGGCGCACCAGAAGCGGCTGCAGCACGCCTTGCGTCGCGATCGATTGCGCCAGCGCGTCGAGCGAGGAATCGTCGAAGACCCGCCGCGGCTGGAAGCGGCTGGGATGGAGCCGCTCGATCGGCACCGACCGCGCGCCCCCGTGCGGAGCCGTGCGTTCCTCGCCCAGCAGCGCGGAAAGACCGCGGCCGAGCCCGCGCCGGGGCTCGCTCATGCGATCCCCCGCCGCAGCACTTCGCCCGCGAGATGCACATAGGCCTGCGCGCCGGCGCTGCGGAAATCATAGAGCAGCACCGGCTTGCCGTGCGAGGGCGCCTCCGAGACGCGGACATTGCGCGGGATCACGGTGCGATAGACCTTGTCGCCGAAATGGTCGCGCACGTCGGCCGCGACGAGGTCGGAGAGGTTGTTGCGCTTGTCGAACATGGTGAGCAGCACGCCTTCGATCTCGAGCGCGGGGTTCAGATGCGCGCGCACGCGCTCGATCGTGCGGATGAGATGCGACAGCCCTTCGAGCGCATAGAACTCGCATTGGAGCGGCACCAGCACGGTGCGCGCGGCGACCAGCGCGTTCAAGGTCAGAAGTCCGAGCGAGGGCGGGCAATCGATCAGCACATAATGATGCGGCAAAGGTGCGGCCGAGACCGCGTCGGCAAGACGGAACTCGCGCCGGTCGGCGCCCACGAGCTCCAGCTCGGCGCCGATGAGCTCGACCGAAGCCGGCACGAGCTCGAGATTCGGCACCGTCGTCGCGATGGTGGCGGCCGCAAGCGGCAGCTCGCCGATCAGCACCTCGTAGCTACTGCGGTCGCGCTCGCCGCGGCCGATGCCAAGGCCGGTCGATGCGTTGCCTTGGGGGTCGAGATCGATCAAGAGCGCGCGCGCGCCGGCCGCGGCCAAGGCGGTGGCGAGGTTGATGGCGGTCGTGGTCTTGCCGACGCCGCCCTTCTGGTTGGCGATGGCCATGATGCGGGTCTCGTGAGGCGACGGCGGCGCCTCGTCGTTCATGGGCGGGCCACGCGGGCGAGATCCTCCAGGATCACGATCTTGCCGCCGGGATCGGCTAGGCTGGGGACGAGACGAGACCGCATTGTCCAGCCTTTGCCCGCAAGGGTCAATTCCTCGTCGGCGGTGCGGCCCTTGAGGAAGATCGCCACGCCGCCGGGCCGGAGGAATCGCTGCGCCAGCTCGAGCAGGTCCGGGAGCCCGGCGAGCGCGCGCGCCGTCACCACGTCGGCGGCGATCGGCGCCAGGCGCTCGGCGCGCTCGGCATGGATGGCGAGCGGCAGGGCCATGACCCGGGACGCTTCGCGTTGGAAGGCCGCCTTGCGCTGATCGCTGTCGACGAGATGGACTTCCGGCACCCCCATCGCCGCCAGCACCGCACCGGGAAGGCCCGCGCCGCTCCCGAGATCGACGAGCACGCGCGCGCCGCGCGGCAAATGGGGATGGATCTGCGCCGAATCGAGGATGTGACGGCGCCAGGGATCGCCCAAGGTCGTGGCGCCGACCAGGTTGATCCGCCGGTTCCACGCGCGCAGCAGGCCGACATAGGCGTCGAGCCGCTCCAACGTTTCACGTGAAACAGGCATGAGCCGCGCGAACCCGTCGCGGCCCAACGCGGTGCGGACCGGACGGTCGTTGATCATGGCGCCGCCGGCGCGGGCGCGCGCCGCACATGCCGCAGCAGCGCCACCAGCGCCGCCGGCGTCACGCCCGAGACCCGCGCCGCAGCGCCCAAAGTCTCTGGCCGCGCCGCGGCAAGCTTGCCCCGGATTTCGGTCGACAGGCCGCCGATCGCGGCGTAATCGAGGGATCGGGGCAAGTGCAGCCCCTCGTCCCGCCGGAAGGCGCGGATATCCGCTTCCTGCCGCTCGATATAGCCCGCATATTTGCCATCGATCTCGATCTGCTCGGCAATGTCGGGCGCGATCGCCCCAAGCTCCGGCCAGATCGCGGCGAGCCGGGCGAGATCGATCCCGGGATAGGCCAAAAGATCGCCGGCCGACCGGGCGATCCCGTCCGCGTTGACCGGGATGCCCAGCGCCGCGAGCCGAGTCGGCGACAGCGCCAGGCGCCGCACCAAAGCGCGGGCCGTCTCGAGCGCCGCTTCTTTTGCCTGGTAGGCCCGCGCCCGTTCGCGCCCGACGCACCCCAAGGCCTCGCCCAGCCGGGTCAGGCGCTGATCCGCATTGTCGGCCCGCAGCACCAGCCGGTATTCGGCCCGGGAGGTGAACATGCGATAAGGCTCGGCCGTGCCCCGCGTGACCAGATCGTCGATCAGCACGCCGATATAGGCGCTGGCGCGATCGAGCGTGAACGCCCTGCCCCCGCCTGCCGCGAGCGCCGCGTTGAGGCCCGCGATCAGCCCTTGCGCCGCGGCTTCCTCGTAGCCCGTGGTGCCGTTGATCTGACCCGCCAGATAAAGGCCGCCGCACCGCTTGGTCTCCAAGGTGGCGTAAAGCTCGCGCGGATCGACGAAATCATACTCGATCGCATAGCCGGGCCGGATCATCCGCGCGTGCGCGAGGCCCGGGATGGACGCGACCATCGCCTCTTGCACGTCGCGCGGCAGCGAGGTCGAGATGCCGTTGGGGTAGATCGTGTCGTCATCGAGCCCTTCGGGCTCCAGGAAGATCTGATGCCGCGGTCGCTCGGAAAAGCGAACCACCTTGTCTTCGATCGACGGGCAATAACGCGGCCCCACCCCTTCGATCTGGCCCGAGTAAAGCGGCGCCCGGGACAGGTTGGCGCGAATGAGGGCGTGCGTCGCCGGCGTGGTCTCGGTGATGTGGCACGGCACTTGCGGCGTCTCGATCCGGCGCGTCATGAACGAGAACGGCGGCGGCGGGGTGTCGCCCGGCTGCACCGCGAGGCCGGACCAGTCGATGGTGCGGCCGTCAAGCCGGGGCGGCGTGCCGGTCTTGAGCCGGCCCAGCGCGAAGCCAAGCCGGCGAAGGGTCGCCGCGAGGCCGACCGACGGCGCCTCCCCGACCCGGCCGGCCGGAATCGTCTCGCTGCCGATATGGATAAGCCCGCGCAAGAACGTGCCGGTCGTGATGACGACCGCCCCGGCCGCGATCGTCTCGCCCGATCCCGTGGCGATCCCGGCGACCCTGCCGGCCGCGTCGATCACGAGGTCTTCGACCGCGAGCTCGGCGATCACGAGCCCGTCGATACCCTCGAGCAGCGACCGCATCGCCGCGCGATAGAGCTTGCGGTCGGCCTGGGCCCGCGGCCCTCGGACCGCCGGCCCTTTGGAGCGATTGAGGATGCGGAACTGGATGCCGGCGCGATCGGCCGCACGGCCCATGACTCCGTCAAGGGCGTCGATCTCGCGCACCAGATGACCCTTGGCAAGCCCGCCAATCGCGGGATTGCAGGACATTTCGCCGATCGTGTCGCGGCGGTGCGTCGCCAGCAAGGTGCGGGCACCCATCCGCGCCGCGGCGGCGGCCGCCTCGCAGCCGGCATGGCCGCCGCCAACCACGATCACGTCATACCGCACCGGACCGGCATCCTTTATCTGTCAGGGAAGCCAAGGATAGAAACTTTCGCGGCCGCCATCAAAGCCTGTCCGTGTTTCACGTGAAACGCCAAGCGCGCGTCCACAAGGACAGAATCGGTCAAATCATGGCAAATACTGTATTAAGAGGCTCAAGTAATACCAGATATTGTTATGATCACCCGAGTCGTCCCCGGGACGTTCCGGCAACCGATACTATAGGTTTGATTCGGCAAAGCGAATGTTCCCGGCCTGTTCCTATTTTCCGATGCAAAACTCGGCGAACAGCCGGTCCAGCATGTCTTCAACGCCGGTTCGGCCGGTGATTCGGCCAAGCGCCAACGCGGCCGCGCGGAGATCTTCCGCGGCAAGTTCCGGCAACGCCGCCTCGGCGAACCGGCCAAGGGCGGCCCTGCATTCCTCAAGCGCCCGACGATGGCGCAGGCGGGTGACCAGAGGAGCCGCCGTACCGGCAAATCGATCGGCGACGGCCGCGCCAAGCCGGTCGAGCAGCCGCTCCATCCCCGCCCCGGTCCGGACCGACAGCGCAAGGCCTTGCGGCGCTTTTGCTTGCGGCAGCAACAAATCGCTTTTGTTGGCGATCAGGATGGCGTTCTCGTCAAGCAGCTCGCGCAATCCCTCGACCTCGCCGGCGCGCGTCGCATCATAAAGCACGAGCTTCACATCGGCGCTTTGCGCGCGCGCCCGCGCGCGCCGCACGCCCTCTTCCTCCACGAGATCGGCGCCCGCGCGCAAGCCCGCCGTATCCCAGAGCTGCACCGGATAGCCATCGAGGTCGAGCGCCACTTCGATCACATCGCGGGTCGTGCCGGCAACCGCCGAGGTGATCGCGACATCGCGCTGCGCAAGCGCGTTCATGAGGCTCGATTTCCCGGCATTGGGCGGGCCGAGGATCGCCACCGCGACACCGTCCCTGAGCCGTTCGCCGCGCCGGCCATCGGCGAGATGCGCCGCGATGTCGTGCGCCAGCGCGCGTGCCATCTCGCGCGCCCCTTCCCACAAGCCCGCCGGAAGATCCTCGTCGGGGAAATCGATCGCCGCCTCGAGCCGGGCCTGCGTGTCGAGAAGCCGCCCGCGCCACGCTTCCGTCAGCCGCCCCAACGCGCCCTCGAGCTGACGCAGCGCTTGCCGGCGCTGCGCCTTGGTCTCGGCCGCGACAAGGTCCGCCAGCCCCTCGGCCGCGGCGAGGTCGAGTTTCTCGTTGAGGAACGCCCGGCGCGTGAACTCGCCCGGCTCGGCGATGCGGAGCCCTTGCCGCGACAGGGCCTCGAACAAGCCGGCGATGACGGCGCGGCTGCCATGCACATGGAATTCGGCGACGTCCTCGCCGGTGACGCTCGCCGGCGCCGGGAAATACAGCAACAGGCCGCGGTCGATCGTCTCGCCGTCGTGATCGCGAAACCGCGCCAGCGTCGCCTGGCGCGGCGCCGGTTCCCTTCCCGCGAGCGCCACGAGCACCTGCCTTGTCGCCGGCCCCGAGACGCGCACCACCGCGATCCCGGCGCGGCCCGGCGCGGTCGAAAGCGCGTAGATCGTATCGCTATCGCCCATACCCCTCGTCATCCCGGCTCGAATGCCACGGATTTTAGCCAAATCCGTGACCCCGATCACAGGCTGTGACGGGCGTCACACGCGCGACTCGGCCCGTCGCGATATCGATTTGCTAGCAACCCCGAGGGGGACCACCATGCAGACGCTGCTCGCCTTTCTGACGCCCTTGTTCTTCGCCGCCCATGATCCCTCCGAACCCGGTGCTTCCCGGCGGTGGCATCCCCAATTCCGGCGCGCCTCGACCGCGCCGCTCCCCTACGGATCGGACTTCAACCCGTATCAGTTCCTCGTCGAGACCAGCGAATACCGGGCGGCGCGCTGACAATGCCGCCAAAAAAAGCCCCGCCAAAGAGGGCGGGGCTCAGGGACTGCGCGGGCCTCGCGGGTTGGCGCGAGGCTCAACGGCGAAGCTAGCGCAGACGGCTGGTTGTTGTCTAGAACTAACTGTCGGCGGGGGCCGACCGTCAGCTGCCATCGCACCCGCCGATCCGGTATGATGCTTCCCGCATACCGGTGGAGGCTGTCATGGCGGTGCAATCGCTTCTCGGTTCCGCGCTCGCCGAGCCCGACTGACGTGCGCACCAACGCTCTCGGTAGCGAGACCAGCCCCTACCTGCTGCAACACCGGGACAATCCTGTCGCGTGGCAGCCCTGGGGTCCCGCCGCGCTCGCCATGGCGAAGGCCGAGGACAAGCCGATCCTTTTGTCGATCGGCTATGCCGCCTGTCACTGGTGCCACGTCATGGCCCACGAGAGTTTCGAGGATTCCGCCGTCGCGGCGCTGATGAACGAGCTCTTCGTCTGCATCAAGGTCGACCGCGAGGAGCGGCCGGACCTCGACACGATCTATATGCAAGCGCTCCACGCCATGGGCGAGCAAGGCGGCTGGCCGCTCACCATGTTCCTGACACCCGACGGCGAGCCATTTTGGGGCGGCACGTATTTTCCGCCGACCGCGCGGTGGGGGCGCCCCGCTTTTTCCGACGTGCTGCGCGCGATCGCCGCGGCCTATCGCGACAAGCGCGCGCAGATCGCGCAATCCGTGACCGCGCTCACCGCGGGATTGCAACGCCTCGGCGATCCGGTGGGCGGCACGGGGGTCACCCTCGCAACGATCGATCAGGCGGCGCGGCGTCTTGCGCAGGAAGTCGACCGCATCGACGGCGGCATCGGCGACGCGCCCAAATTCCCGCAAGTGCCGGTGTTCCAGCTCTTGTGGCGGGCAAGCCGGCGTCTGCACGACGACGGGCTTGCCGATGCCGTGCGTCTGACGCTCGACCATATCTGCCATGGCGGCATCTACGACCATGTCGGCGGCGGCTTCGCGCGCTATTCGGTCGATCGGCACTGGCTCGTCCCGCATTTCGAGAAGATGCTGTACGACAACGCATTGCTTCTCGAATTGCTCGCGAGTGCGTGGCAGGCGGCGGGGTCGGCGCTTTACCGCGCGCGCGTCGAAGAGACGATCGCGTGGGTCGCGCGCGAGATGCGATTGCCGGGCGGCGGCTTCGCCTCGAGCCTCGATGCCGACAGCGAGCACGAAGAGGGCAAATTCTACGTCTGGAGCGAAAGCGCGATCGACGCGGCGCTCGGCCCCCGCGCACAGCGCTTCAAAGCGGTCTATGACGTGACCGCGGGCGGCAATTGGGAAGGGAAGACCATCCTCAACCGCCTTCATGCAATGACGCTGGGCGATGACGCGAGCGAGGCCGAACTCGCGACCGACCGCGCGACGCTGCTTGCGCTGCGCGCCGGGCGCGTGCGGCCGGGTTGCGATGACAAGGTCCTGGCGGATTGGAACGGGCTCATGATCGCAGCGCTCGCCCAATGCGGCAGCGCCTTCGCCCGCGCCGACTGGATCGCGCTTGCGCAAGGCGCGTTCGACTTCGTATCGCGCGAGATGGACGAAGGCGGCGGGCGGCTCGCCCATGCCTGGCGCGCGGGCAAGCGCGCGCATCGCGCCGTGCTCGACGATTACGCCAACATGGCGCGCGCCGCTTTGATGCTGCACGAGGCGACCGGGGAGACGCGCTATCTCGACAATGCGCGGCAATGGGTCGCGATCTGCGATGCGCATTACCGCGATACCGAAAGAGGCGGCTATTTCTTCACCGCCGACGATGCCGAGGCGCTTTTAGTGCGCACAAAGCAGGCCTATGACCAGCCCAATCCCGCCGGCAACGGCACCCTGGTCGAGGTGCTGGCCCGGCTTCACTATCTCACCGGCGAGGATCATTTTCGCGCGCGGGCGGAAGAAATTCTCGCCGTCTTCTCGGGCGAGGTGGAACGCCATCTATTCGGACTCGGCACGTTGCTCAACGGTGCCGAGCTGTTGGCGCGGGCGTTGCAGGTCGTGGTCGCCGGCAAGCGCGGCGCGCCCGACACATTGGCGCTCTTGCGCGTCGTCCGCAGCCGATGCCTGCCGACGAAAATTCTTGCGGTCCTCGACGAGGGCACGGCGCTCCCGGCCGCTCATCCCGCTGCCGGCAAGACCATGGTCGGCGGCCGCGCCGCGGTTTATTTGTGCGAGGGACCCACATGCTCGTTGCCCTTGACGGACCCGGAAGCGCTTGGCGCGGCGCTTTCGACGCGCTGATGCCGCGGCTGTCGCTCGAGACGCAGTTCGGGCGCCTGACGCTTTCCGAGGAAGATGGCAGCATCGTCGAGCTGACCTGGGGCGGGCGCGCGAGCGGTCGGCCGACGCCGGCGCTCCTCGACGCAAAGAAGCAGCTCCTCGAATATTTCGCCGGCCGGCGCAAAGAGTTCGACCTTCCGCTCAAGCTCGAGGGTCAGCCCGCGGCGCTCCGCGTGTGGCAGCTCATGGCCGAGATCCCTTATGGGCAGACGCGGACCTATGGCGATCTCGGCAAGGTTCTGGGCCTGTCGCCGCGTTTTGTCGGACAGGCCTGCGGCAGCAACCCGCTTCCCATCTTCGTCCCGTGCCATCGCGTTGTCGGCAGCAACGGCGCCTTGGGCGGCTATAGCGGCGGCGAGGGCGCGGAGACGAAGCGCCGCCTGCTTCAGCTCGAGCACGCGCTGCTGCTGTAGCGTCCGCCGGCGGCGTGGCAGCGCGCCGCGACGCAGGCTATGCTTCGTCTTCCCCGCACGCTTTCCAGAGGGAGCGCCTCATGTCCCATGCGATCCATGTCCACAAATACGGCGGACCCGAAGTCATGGTGTGGGAAGAGACCGTTCTGGGGAAGCCGAAGCCGGGCGAAGCGCTCATCCGGCAGACCGCGGTGGGCCTCAACTTCGTCGATGTCTATAACCGCTCGGGCCTCTACCAGGCCCCGCTCCCGACCGGGCTTGGCGCCGAAGGCGCCGGCGTCATCGAAGCGCTTGGCGAGGACGTCACCGATCTCCAGGTCGGCGATCGCGTCGCTTATGGCAATTCGCCGCTCGGCGCCTATGCCGAGGAGCGGCTTATCCCGGCCGACCGCCTGGTCAAGCTGCCGGACGGGATCGACGACAAGACCGCGGCGGCGATGATGCTGAAGGGCCTTACGGTCCAATATCTCATCCGTCAGATCTACAAGGTGAAGCGCGGAGACACGATCTTGTGCCATGCCGCGGCGGGCGGCGTCGGGCTCATTTTGTGCCAATGGGCAAAGCATTTGGGCGCCACCGTCATCGGCACGGTCGGCAGCGACGCCAAGGCGGCCGAGGCGAAGGCGCATGGCTGCGATCATCCGATCGTCTACACGCGCGAGGATTTCGTGAAGCGCGTTGCCGAGATCACCGATGGCAAGAAGGTTCCCGTCGTCTATGATGGCGTGGGCAAGGACACTTTCATGAAGTCGCTCGATTGTCTCGCGCCGCTGGGGCTCATGGTCTCGTTCGGCAATGCTTCGGGACCGGTCGAGAATATCAATCTCGGCGTGCTCGCGGCCAAGGGATCGCTGTTCGTGACGCGGCCCACGCTGTTCACCTATGCGGCAAAGCGCGAATCGCTCCTCGCGATGGCGAAGGACCTGTTCGACGCCGTCCTGTCCGGCGGCGTGAAGATCCAAGTCAACCACACCTACCCTCTGAAAGAGGCGGCGCGGGCGCATCGCGAGCTTGAAAGCAGACAGACCACCGGTTCGACCGTGCTGACGGTGTAATCCGTTGCTCGACAAAATCCGCGCCTGCGTCTTCGACGCCTATGGCACCCTCTTCGATTTCGGATCGGCAGTCGCGCGATGCGGTGCGCCGCTTCAGGGCAAGGACGAGGCGCTGACCCGGCTATGGCGGGATAAGCAGCTTCAATATACCTGGCTGCGGTCGCTGCAGCACCGGCACGCGGATTTCTGGCAGGTCACGGGCGACGCGCTCGATTTCGCGCTCGACGCGCTGGGCCTCGCCGATCGGAGCGTGCGCGATCGATTGATGGCGCTCTATCGCACGCTCGACGCCTTTCCTGAGGTCCCATCCGTCCTGGCGCGCCTCAAAGAGCGCGGGTTCGTGACGGCCATCCTCTCGAACGGCACGCCGGACATGCTGGCGGACGCGATCCGACATGCCGGCATCGTCGACCTTCTCGACCATGTCCTGTCGGTGGAGGAGGTCGGCATTTTCAAGACCGCGCCCGAGGTCTATCAGCTCGCGGTCGACCGCGTCGGTGTCCCGGTCACCGCGATCGCGTTCCAATCCTCGAACGCCTGGGACATCCATGCCGCGTCTTCGTTCGGGATGCGCACGGTCTGGTGCAACCGCGCGAGCCAGCCCCGCGAGCGCCTTCCCGGCGCGCCGGATCACGAAATCCGCAGCCTCGCCGAATTGCCGGCGCTGATCTGAGGCGGTTCAGGCCGCTTGCTGCGCGATCGCGGCCGGAAGGCGGATGATCGCGCGCGTACCGCGCCCGAGAGTGCTTGCCAGCTCGATCGAGCCGCCATGTTGCTCGACGATTTGCTTCACCGTCGCAAGGCCGAGGCCGGTTCCGAATGGCCGGGTGCTGAACAGCGGCTCGAACACTTTGCCGAGATGTTCCGGCGCGATGCCGGGGCCATTATCGTCGAAGATGATCTCGATCTGCTGCCGCTCGGCTCGCGTGCGCACGGCAAGGCGCGGGCCCGGCGTGGCTTCCATCGCCTGCATCGCGTTCTCGTGAAGATTGATCACCACCTGACGCAGGCGCTCGGCGTCGATCCGGGCCTGATCCCGGCCGGCCTTGAGGTCGAGCTCGACGGCGACACCGTTGGGCGCGCCAAGCTCCGCCATCACCTCACCGAGCCAATCGTCGATCGGCTGGGCCTTGAGCACCAGTTCCCGCGTGCGCGAATAGTCGAGAAGGTCGCTCACGAGATTGTTGCAGCGATCAATGCTGCGCTGGATGCGCTGCAAGGGGCGATCCAGATCGATGCCGCGCGAGGCCGCGATCTCGCCCACGGCAAAAATGCTGTTGCGGATGGCGCTCAGGGGATTGCGCAGCTCGTGTGCGACGGTCGCCGTGAGCTGCCCCAAGGTTGAGAGCCGCGTCGCCCTGACGAGGTCGGCCTGGACCGAGCGCAGCTCCGCCGTGCGCTCCTCGACCCGCCGCTCGAGATCGACATTCGCCGCCTGTACCTCCCGCATCAGCGCTTCGGCTTCGTCCTTGGCGACGCGCAATTCGATCTCGAGCCGTTTTTGGCGCAGCCCCTGCTCGTGCGCCCAGGTCCGGTCGCGAAGCGTGCTGACCGACCGGCGCGGTTTGCCGGATTCGTCCAGGATCACTTCCGCCTCGCGGTAGATGACGCGTTCGGCGCCATCCGGACGGATGATCCGATATTCGAGCTTCACCGGCAGACCTTCGGCCGATTTACGCAGCGCCTCGGCGACGCGCTGGCGATCCTCGGGATGCACGAACGTCAACATCGCCTCGGGGCTCGGGACGAAGGTCGCGGGATCGACCCCGAAAATGCGATAGGTTTCCTGCGACCACACCGTGCGCCGCGCCTCGAAATCGCGCTCGACGCTGCCGGTGCCCGAGATGCGTTGGGCGCGGGCGAGATTGTCGTGACTGCGGCGAAGCGCTTCCGACGTTTCGATCAGCTCGGCCTCGCGGGACAGGCGCGCCGTCGCGTCGGAACAAATCACGAGCGCGAGCGTGCGGCCATTGATCGTGCAGCAGTGACGAATGACATCGACGGCGAAAGAGGAGCCGTCGGCTTTCCGGTGGCGCCGCTCCTCTCCTTTGAGCACGGTGCTCGATCGATTGATCTTCGCCTGCCCGATCTCCGGCTCCGTCAGAAGATCGTTGAGGCGAAGGCCGAGGAATTCTTCGCGCGTGTAGCCGTATTGCGCGAGGGCCGCATCGTTGACGAGCACGATGTCGGAGCGCTCCCAGTCATAGACGAAGAGCGGGAGGGGACAATGCGCAAAGAACAGCGGAAAATAGTCGCTGATCCCGGCGACCGGCGCGGCTGATTCGGCCGGATTGCCGGACTTGCGCGGAGACCTGACGGACTTTGGCCGCATGGTCGGCTGATCGCCCCCACTCGAGAGAGCGCACCGTGTCATCGATCTGTAAAAATGTCGCTAACGGTTCTGATCCGCGCGTCCCGATTAGTCAGTCACCAAGCGCCTTTCCCCCATTTGTTGTAGCAAAGAGCGCTTGGCGCGCGGCCCTGCTAAGTGTTCATCGCCTCGAAGAAGTCCGCGTTGTTCTTCGAATGCTTCAGCTTCTCGATCAGGAACTCGAGCCCGTCCGTCGGGCCCATCGGCATCAGAACGCGGCGCAGCACCCACATCTTGGACAGGACCGCCTTCTCCACCAGCAGTTCCTCTTTGCGGGTGCCCGACTTGGTGATGTCGAGCGAGGGGAACGTCCGCTTGTCCGCGACTTTGCGATCGAGCACGATTTCCGAATTGCCGGTGCCTTTGAACTCTTCGAAGATCACCTCGTCCATCCGCGAGCCGGTATCGATGAGCGCGGTCGCGATGATGGTGAGCGATCCGCCTTCCTCGATGTTGCGCGCGGCGCCGAAGAAGCGCTTTGGTCGCTGCAGCGCGTTGGCATCGACGCCGCCCGTGAGCACTTTGCCGGAGCTTGGCACGACCGTGTTGTAGGCGCGCGCCAGCCGGGTGATCGAATCGAGCAGGATCACGACGTCGCGTTTATGCTCGACGAGGCGTTTTGCCTTCTCGATCACCATCTCGGCGACCTGTACGTGGCGAACCGCGGGCTCGTCGAAGGTCGAGCTCACGACCTCGCCTTTCACCGAGCGTGCCATGTCGGTCACCTCTTCCGGCCGCTCGTCGATCAGCAGCACGATGAGATAGACCTCGGGATGATTCACCGTGATCGCGTGCGCGATGTTCTGCATCATCACGGTCTTGCCGGCCCTCGGCGGCGACACGATGATGGCGCGCTGACCCTTGCCCAAAGGCGTGATGAGGTCGATGACCCGCGTCGTCAAATCCTTGGTCGTCGGATTGTCGAGCTCGAGCTTCAGCTTCTCGTCCGGATAGAGCGGCGTCAAATTGTCGAAATTGATCCGGTGGCGAAGCTTGTCCGGCTCGTCGAAATTGATCTCGTTGACCTTGAGGAGGGCGAAATACCGCTCGCCATCCTTGGGCGAGCGGATTTGCCCTTCGACCGTGTCGCCGGTGCGCAGTCCAAACCGGCGCACCTGAGATGGGCTGACATAGATGTCGTCGGGCCCGGGCAGGTAATTGGCTTCCGGACTGCGTAGAAAGCCGAACCCGTCCTGCAGCACTTCGAGCACGCCATCGCCGTTGATGGCCTGATCGTTGTCGGCAAGCTGCTTCAGGATCGCGAACATCATGTCCTGCTTCCTGAGCGAGGACGCGTTTTCGATCTGCAGCTCCTCGGCGAAATGAAGGAGTTCGGCCGGGGACTTTGCTTTGAGCTCTTGGAGATTCATGGGAAAGACTGTCGTTATGGGAGAGGGTCTCGGGCGCGAGAGGCGCCGATGGCAAGGAGGAGACCGCGCTACGGCTGATCGCTGGATTTTTTTGGGCTTGTTCGAGCGACTGACCGGGGGTCGCCGCGGCGGGTCCCTCTTATCTAAGCAGACCCGGGCTCCAAGTCAAATGTCATTCGCGCGCCACTGCTCAGAAAGGACGCACCACCACCATGATCACGATCACGATCAGCAGCAGGGTTGGGATTTCGTTAATGAAACGGTAGAACCGTGCGCGTCGCCGGTTGCTGTCGGTCGCGAACTCCTGGCGCCATCGCACCAGCAGGAAGTGAAAATAGGTGAGACCTGCCACCGCGGCGAGCTTCACATAAATCCATCCGTTGCTCCAAACCACTACACCTGGGGTCGCGGCGAGCAGCACGCCGAACAGATATGTTCCGATCATCGCCGGGTGCATGATCCCGCGTAACAGGCGGCGCTCCATCACCTTGAACGTCTCGGACTTGTCCGAGCCGGGCGCCGCATCGGCGTGATAGACGAAAAGCCGCGGCAGATAGAGGAGCCCCGCCATCCACGCGACGACGCTGACGATGTGCATCACCTTGAACCAGGGATAAAGCGCGCTCACGAACCCGTCCCGCGCGCCGCGCACGGGCACAGCCGGTCCGCGGCATTGCACGCGATCCCTTTCCCGCCCGGACCGATCAGACTTTGCCGCCGGCGCGCCCCTTGCACCAATTCGGCAAGCCCGGCGATGAAGGCCGCATCGGCGCTGACCGTCGGCGCCCGCACATACCGCGGCACACCCGCTTCCGCGGCAAGCCGTCCGTAATCGAGATCGAGCTCCACCAGCGTTTCCGAATGCTCGCTCACGAATGCGATCGGCAGCACGATGAGGCCGACCCGCTCGGCGCCGGCGCGCCGGATCTCGGCATCGGTCGCCGGTTCGAGCCATTTGAGCGGCCCGACCCGGCTCTGATAGCAGACGATCATCTCGACATCTCGCGCGACCCGTGCCCGCACCGCGGCCGCCGTCTGTTCGACCTGCGTCTGATAAGGATCACCGCGTGCGACGATGCGTTGCGGCAATCCATGCGCCGATAGCAGGATGCGGACCGGCACACCTTCCGGCCACTCCGCGAGCGCGGTGTCGAGCCGCCGCGCCAGCGCCGTGACGAAGCCATCGTCGGCCGGATAGCAGCATATTGTGCGGGTCGGCACGCGAAGACCGATCCGCTCGGCCACCTCGCGCCACGTGACAAGCGATGATCCCGTCGTGGTGCTCGAGAACTGCGGATAAAGCGGCAGCAGGACGATTTCCTCGGCCTTCCAGGCCAGCACGGCTTGCGCCGCGTCTTGGGTGAATGGCGCCCAATATCGCATCGCGACGAACGCGCGCGTGTCTTCTCCCAACTTTGTCTCGAGCGCGCGCGCCTGGATCTCGGTATTGGCGACGATCGGCGACGAATTCCCCATCCGCGCATAGATGTGACGCGCAACCGGAGCGCGGCGATGCGCGACGAGCCGCGCAACCAGGCGGCGAACCGGCCCGGGCAAGGCAATGATCGCCGGATCGGCGAAGAGATTGTAAAGGAACGGCTCGACCGCCTCGAGCGAATCCGGCCCGCCGAGATTGAACAGCACGACCGCAAGGCGGCTCATGGTCCGCGGCGCACCAGCTCGACAAGCTGCGCTACATGGTCAATTGGCGTATCCGGCAGCACGCCATGGCCCAGATTGAACACGAACGGACCGCCGCCAAAGCTCGCCAGGATCGCCTCGACCTCGGATTGAAGCGCCGAGCCGACGAGCAACACAAAGGGATCGAGATTGCCCTGCACCGGAACCGAGCACTGCAATGTCCGTTGCGCCACATCGCGCGGTACCATGCTGTCAAGCCCTATGGCGGTGATGCCCGTCTCGTCTACGTAGGCCCGATACATCAGACCCGCCCCACGCGGAAAGCCGATGATAGGCACGTCGGGATGACGCTCCGCCAACGCGGCTGTGATCCGCTTCGTCGGCTCGATCACCCACCGCCGGAATGAATTTTCATCCAGGACCCCGGCCCAACTATCGAACAACTGCACCGCATCGGCGCCCGCTTCGATCTGAGCCGAAAGATGGTCGATCGTCGCTGTCACCAGCCGCCCGATCAGCACGCCGAACCCCTCGGGGTCACGAAGCGACCAACGTTTCGTCGCCGCAAAGTCCCGGCTCGAGCCGCCTTCGACCATATAGGTCGCTACCGTCCAAGGAGCCCCGGCAAAGCCGATAAGCGCGGTCCCGGCCGGCAGCATCGCCGTGACCCGCTGAACCGTCTCGTAGACCGGCGCAAGCCGCATGGTGACTCCATCATGCGGCAATGATTCGACGGCGGCCCGCTCGCGCACCGTCTCGACAACCGGTCCCTCGCCCTCACGATACTCGACCTTCCGGCCCAACGCCCAGGGCACGACCAGGATATCCGAGAACAAGATCGCCGCATCCAGCCCAAACCGGCGGATCGGCTGCAGCGTCGCCTCGGCCGCACGCTTTGGCGAAAAACACAGATCGAGGAAGTCGCGCGCTCCGCGTCGTAATTCGCGGTATTCCGGCAGGTATCGGCCAGCCTGCCGCATGAGCCACAAGGGCGGCCGTGCCAAGGTTTCGCCGGCAAGGGCGCGCATCACGATGCTGGTCGGACGGCGGCGCCCGGTCATTTTCTGCTCTTACCTCTTTCAATAAAGAATCTAAAGGTAGTGGTAGTAGATGGTGGGCTGAGTCATGGGGATTATCGCAAGCGTCCGGTTGCCCCTCGATTCGTTCGCCATTCCGGCGGCAGGTTTTGAAACCGTGTATAAGAGGATGCAAGGGTTATCCCCATGTTTGGCGAAATCGGTCCGGAATTGTCCCTGCTGGTCGAACCGTGGTGCGGATTGGACCGACCCGGGGGTTGAAAGGCTGCCGGCGCTTCGTTCGTCGACTCATACACGACCTATCCCCAGGAGAATTCGGTGAGCGCATTCCATCTTCATCTCGTCTCGGACTCGACCGGCGATACCGTTCATGCCGTTGCCCGCGCCTGTCTCGTGCAGTTCGAGGGCGCCGAGGCGATCGAACATTTCTGGTCGATGGTGCGGACGAAGACCCAGATGGAGCGGGTGGTTCACGGTGTGTCGATCAATCCTGGGGTGGTCTTGTTCACCTTGGTCGACGATGAGCTGCGGGCGCCACTGGTCGATGGCTGCCGCAAGCTGCAAGTGCCGGTCATCCCCGTGCTCGAACCTGTGATCGGCGCGCTTGCGGCGCATCTCGGTCTGCCAAGCCGCGGCCTGCCGGGTCAGCAGCATCTGCTCGACTTCCAGTATTTTCAACGGATCGACGCGATGACGTTCGCGCTCAATCACGATGATGGGCAATCGGTCCATAGTCTCAACGAGGCCGACGTGATCCTCGTCGGCGTCTCCCGCACGTCCAAGACACCGACCTGCATGTATCTTGCCAATCGCGGCATGAAGGCTGCGAACGTACCGGTGGTGCCTGGTGTTCAGCTGCCGCCGGAGTTGTTCACGGCCGACCGGCCGCTGATCGTGGGGTTGACCGGGGATACCGAGCGGCTCGTTCAGGTGCGCGAGAACCGGCTTACCCAGCTTCAGCACCATGATCATCAGACGGACTACACCGATGTCGATGCCGTGCGCGAAGAGGTGTTGCGCGCGCGCCGCCTTTTCGCCGAGCATAAATGGCCGGTCATCGATGTGACGCGGCGTTCGATCGAGGAAACGGCGGCGGCGATCCTGAAACTGATCGCGCGCCGCCAAGGCACCGAGGTGTGATGCAAGAGATCGTGCTTGCCTCGCAAAGCGCCGTACGGCTGCGTCTTCTCGCGGCCGCCGGTCTTGCCGTCACGGCGGATCCGTCCGGCATCGACGAGAACATGATCAAGGCGAGATATCACGGGGAGCAGACAGAGGCATGCGCGCTGGCCTTGGCTGCCGCCAAGGCGGCACACGTCGCTCCGCGCCATCCGGGAGCCTTGGTGATCGGCGCCGATCAGATCCTTGCCTGCAAGAGCGTGCGCTTCGACAAACCGCGGGACGGTGCGGAGGCACGGCAGCAGCTGACCTCGTTGCGCGGCCGCGAGCACGCGCTCGTCACCGCGACGGTTGTGATGCACGGTCATGAGACCCGGTGGCAGCATATCGAGCGGTCACGTCTTCTCATGCGCCGTTTCTCCGACGCCTTTCTCGATGATTATCTTGCGGCGATGGGTCCAGCGATTTGCGACACGGTCGGCGGCTACGCACTCGAAGGCACGGGCGTGCAGCTCTTCGAGCGGATCGAGGGCGATTATTTCGCGATCCTGGGCCTGCCGCTCGTGCCGTTGCTGAATTTCTTGCGCGCCGAAGGCGCGGCCGCGCAATGAGTTTGACCGGCGCAGCCAGGATCGCGGGCGTGATGGGATGGCCCGTGGCGCATTCGCGCTCGCCGGCGCTCCACGGATTCTGGCTCGCCGAACACGGCATTGATGGCGCCTATGTCCCGCTCGCCGTGCGGCCGGAGCGCGCGCGCCAGGCGATAACGGCTTTGCCGCTTCTGGGCTTTGCCGGCTGCAACGTCACCATTCCGCACAAGGAGCTGGCGCTCGCGGCGGTCGACGAGATCGACGCATCGGGCCGCCGTGCCGGCGCCATCAACATGATCACGGTCGGGGCCGATGGGAAACTCACCGGCGCCAACAGCGATATGTTCGGCTTCCTCGAAAACCTCCGCGCCGGAGCACCGGGATGGCGCGCCGCGGACGGGCCCGCGGTGGTGCTGGGCGCGGGCGGCGGCGCTCGCTCGGTGGTGGCGGCGCTTGCCGATGATGGGGCGCCGGAGATCCGGCTCCTGAACCGCACGCAAGCGCGCGCCGAAGAGATCGCGCGCGCGCTTGGTGGCCCGGTGCGGTGCGTTCCGTGGAACGACCGCGCGCATGCGCTCGCCGGTGTCTCGCTCGTCGTCAATGCCACGAGCCTCGGCATGGATGGCCAGCCGCCGCTCGACCTGCCGCTCGATCAGCTTCCGGCGGATGCCGTGGTGAACGACATTGTCTATGTGCCGCTCGAAACGCCGCTCCTTGCCGCGGCGCGGGCGCGGGGCAATCGCGTGGTCGATGGGCTCGGCATGTTGCTGCATCAAGGCCGGCCCGGTTTTGCGGCCTGGTTTGGCGTGATGCCCGCGGTGACCCCAGCGCTCCGCCGCGCGATGCTGGCAACGTTCGCGCGATGAGGATCATCGGCCTCACCGGCTCGGTCGGGATGGGCAAGAGCACCGCCGCGGCGATGTTGCGCGCCATGGGGGTGCCGGTGTTCGATGCCGACGCGGTGGTTCATCGCGCGCTCGGCCGAAGCGGCGAGGCCGTTGGCGCGGTCGAGGCCGTCTTCCCCGGGGTGAGCGAATCGGGGGGCATCAACCGCCGCGCGCTGGGTGCGCGCGTGCTTGGCGACCGCGCGGCGCTGCGCCGGCTCGAAAAAATCCTCCATCCCATCGTCGGACGCGAGGAAAGACGCTTCATCGCGCGCGCCCGGGCGGCCAGACGCCGTCACGTCGTGCTCGACGTGCCGCTTCTCTTCGAGACCGGGGGCTATCGCCGCTGCGATCTCGTGATCGTCGTGTGGGCGCCGCCTTTTCTCCAGCGCGCGCGGGTCCTGGCGCGCCCGGGGATGACCGCGGCGCGCCTCGCCTTCCTACGCACGCAGCAGACGAGCGACCAGGAAAAGCGCCGCCGCGCCGATATCCTGATCCCGAGCGGATTGGGCCGCGCCGTGACGTGGCGACGCTTGCACAGGGCGATCGCGCAAAGCTAGAATCCGTCATGCGCGAGGTCGTGCTCGATACCGAAACGACGGGGCTTGATCCCGAGGCCGGCCACCGGGTCGTCGAGGTCGCCTGTATCGAGCTCGTGAATCACGTCCCCACGGGCCGCAGCTTCCATCGCTACATCAATCCCGAGCGCGCCATGCCCGCCGACGCGATGCAGGTGCATGGGCTGACGGATGCGTTCCTGGCGCAGCACGGGCTTTTCGCGTCGGTCGCGGACGAGCTTGTGGCGTTCATCGGCGACGGGCCGCTCGTCGCGCACAACGCGGAATTCGATCTCGGATTCCTGAACGCCGAGCTGCGCCGGCTCGAACGGCAGCCGCTCGCCTGCGCCGCCATCGATACGCTGACGCTGGCGCGGCGCCGCTATCCCGGATCGCCCGCGAGCCTCGACGCCTTATGCCGGCGCTATGACATCGACTTGTCGGCCCGGGAAAAGCACGGCGCCCATCTCGACTGTGAATTGCTGGCGGCGGTCTATCTCGAGCTGGTGGGCGGCCGGCAGCCAGGCCTCGACCTGGCCGCGGGCATCGCGGTCGGCCGCCAGGCCGCGGCGCAACGCCCCTTCCGCACGCCGCGCCCTCATGCTGCGAGCGAGTTTGAACTTGCCGCTCATGCGGCCTTTCTGAAGAAGATCGCCGCGCCGATCTGGCTCCAATAGCGAGGCGGGCTCAGGCGACCGCGCTGCCTTGACCCTGCGCCTCGCGCGCGGCCTGCTGCTGACGCAACAGCTCGGCAAAATCGATGGGCCGCACCAGCAGCGGCATATATCCGCCTTCTCGCGTCGCGTTGGCGACGAGCGCGCGCACGAACGGGAACATGAGGCGCGGCGTTTCAACCAGCAGGAACTGCGCCATCGCCGGTTCCGGCACATTGGCGACGGTCGCGACGGCGCCATACACGACCTCGACCAGAAAGACGCGCTCGTCGCCGCTCTTGGCGTCGGCATGGAGCGTGAGCGTGACCTCGAACACGTTGGGCGCGATCGACTGGGCCTTCACGTCGACGCCGATCTGAACTTCGGGCTGCGGCTGCCCCTGCATCAGGCTGTGCGGCGCGCGCGGGTTCTCGAACGAGAAATCCTTGACATATTGCGCGTTGATCAAGACCTGCGGCTCTTGCTGCGCCTGACCGTTGGACGATGCGGTACCCACTTCCGCCATGAGAAATCCCCTATTTGAGCGGGCTCGCTAGCATGGATCGCGCCGGCACACAACCGGAGGCGCCGATCACAAGCCCAGATAAGCGCGCCGTATCTCGGGCATCGAGGCGAGCGCGGCGGCCGGCCCTTCGGTGAAGATGCGGCCTTCCGCAATCACATAGGCATGGTCGGCGACCGCAAGCGCCAAATGCACGTTCTGCTCGACCAAGAGGATCGTCAGTCCAGCTTCCTTGAGACGCTTCAGGGTCTGGAACAGCTGATGCACGACAACGGGCGCCAGACCCAGCGACAGCTCGTCGATGATGAGAAGATCCGGATCGGACATCAGCCCGCGCGCGATCGCGAGCATCTGCTGCTCCCCGCCCGACAAGGTGCCCGCGCGCTGCCGCCGCCGTTCCATAAGGCGCGGGAAAAGCGTGAACACCTGCTCGAGCGCGGCGTCGAATTTGCGCTGGGCGCGCGCGGAATAGGCGCCCATCTCCAGATTCTCTTCGATCGTCATGGCGACGAAAAGCTGCCGCCCCTCCGGCACCAGCACCAGGCCCCGCGCCGCCTTGGCATGTGCCGGAAGCCGCGTCACGTCCTCGCCGTCGAACATCACCGTGCCCGCCCAAGGCGAAATGCTCCCGGTAACGGCCCGCAAGGTGGTGGTCTTGCCGGCGCCATTGGCGCCGACGATGGTGGTGAGATGCCCGCGCTCCACGGTCAGCCGGATGCCCCACAGGATCTGAACCTCGCCATAGCCGGCGGTGAGCGCGTCGACGGCAAGAACCGCGTCGCTCATATCGCGGCTCCCCCATGCAGCTCGCGGGCGAGCTCCGGGTCGCCGAGATAGGCCTCGATCACGGCGGCATTGTTGGCGACATCGCCGGGGCTGCCCTCGGCGAGCTTCTGGCCGGAATTCAGCACGACGATCCGGTCCGACAGGCTCATGATCGCCTGCATCAGATGCTCGATCATGAGGATCGCCGTGCCGCGCGCGCGGATGCCGCGGATGACGCCGATCATGTGCTCGACCTCGGTGGGGTTGAGACCCGCCAGCACTTCGTCCAGCATCAGCAGCACCGACCGCGCCGCGACGGCGCGCGCCAGCTCGAGCCGCTTTTTGCCGGCAATGGTGAGCTGCGCCGCCGGCGTCTCGAGCCGGTCTTCAAGCCCGACGAACACTGCCGCCTCGCGCGCCGCCTCTCCCGCCGCCGCACGGGAAAGATTTTCGCGCCCGAAACACGCGCCGACGGTGCAGTTTTCGAGCACGGTCATGCTCTCGAACGGCTGCACGATCTGATGCGTGCGCGCGAGACCATGCCGCGCGATGCGATAGGGCGTGGCACCCGCGATATCGGTGCCGCGGAACCGGATTCGACCGCGGTCACACGGGAAAACGCCGCTGATGAGGTTGAAGAGCGTCGTCTTGCCGGCGCCGTTGGGGCCGATAAGGCCCAATATCTCGCCTTCCTCGACGGCGAAGCTCAGCTCGTTGATGGCTTGCACGCCGCCAAAGTGCTTCGACAGCATCTCGATTTCGAGGAGCGCCGTCATTCCAGCACGTGCCTGACGCGCGGCCAACGCGCATAGACCCATCCCATGAGCCCGCTCGGCAGGAACTGCACCATCACGAGAAGCAGCGCGCCGGCGGCGACGAGCTGGAAATTCGCGAACGTGTCCGAGGTCAACAGCCAGCCGCGCAGCTCTTCATAGAGATAGGCGCCGATCGCCGGGCCGATGATAGTGCCCTGCCCGCCCAGCATCACGATGACGATCGCCTCGAGCGAGAAGGTGAGGTCGAACGCGTCGGCCGGCTGGATAAACGCGCCTTTGAAGAAGTAAAGCCCTCCCGCCACCGCCGGCAGGAACGCCGACGCGCTATAGGCCAAAGCCTTATAGAGCGGCGTCGGCACGCCCAGCACCGCGGCCGCGTCCTCGTTCTGGCCGATCGCCAGCAGGCCGAGGCCGAATTTCGAGCTCTTGATCGCATAGCTCAGATAAAGCGACAGGCCCATGATCGCGACGATCAGGAAATAGATCGTCCACAGCGCCTTCATCGGGCCGCCCAGCGGTGCGAACAGCGCGCTCGAGAGGTAGAGGCCCGACGAGCCGCCCCACGGCGTAAAATTGGCGACGAAGGCCTGCACCGCCGCGTTGACGCCCACGGTCGCCAGCGCGAAATAAGCGCCGCGCAGTCGCAAGATGCCGAGCCCGAAGACGAGCGCCAGAAGGCTCACCGCGATGCCGCCCGCCACCGCCGCCGCGACGAGCGGCCATCCCGGCGCGCCCAGAAGATAGACGCAGATATAGCCGCCAAGGCCGAAGAACACGATGCTGCCGAAATTCACGTAACCGGCATAGCCCAACATCAGGTTCAGGTTGCTGGCGAGGATGATATAGATGGCGGCGAGAAGCAGGCTCTCGCGCAGCTCGACATCGCCCGTGGCGACCGGCGCCAGCGCAAAGACGGCGATGATGAGCGCGATGATCCAGAAGAACGGACGGCGGAGCATGGGCATCTAGTCGCGGCGGAACGTGAAGACGCCGCCCGGCCGCACGATCAGCACGACGACGAAAAGGGCGAACTCGATGACGAGGGTCCAGCTCACCGGCATGAAGGGCGTGACGAGACCTTCGACAAGGCCGAGCGCGATCCCGCCCAACAACGCGCCCGTGGGATTGCCGAGTCCGCCCAGCACCGTCACGACGAAGCTCTTGAGCTGATAGGCATCGCCCGAAAGCAGCGTGAACGGGAACAGGATCGCGATGAGGCCGCCCGACACGCTTGCCAGCGCGACGCCAAGCCCGAACGCCATCGACAAGACGCGGGTCGTCGGAATTCCGACGAGCTCGGCCGCGACGCGGTTGCCCGACACGGCGCGGATCGCCTTGCCCGGCCGGGTGCGATAGAGGAAGACGTAGAGAAGCGCCGCGATGATCGCCGTCAAAACCGCGGCGAGAATGTGCGTGCCGGGAAACGTGTACCGGCCGAGGCTCAGCCCCGGCAGGCTTACATCGACGTTGAAGAGCCCGGTGCCCCACGCTGCCGTGCCAAGCCCGACCAGCACCAGATTGACCGAAAAAGTGGAGAGAAGACTCATCAGCGGCGGCCGTCCGATCATCCGGTGGACCGAAATCCAGTAAAGGGCGAGGCCCACGAAGAACCCGCCCACCACGATCGGCGGCAGCGCCACATACGGGTTCAGGCCCAGCGCCGCGCTGAGGAAATAAAGGCCGAACATCCCCGCGACGATCATCGAGCCGTGCGTCAGGTTGACGACGTCCATCACCCCCCAGATCAAGGTGAGCCCCATCGCCGCGAGCCCGTAGACCGAACCCACCAACACGCCGTCGATGATCGAAGCGATGATGCCGAACATGCTAGAAGCGGTGCGGGACCCACCTCATCTCCTCGCGCCGCGGCGGCAACGGCGCGAGGACGGGTAGAAAAGTCATTGCATCGGGAAGATAAGCGCCGCCGATTGCACCGCGGTGGGCCAGACCACCTGGCGGCCGAGCTTGCCGTCCTTCATCTGCCACTGCGCCAGCACCATCTGATGCGCGGTCTGAAGCCCGTGATGACCCGGGTCGGTCGCGATCTTGTAGCGGCCGAAGAAGGTCTGGACGTCCATCGCGTTGAGCGCGTCCGCGACCTTGTCCTGATCGATCGAGCCGGCCTGCTCGATCGCGTGCTGCAGCAGCATGCCGCCGCCATAGCCGGACGCCGCGTGGTAATCCGGCGGCGCCTGGTACTTTGCTTCATAGGCCTTGGAGAACTGCTCCGCCGTCGGGCCGAACTGCGGCTTGTAGCTCACCTGGATCTCCCATTGCGAGCCGGTGGTCACGCCCTGGGCCGCGGGGCCGAGCGTCGCGAACTTGTCGTCGCCCGGCGCCACCAGAAGCGATTCCCATTTGAGATGCGCCTTCTGGTCATAAAGCTGCCGCGCGAGCGTCGCGCCATCGGAATAATGGCCGCCGCCCATCAGCGCATCGGCGCCCGCGGAGATCACCTTGTTGATGACCGGGCCGAAATCGGTCGTGGTCGGCGCATAGGATTCGTCAAGCACGATGGCGAGGCCCGCTTCCTTTGCCTGATCCTTGGTCGCGGCGATAACCGCCTTCGAGAACGGATCGTCTGAATAGACGAGCGCCACCTTCGCCTGCGGATCCGCGGCGTGCAGCGCATCGACCGCGTTCGAAAGATAGCCGTCGGCCTGGGTGATCGCCTGGAACAAATACTTGTTGCCGAGCTCGTAGGTCTTTGGCTCGGCGCCGCCGGTGACGAGCATCAGCTTGCCGTATTGCTCGCTGATCACCGCCGCGGTCGCGACGAGGCCCGATGAATAAGGCCCGAACAGGAACTGCGACTTGTCCTGGACGATGAGGCGCGTATAGAGCTGCTGCACACGCGCGCCCTGGGACTGATCGTCATAGGTGATGAGCTTCACCTTGTACTGCTTGCCGCCTGCCTTGATGCCGCCCGCCGCGTTGACCTCGTCGCGCCACATCTCGAAGCCGCGCTGCTGTCCCAGAGAGTCGACATTGAGCGCGCCGGTGGTCGATACGGTCATGCCGATGGTGATGGTGTCATCGTCGGCGAAGGCGGGAACCGTCAGCGCCAGCGCGGCCGTCGCCGCGGCGATCGCGAAAAACCCTCTCATGCTGCTCCTCCCTAGCTCGCGGGAGTGCAGCACGTGCCGGTCGCCCCCCGCTCTATCTCGCGATCATAGCAGGTCTTGCCGAACCATGTCAGATGCGTGACGGAAGCGAGGTTTATCGGACCGTATCGAACTCGCGGTCGATGATCGCCATGGCCTCCTCGTACGAGAACGCCTCGCGGACTTCCTCGGCGAAATTGATGATGTCGTTCGGATGCCAGCCATGGGCTGCAGCAACGGTCTTACACGTCTCCAGCCGCTTCCAGATGTCTCTGCTGGAGAAAGAGATTTTGGGTCGCATGGCCGCTTACCTCAGGGGGATACGAACACCAGCACCGATTAATCATAATCCTTGGCCCGGCGGTTTAAGAAACGATTTCGCCGCCGTTCGGTTGCTCGTCGGTGATTACAGACATGACAGATTCCGCATCTGCCTTGCTCTTAGGCAGTCTAAGGCTTATCTCTTCGTCGCGGCTCCGGTGGAGGCCGAAACGACATGGACGGCGATTATCAGCTTCTGGACATCTTGCTGTTTGCGGCGATCGCGGGCTTTCTCGTGTTCCGTCTACGCAGCGTGCTGGGACGGCGCACCGGTCTCGAGCGGCGCCGGGATCCGTTCACCGCGCCGCCCGCCGCCTCGGCAGCGCCCGCACCGGTGCTGCGCGCCATCAATGGCGGCGGCCAACAACCGCCCGCGACCGGCATCGGTGCGGTGAAAGCGGCCGATCCCGCCTTTTCCGAGGCAAGCTTCCTGCAAGGCGCGCAAGGCGCGTTCGAGATCGTCGTCAAGGCCTTTGCCGCGGGCGACACCAAGGCCCTACAGCCGCTCCTCAGCAAGGACGTGTTCGAGCGCTTCGCCGAGGCAATCACGACCCGCAAGGCCGCGCGCGAGACGCTCGAGACCCGTCTCTCGAGCATGAAATCGGCGGAAATCGGCGAGGCTTCGGTCGAAGGCGGCACGGCGCTCGTTACCGTCAAGTTCGTCACCGACCAGATCAACGTGACGCGCCGGCAGGACGGGACCATCTCCGACGGCGAGCCCGACCACCCGGTCGAGCATGTCGATTTCTGGACCTTCGCGCGCCCGGTCCGTGCGCGTGACCCCAACTGGACCCTGGTCGCCACCAAAAGCCCGTGAGGGCGGCGGCCGTTATTCTTGTCCTTGCGCTTCTGGCGCTTGGTTCGTGCGCGCCGCGGCAGCCGGCGGCGCCGCGCCTCACTTTGGAGCCGGCTCGGTTCTCCGATCTCACGGGCTGGGATCGGGATCACACCGCCGAGGCGGTGCCGGCGCTGATCCGATCCTGCGCCGTGCTCGAAAAGCGGGCACCCGACGCGCCGCTGGGGCCTGACGCGGTCGCCGGCACCGCCGGCGACTGGCGCGCGCCGTGCGCAGCGGCCAGGACGCTCGGCGCCGTTTCCGATCAGGACGCCCGGCATTTCTTCGCGACCTATTTCGCGCCTTGGCAGGTCGCCAACAACGGCGACGCGGGTGGCCTCTTCACCGGCTATTTCGAGCCCGAGCTCAAAGGGTCGCGCGAACCCGGCGGCACCTTCACGACGCCGCTTCTGCGGCGCCCGCCCGATCTTGTCTCGGTCGATCTCGGGCTCTTCCGGCCCGACTGGCGCGGCGAACGGACCGCCGGCCGCTTGGTCAACGGCGCGCTCCGGCCCTATGCCACGCGCGCAGAGATCGAGGCGGGGGCGCTCGACCCACAGCATCTCGCCTTCCTGTGGGTCAACGATCCGATCGCGGCCTTCATCCTCGAGATCCAAGGTTCGGGCCGGGTGATGCTGCCGGATGGGTCGGTGGTGCGGGTCGGCTTCGACGGACAGAATGGCTGGCCCTATGTCGCGATCGGCCGTCTTTTGGTGGAGCGCGGGGCGCTCTCGCTCGACGATGTCTCGCTCGCGACCATCGAGGCGTGGCTCCGGTCCCATCCGAGCGATGCGCGTGCGCTGATGGACGAGAACCGGTCCTATGTCTTCTTCCGCGAGCTGCAAGGCGATGGGCCGGTGGGGGCCGGCGGCGTGGTGCTGACCGCCGGGCGGAGCCTCGCGGTCGATCTGCGCTTCATGCCGATGGATGTGCCGGTCTGGCTCGACGCGACGCAAAGAAACGGAACCGCGCTGCAGCGGCTGATGATGGCACAGGATACCGGCGGCGCCATTCGCGGACCGGTGCGCGGCGACGTCTTCTTCGGCTTCGGCGAGGCGGCGGAGGTCGGCGCGGGGAACATGCGGGCGACCGGCGGCTATTACCTGCTTCTGCCGCGCGACGTGCATCCGGCGGCCCGGTTCCTGACCGCATCGCGCTAGGCCGCGCCGCGTCCCGCTGATACAGTCCTTCCCGTTCGGAGGAGCAGGGGTCATGTCGAACGGGTTGCGATGCGCGCTCGCCGCGCTGGTCTGCGGCGTCTTCGTGGCGTGGGTGTGGGCGCCTGCGTGGAGCGAAGACAAAAAGGAATCGGCGCCCGCCAAGAGCGCGTCGGCGGCAAAGCCTGGCGGTGGCGGCGGTGGGGCACCGGGGCATGGGGGACCCGGAGCGCCCGCGCATGCCGGGCCTGGGGCGCATGAACACGCCGGGGCGGGGGCGCCGGGGCATCCGGGCGACATGAGGCACGATGCCCATGGCGCCGACCATCACCGGGAAGCGGACCGGCGTCGCGAGGGCGATTTCCGCGATCGGCGCGACATGGCGCACTGGAACGACCACGACCGCGCCGTGTGGCGCGGCGGCGCGTGGCACCAGGACTGGCACAATGGCCGCTATGGCTGGTGGTGGCAGGTGAACGGGAACTGGTACTACTATGACCAGCCCACCTACCCTTATCCGACCACCGTTTCGATGATCGTCGATGCGCCGCCCATGGACGCCGCGCCGGTCGTGATGGCGCCCGCAGTGATAGCTCCAGCGGTCATGGCTCCCGCGGTTGTGACGCCTATGGTCGTGGCGCCGGGGGTCGGGATTGTCGCGCCCGGCGTCGGCGTCGTGACGCCCGGGATGGGGGTCGTCACCGCTCCGGTCGAAATGCCGCCCCAGGTCGAAATGCCGCCGCCGGCGGCGATGCCGCCCCAGGCACCGCCAATGCCGGTCGCCGCAGCGCCAAACTCTTGGTATTATTGCTATAATCCTCCGGGTTACTATCCCACCGTGCAGTCTTGCCCGGCGGGCTGGCGCCCGGTGCCGGCATCATCGACGCGCTGACCGCGGGGAGGATAAACGCAACTGCCTCGTATCATATATGTTGGCCGGGTTTGATCCACGCGTGTGATCCCGCCATATAAAAAGGGTAGAAGTTCGGCCCTTGTGACGCGGCCGGGCGTGGGTTGAGGGAGTTATGGCCATGCGCAAGCTCATTGGCGGCATCGTTTCGTTGGTCCTGGCGGCGACGGTTTTGACGGGCGGCGTGCTCTTGCCCGCGCCGGCGGACGCGCGGGTGTTTGTCGGCGTGGGAGTCGGCGTCGGTCCCTATTGGGGCTGGCCTTACGCTTACAACCCTTATCCCTACCCCTATCCCTATTATTATCCGGCGCCGCCGGTCGTTTATGCGCCGCCGGTTGCCTATGTACCCCCGCCGGCCCCGGCGCCCACCGTGGTCGCGCCGCAGGCGCAGAGCTGGTACTTCTGCGACAATCCCAGAGGCTACTATCCCTATGTCGGGAGCTGCACGTCCGGCTGGCGGCAGGTCCCGGCGCAACCACACTGACAGCCCCCCAAGAGGGCAGCGAGGAGAGGGGAAGTGAACAAGGTCAAGACCAAGGCGGCCGTGCTGAGCGCGATGGCTCTGCTCAGCGCGTGCGCCTCCCCGCCGATGGGGCCGACGGTCGCCGTCATGCCGGCTCCCAACAAGCCCTTCGACATTTTCCAGGCGGATGATGCCGCATGTCGCGGCTGGGCCAATCAGGCGACGGCAGGCCAAGCGGAATCGGCCAATAACCAGGCCGTCGGCTCGGCGCTTCTGGGCACCGCGTTGGGCGCAGGCCTGGGCGCGGCGATTGGCGGCGGCCGCGGCGCGGCGATCGGCGCCGGCACAGGCGCGCTTGCCGGGACCGCCTATGGGGCGAACTCGTCCCAGTGGTCGCAGATGGGCATCCAGCAGCAATACAACGTCGCCTATCAGCAATGCATGTATTCCCGCGGCAACCAGGTGCCGGGCTATCAGGCGGTCGCCGGCGCGCCACCGCCGCCACCGCCGCCTCCGGGCTATCCGCCGCCACCTCCGCCGCCGCCATGAGCGGCGGAAAGCGCCGCGCGGTCTTGCGTTCGCGGGCGTGGCTCTACATTCTGCGCCGATGCCTGGTGAGCGCGTCGGCCTTCTCGTAACCTGCCTCGTCGATCTGTTCCGGCCTTCGGTGGGCTTCGCCGCAGTGAAGCTCATCGAGGCTGCCGGCTTTTCCGTCGAAGTGCCAATGGCGCAAACCTGTTGCGGCCAGCCGGCCTACAATTCGGGCGATCGCAAATCCGCCCAGGCGGTCGCGCGCAGCGTGATCGAGGCGTTCGCCGCCTATGACCACGTGGTGGTGCCGTCGGGTTCGTGCGCCGGCATGGTGAAGCGGCACTACCCGACGCTGTTCGATGACGATCCGGTGATGCAGGACGCGGCGCGACGGCTGGCCGACCGCACGCACGAGCTCGTCTCGTTCCTGGCACAGGCGCCGGGGACGCGCATCGACGCGCGCTATGACGGCGTTGCCACATATCACGATGCCTGCTCGGGCCTCCGCGAGCTTGGCGTCAAGGACGCGCCGCGCCGGCTGCTCGCCGGCGTCGCGGGGCTGAGGCTCCAGGAGATGGCCAGTGCCGAAACGTGCTGCGGCTTCGGCGGCACGTTCTGCGTCAAATATCCCGCGATCTCGGACCGCATGGTGTCCGACAAGGCGGCCGATATCGAGGCGACCGGCGCCGACACGCTGCTCGCGGGCGATATGGGGTGCCTTCTCAACATGTGCGGCAAGCTGACCCGGCGCGGCGCGCGTGTGCGCGTGCGGCACGTCGCCGAGGTGCTGGCCGGCATGACCGACGAGCCGCCGCTGGGCCAAAGTTGATGGAGGCGACGAGCCGTTCCTTTCCCGCGAACGCGCGCCGCGCGCTTGCCGATTGGGGCCTGCAGGACGCCCTGCATACCATGGCGCGCCAGGGCTTCGCGGTGAAGCGCGCCCAGGCGGCCGCGCGCCTGCCCGAGTTCGAAACGCTCCGCGGATTAGCAAAAGACATGAAAAACGAGGTGCTCCAAAACCTCGATTTTTATCTCGAGACCTATGAGCGGGCGGTCTCGGCGGCGGGCGGCGTGGTGCATTGGTGCCGCGATGCGGCCGAGGCGCGGGCGGCGGTGCTGACGATCTGCCGGACGGCCGGCGCGCGCATCGTCACCAAGGGCAAATCCATGATCGGCGAGGAGATCGCCCTCAACGAGCATCTCGAGGCCGCGGGGTTCGAGCCGGTCGAGACCGACCTTGGCGAATACATCATCCAGATCCGCCACGAGCCGCCGAGCCACATCGTGGCACCGGCCGTGCATCTCTCGAAGGAGCAGGTAGCGGAGAGCTTTCGCGCGACGCACCGCGACCTCGACCCGGACCGCCCGCTGTCCGAACCGCGCCAGATGCTCGACGAAGCGCGCGCGCTGCTGCGCCGAAAATTTCTCGCCGCCGAAGTGGGCATCACCGGCGCCAATTTCCTCATCGCCGAGACCGGCTCCAGCATCATCGTCACCAACGAGGGCAATGGCGACCTGACCCAATCGCTGCCCCGGGTCCATATCGTGCTCGCCTCGATCGAAAAGGTCGTGCCGACGCTCGAGGATGCGACCCTGCTCCTGCGGCTCCTCGCGCGCTCGGCGACCGGGCAGGAATTCTCCACCTACACCACGGTCTCGACCGGCCCGAAGCGTGCCGACGATCTCGACGGGCCGGAGGAATATCACGTCATTCTGCTCGACAATGGCCGCAGCGCGCTGCTGGGCGGCGAGATGCAGGACATGCTGCGCTGTATCCGCTGCGCCGCTTGCCTCAACCACTGCCCGGTCTATGGCGCAATCGGCGGGCATGCCTATGGCTGGGTCTATCCCGGGCCGATGGGTGCGGTGCTGACGCCGACGCTGATCGGCGTCGGCGAAGCGGGGCACCTGCCCAACGCGTCGACCTTTTGCGGCCGCTGCGAGTCCGTGTGCCCGATGCAGATTCCACTGCCGAATCTGATGCGGCATTGGCGCGAGCGTGAGTTCGACGCGCGCCTCGCGCCGGCGGCGGCGCGGTACGGCATCGCGCTCTGGTCGTTTCTCGCGCTTCACCCGCGGCTCTACCGGTTCGTCGCGGAGGCCGCGGCGCGGGTCCTCGGTTGGTGCGGCATGAAACGCGGGCGGTTCCGCACGCTGCCGCTCGCGGCCGGCTGGACCAATGTGCGCGACATGCCGGCACCCCAAGGGCGCAGCTTCATGAGCCAGTGGGCCAAGCGCCGATGAGCGACGCCCGCGCCGACATCCTGCACCGCATCCAGTCACGGCTGCGTGGCGGCCCGGTCGGCGAAGCGACCGCGACCGCGCTTGGCGAGCGGCTCCGGGCGCATCCGCGCAGCCTCGTCCCCGCGCGCGCCAAAGAGCTCGACCGGCCCGCGCGCATCACGCTTTTCATTGCCATGGCCGAAGAGGTCCAAGCGACTGTGGCGCGCGTCGCCCGCGCCGAAGACGCCCCCGCCGCGGTCGCGCGCTATCTCGCCGAGCGCAACCTGCCGGCGCGGGTCGTGCTGACGCCCGATCCGCGCGTCATGGAGCTGCCGTGGCGCGAGACCGCGCTCGCCCTTCGCGCGGGCGTCGCGCACGATACCGACACGGCGGGGGTCAGCGGCTGCTTCGCCGCCATCGCCGAGACCGGCACCTTGATGCTGGTCTCGGCACCCGACCGCCCGACCCGCAACAGCTTCCTGCCGGAAACCCATATCGTCCTGCTGCGCGCGGAAGACATTACCGGCTTCTACGAAGAGGCCTGGGACCGGCTGCGCGCGGCATGCTGGACCGGTGCCGGGTTCGCAATGCCGCGCACGGTGAACTTCGTCACCGGCCCGTCGCGCACGGGCGACATCGCGCAAAAGATCGAGCTCGGCGCGCACGGGCCGATGCGCCTCCACATCGTGCTGATCGACGATGCCGCGCCGGCTTAGCGCCGAAGAGCGCGCTTTGTGGCGCGAGGCGATGGGAGAGACGCCGCCGCAAAAACTGCTACCGGCCGACCCTGCGCCGGCACAGCAGGGCCCGCGGCGCGCCGAAAGCGTGCTTGATCGCCGCAATGCGCGGCGCCTGCGGCGCGGCGAGACCGCAATCAACGCGCGGCTTGATCTCCACGGCCTGACACAGGACGAAGCGCACCGGGCCTTGACGCGCTTCGTCGTCGATAGCCACGCCGCCGGCCGCCGCTCGCTTCTCGTCATCACCGG
>Ga0335073_10001339_pt1 | contig 32854 bp, 25 predicted proteins | sample Lox_Sample_22_FD_207093 | JGI IMG/M metagenome (GOLD analysis project Ga0335073, IMG submission 207093) | Soil microbial communities from Loxahatchee National Wildlife Refuge, Florida, United States - Lox_Sample_2.2 | ecosystem: Environmental > Terrestrial > Soil > Wetlands | place: USA... | reverse complement strand
CCGGAAGTGTCCACTGGTTTTACTGGCCACCGCTTATCCATCTGGCAATTTGTTTGATTGCCCTAGTGGGCTACGTCGTGCCGAGCTTACAGTTTCTAGGGATACTCTGGAGCCTGGTGACCATAGCTGACATACCCGTGTCGATGGCGACGATGGGATTGGCTTTTTCGCAACACGGTGTGCTCGCTGGAGTATGGGCGACCGTAGTAGGGACTCTGTGGTGGTTTCTCTTGAGTCGAGCAGCCGACATGGTGATTCGTCGGTTCAGAGCGAAAGAAACCAGCCCGGCAGACGCATCCACTGGCAACCCAGCCAAACATTAGCCCCCCGACCGAGTGAATCTTTAGCTGCCATCTGAGGGGACGAGCAGCACCGGGAAGGGCGGGCCACCGGCCGGCTAATGTAGCGAGGAAAATCAGGCGGGCTAGTCCCCGCCGATCTACGAGTCAAAACCAGTCGCTTCGGTATGCCACCCACCAACTTACGAATACGATAGGAATGGTCGCGAGCAGTCCCCACCAGATCGGCAATAGAAAATCGGCGATCAAGCCGAGCACAACGAAAACGATCCAGAAAACTTTCCTTTCCATAGCTCGATTCTAGTCCCGCTCTTTTCTTTCGGGCGCAAATGTATAAGAATGTGCAATGGCACGTAAGCTGAAGGAAGTTGCCGATTTCCTGCAGGCGCGTCTGATCGGCGACGGCGATGTTTCCGTAACCGGCATTGCAAGTGTTCAATCGGCAACGCCCGGTGACCTGGTTTTCATTCAAGACGAAAAGAATCTCGACTCGGCGCTGCAATCGCGCGCTTCCGCAATCATCGTCGGCAAATTTGCCGCGGACAAGACATACTCCAAGCCAGTTCTTATTACTGACGACCCTCGCTTAGCCTTCGCGCGAGCGGCTCATCTGATTTGCCCAAAGCCGGCGCGAGTTCCCGGGGTTCATCCCAGCGCGATCGTTCACGCCGGCGCGAAACTGGGCAGCGTCACCGTCGATGAGCGCGTTGTCATAGCCGAAGGCGCCGAAATCGCCGATGGCACTTGGATCGGAGCGGGATGCGTCATCGGCCGCGATGTATTCATCGGAGAACATTGCGAGCTGCATCCCAACGTCACAATTTATGCAGGTACCCGTCTGGCCAATCGCGTTATTGTTCACGCCGGTTCCGTGCTTGGCAGCGACGGATTCGGTTATGCTCGAGATCCAAAGACTGGACGTTACGAAAAGTTTCCGCAGGTCGGGCGGTTGGAGATTGAAGATGACGTGGAAATCGGCGCAAATTCGACCATCGATCGCGGCGCTCTCATCGTGACCCGAATTCGCCGGGGCACGAAGCTGGACAACTTGGTTCATGTTGGGCACAACGTGCAGATCGGTACCAATGTCGTGATTGCGGCGCAGGCGGGTCTTTCCGGCAGTGCTGTCATCGAAGATAACGTGGTGATTGGCGGCCAGGTAGGCATCGCCGATCACGTCCGCATTGAAGATGGGGCGGTCCTGGGTGCGCAAAGTGGCATCCCAAGCAAGAAGATTATTCGCGGCAAAGGAGTGTTGTTCTGGGGAACGCCGGCGCGGCCGATTCGCGCATACTTGAAAGAATTGGCGCTGCTGGCGCGGCTAGCGAAAAAAGAGTAGCTCGTGTGGCGTGGGCGCCTGGCTCGCGCGGTTCCGGATTCGTTATGGCCATCATCGTAATCGGTGGACATTCACGCAGCGTGGGCAAGACCAGCGTAGTCGCTGGTCTCATTGCCGCGTTGCCGAGTTATCAATGGACCGCCATGAAGATTACGCAATACGGCCACGGCATCTGCTCGCAAAATGGCGAGTCTTGCCACTGCGCCAGCGACGATCATTCCTGGGCGATTTCGGAAGAAAAGAATCGTGACGGGGAGTCGGATACATCGCGTTTCTTGCTGGCCGGGGCTCAGCAGTCCTGGTGGGTGCGAACCGAGCAAGGACGGCTCGCCGAAGCTGTGCCCACCATCCGTCAGAAGCTGGCCGAGTCAAAAAATGCCATCCTGGAGTCGAATAGCATCTTGAAATTCGTGCGGCCTGATCTGTATCTTACCGTTCTTGATCCTGCGACGGCCGACTTCAAGAAATCCGCACAAGAGTTCCTGGATTTGGCCGACGGCGTAATCCTGCACGGTTCTCCCGATGGAAACAGCCCCGACAGAGAGAGCGCAGTTGCATGGAGCAATATCTCGCTAAAACCTGTCTCCGGTCTTCCGACTTTCTTCATTCAGCCTCCGCCGTACGTTTCCGAGGAAATTGTTCACTTCGTGAAAGCCCGGCTGACGCGTTTGTTATAGTGACCTGTGCGCCCGATTCACTCCAGCGCCTGGCTCCTCGTTCTGCTCTCTGCTGGGCTGCAGATTCTGATTTTCCCCCTGCCGAATCTCTATCCGCTTTGCTGGTTGGCCATTGCGCCGTTGCTGGTGGCTCTTTTTCACGCGCGAACGCCTGACACTTTGCAGATCAAGGCGGGGATGAAGTTGCTTCCCGCCCGACCGCTGCAGGGTTTCCTGCTCGGATACGTCTGCGGAATCATCTGGTACGGCGGCACCTGCTATTGGATTTACGCCACCATGCGCCACTATGGAGGCGTCGCGGCTCCCGTTGCATTCGGCATCCTGATCCTCTTCTGTCTTTATCTCGCCCTCTATCACGGAGCATTCGGCTTGCTGATTAGCTTGCTGGCTGGGAACTCTCCTTTCAGCCGTCGCGCATTGCTGTTATCGCCAGTCGTCTGGGTCGCAGTGGAATTGGCGCGCGAGCGTATTACTGGTTTTCCCTGGGACCTTCTGGGCACTTGCCAGGTCGACAACATTCCTCTGGCGCGGATTGCCACTGTAACCGGAGTTTACGGAATTTCGTTCGAAATTATGGTCGTGAACGCCGCATTGGCGGCGGCATTTCTCGTCCAGCGCGAGAAACGCAGGACGTTGCTCTGGGCTGCGATTGCGGCAGCTATCGCTCTGCAAGTTGGCTCGCTAGTGCGTCCACCCGCTTCAGCGGTTCAACCCGATCACGTTGCCACGCTGGTGCAAGCAAATGTCCCCATTCTTGAAGGATCCGACTGGACCAAAGAGTATTTCGATTCGACGCTGCACGATCTCAGCCAAGCCAGCCTTACAGCCCCTGATAACGAGCATCCGACCTTGATCGTGTGGCCGGAATCGCCCGCGCCGTTCTATACGAGTGACCCGGTTTTCCGCGGCGCGATTAGCGCACTTGCCCGGCAGGCGAACGCCTGGATGCTGGTGGGCAGCATCGGCATTCAGAACGCCACTCCCGGCTCTGCATCGAAATACTACAACTCCGGCGCATTCGTCAGCCCGCAGGGCGAATGGGTTTCGCGCTATGACAAGATTCATCTCGTCCCATTCGGAGAGTATGTTCCCTTCAAGCGAATCTTCGCTTTCGCCGGAGGACTAACCAAAGAAGTCGGCGATTTCACGCCGGGAGACTCTCGAGTTCCCCTCGAGGCTGGTAACGCGAAACTCGGCGTCTTCATTTGTTACGAGTCGATCTTCCCTGACGAAATTCGCCAGTTCGCCGCAAACGGTGCGCAGGTGCTGGTTAACATTTCCAACGACGGATGGTACGGTGACAGCGGCGCCTACGCGCAACACCTCAAGCAAGCTCGAATGCGCGCTGTCGAGAACGCTCGCTGGCTGCTACGCGACACCAACACCGGCGTCACTGCGTTCATCGATCCGCTTGGTCGCGTCGTCGACACCGGACCGCGCAAGATTCGTACCGCGGTGACCGCATCGTACGCGCTCTCCGATGCAACCACTTTCTATACACGCCATGGCGACTGGTTCTGCTATCTGTGTGCGATAATTTCTGCAGTGGCGCTCGTAATGCGCCTCCCAATTTTCACCAAGGCAGAGAGATGAGCACCGTAGAAGAATTGCAGCAGGAATACTCTGGACTGAAAGAAAAAGTCCACGAACTTCGGGAGTACCTTTGACGCCGGAACTTTGCGTCAACAGCTAGCGGAAGTCGAAAAGCAAACCGCCGATCCGAATTTCTGGTCGAACCCTCAGACATCGCAGCAGGTCATGCGCACGCGCAAGCGTCTCGAGGACATGCTGGCAACGGAAAGCGATCTCGGCCGCCGCAGCGACGAAATCGCTACCTATTTTGAGTTGGCCCGTGAAGGCGAGACGGTTGACTCCGATCTGCGCCGCGAAATCGATTCTCTCCGCGAGCGAGTCGAGCACCTCGAGACCGAGACTCTGCTCTCCGGCGAGAACGATGCCCGCAATGCGATCGTGACCATCCATCCCGGAGCCGGGGGAACCGAATCCCAGGATTGGGCCGACATGCTGTTACGCATGTATTTGCGATGGGCGGAGCGGCGGGGCTTTCAAACTGTTCTTTATGATTACCAACCCGGCGAAGAAGCCGGCTTGAAATCTGCGACCTTCGCCGTAAATGGCGAATACGCGTTTGGATTGCTCTCCAGCGAAATCGGTGTGCATCGCCTGGTTCGCATCTCGCCTTTCGACCAGGCGAAGCGCCGGCATACATCGTTTGCCAGCGTTTACGTGTCTCCAGAAATCGATGACACCATCGAAGTGGTGATCAAGCCGGAAGACATTCGCGTCGATACCTATCGCTCCAGCGGCAAGGGTGGTCAGCACGTCAATACGACGGACTCGGCGGTGCGCATCACGCACATTCCCACCGGACTCGTCGCCAGTTGTCAGAACGAGCGCTCGCAGCACAAGAACCGTGACCGCGCCATGAGCATGTTGCGCTCGAAGCTTTACGAGCACGAGATGGAAAAGAAGCGCGAGGCGACAAAGAAGATCGAAGACTCCAAGCTGGATATCGATTTCGGCTCGCAGATTCGCTCGTACGTTCTGCAGCCGTATCGCTTGATCAAAGATCATCGGACCAAACTGGAAGTCGGAGATGTGGATCGAGTGATTGACGGCGATTTGGAGCCATTTATCCGAGCGTATCTGCGAATGCGGCGGGAAGGGAAGTCAGCCACTTAGAAATGGGAGGAGTGAAACGACCCCGCAATGTGACGGCAACGAAGCTCGGCAAGCGCTTCGAGCAGGCATTGCTATTCGCCGCTCGCAAACATGCAGGCCAGGTCCGTAAAGGCACGCCGGCGCCTTACATCTCGCATTTGATGGGCGTGGCCAGCCTGGTTTTGGAAGCTGGCGGCGACGAAGATCTGGCCATCGCAGCCTTACTGCACGACGTGGTTGAAGACTGCGGAGGTGCGCCCATGCTGAAGGAGGTTCGCCGGCGTTTTGGGAGCCGCGTTGCCCATATTGTGGAAGGTTGCACTCAGGAAGTTGACCTGGCTTGGCGAGAACGCAGAGAAAACTATATCAGGCATCTGCGCACTGCCGGCGCTGACGTGCGACTTGTCTCCGCAGCCGACAAGTTGCACAACTCCCGCCACATTTTGACCGATTACCGCGAGCTCGGCGATCGGATCTGGTCGAGGTTCAGCGGAGGCCGCGAGGGCACACTCTGGTATTACCAGGCCTTGCTGAAGGAATTTCGCCGTCGAAAGCCGAACCGGGTGGTCAACGAATTGGCCCGTGTGGTCGCTGGTCTGAAAAAAGCCGCCGGACGCGGCGGCCGGCGAAAGCGTCGCGCACTGTGATCTCGCCTCACACCATTTATAATTTCGCTTCAGCTCGATACGACATTTCAGACTCAAGAGGAAATCTTGCTCGACTTTTTAGGCGATCTTCGACGGACGCACATGTGCGGCGCGCTACGCGCTGCCGAGGCCGACAAGCAGGCCGTGCTCATGGGATGGGTCAACCGCCGCCGTGACTTCGGCAATCTTCTTTTTGTCGACGTCCGCGACCGCACCGGCATCACCCAGATCGTTTTCGACAAAGACAGCAACGCGGCCATGCACGCCAAGGCTGGCGATTTGCGCAACGAATACGTGATCGCGGTCATTGGTACGGTTAAGAAGCGCGATGCGGCTACCATCAATAAGAACATTCCCACCGGCGAAGTCGAACTGATCGCCAACGATCTGCGTATTCTGAACGAATCGAAGCAACCGCCGTTTTTGCCTGGCGACAAAGATTTGCCCAACGAAGAGGTCCGCCTCAAATATCGTTATCTGGATCTGCGCCGCGATGCCATGCAGCGCAACATCGAATTGCGGCACAAGATCGCGCTGGTAATTCGCGAATATCTTTCGTCGCAGGCATTCTTCGAGATTGAGACGCCGTTCATGACTCGCTCCACGCCAGAGGGCGCGCGCGATTATCTGGTGCCGAGCCGGGTGCAGCCGGGCACATTTTATGCGCTGCCGCAATCGCCGCAGCTGTTTAAGCAGATTCTGATGATCTCCGGCTTCGACCGCTATTTTCAGATCGTGCGTTGCTTCCGTGACGAAGACCTCCGAGCCGACCGCCAACCTGAATTCACGCAAATCGATCTGGAGATGACCTACCCGCAGCCCGAGCGCGTGTGGGAAGTGGTCGAAGGATTTTTGCAGGCGGCGTTCCGATCGGCCGGCCACGACATCAGGACGCGGTTCCCGCGTATGAGTTACGACGAAGCCATTCGACTTTACGGCAGCGACAAGCCGGAGATGCGTCTACCGCCCATGACCGATGTGCGCGAGGTGTTTTCCGCGGCCGATCTGGAAAAATTCGGCGTACATCGCGTGCTGCCTCTGCTCGCGATTCGGACTCCGAAAGTTGGCAAAGTTTCGCGCAAGGAGAAAGACGAAAACAAAGAGCTGTTCGGTAGCCACGCTGAATTTAATTTGCTGGACATCGAGCGTATTGAGAAATCGATGCCCGAAGCCGCCGATCAGCTGAAGGGTCTGGCCGAAGCGAATCCGGATGATTTGATTGCGATCGTAGGAGCGAAACTTGATTCCGCGGTCAGTTTGGCCGGACTTTGCAAAGTTGCCGGGGCTTACCGCTTGCGGCTCGGCGACAAGTATCACGAAAAGCATGGGGCTTTTAACCGCACTGGCGACCCGTCGACAGACTTTCGCTTCTTGTGGGTTACCGACTTCCCGATGTTCGAGTGGGACAAGGACGAGAAGCGCTGGAACCCGGCGCACCATCCTTTTACTTCGCTGCATGAAGAAGACATGGCCAAGCTCGAAGCCAACATCGACTCCGTGCATGAAGCCGATTCTCCGCTGGGCGAAATTCGCGCGCTCGCTTACGACGTGGTGCTGAACGGTACGGAGTTGGGTTCCGGTTCGATCCGTATTCACCGCCAGGACATTCAGCAAAAGATTTTTAAGTCTCTCGGCATGACCGAAGATGAAGCCCGGCAGCGCTTCGGATTCTTCCTGGAAGCGCTCGAGTACGGCACGCCACCTCACGGAGGCATTGCGCTTGGCCTTGATCGCATTGTAATGATTCTTGCTGAAGCCGACAGCTTGCGCGAAGTGATCCCGTTCCCGAAGACGGCCCGCGCCGTGGATCTCATGGTGGACGCTCCTACTCCAGTGAGCGAGGCGCAGTTGAAAGAGTTGGGGATACAAGTCAAGAAGTAGCCCATCTCTGCAATGCTGGAGCAGGCTTACGTCAACAATTGACGCAGCCCGAGGCCTCTGGGTGGCGCAGCGGTTTACCGCTGCGAATTAAACGGTCAAGGCGGGCGGCTCTAACCGCCGCAGAACTACATACGACCTCGGCGGCTGAAGCCGCAGTCTTCCAAAACCCCATCGCAGCGCTTAAGTGCTGCGCCACCCAAAAGCGATGACTTTACTCCTTCGCTTCCGATTTGATCTTTGCCTTCCTTGTTCTCATCTGCCAAACTAATTGCTTCTCATGGGCCGCATCCACGTTCTCTCCGAGGCTGTCGCCAACAAAATCGCTGCGGGAGAGGTCGTCGAACGGCCCGCTTCCGTGGTCAAAGAGCTTCTGGAGAATTCCCTCGACGCAGGTTCCACCCGCATCAAAATCCAAGTCGAAGCCGGTGGCAAAAAGCTCATTCAAATCAGCGACAATGGTTGCGGCATGGTCCGCGACGACGCCATGCTTGCTTTCGAGCGCCACGCTACCTCGAAAATCAAGAATGCTGAAGATCTGCTCAGCATCGCCACACTCGGCTTCCGCGGCGAAGCGCTGCCCTCCATTGCCTCGGTCTCCCGCTTGCATCTGGAAACTCGTGCTGCCGAAGAGAATTCTGGAACAATCCTCGAAATCAATGGCGGCAAGATCATCAAGATCGAGGAAGCAGGGCTTCCGGCGGGAACTTCAATCACCATTCGCGATCTGTTTTTCAATACGCCGGCCCGAAAGAAATTTCTCAAATCCGAATCTACCGAGTTGTCGCACATTGCGTCGCTGGTCACGCATTATGCTCTCGCCCATCCAGAGAAGCATTTCGAGCTGCATTCCGCGACTAACGCCATGTTGGTTGCGCCGCCGGTGGCAGGGCATAGCGAGCGTGTCTATCAGGTTTTCGGCAAGGAAGTGCTGGACCAGTTGATTCCCGTGGCTGCAGTCCAGCCCTTGGAACGCATCGGCCTGCCGCAACCTCCACCGTGGAAGAGAAACACAGACGTGATCGAAGAAGACGAACCGGCCCCAGCCGAGCCGGGTGAATTACGAGCCCGCGGTTTCATTTCGCGCCCCGAGATCCAGAAGCTGAATCGCAATTCGATTTATGTCTTTGTCAACGGCCGATTAATTCGCGATCGGCTAATCCAGCACGCGCTTACCGAAGCCTACCGCAACATTATTCCGCCGACCGTCTACCCGGTGGTCTTGCTCTTTCTTGAGCTCCCCAACGGTGAAGTTGACGTCAACGTGCATCCCTCGAAAACCGAAGTTCGATTCCGCCAGCAGACCTTCATCCACGATTTCGTGCGTGATTCGGTGCGTGCTGCCCTGATGAAGAGCCGGCCAGTACCGCAGTTCACGACCGAGATCGGCGCGCATCCGACGGCCACGCCCTCGTTGACGCCAGGTGCAGGGTCCAGTGCCGGGGCTTCTGCCTCCTGGCGAACGCTCTATGCGCCCGCGGACCCGCAGGCTTTCGCTCTGCAAGCCCCGGTTGCTCCGCCGGTCACCGAGCGATTTCAATTTGCCGGCGGCATCCGCGTGGAAGGCAATGCTGCCCTCTCGTTCGCCGACGCGCCGCAGGTCGCGGGCGAGGTCATCAACGGTGACAACTGCACGCCGCAAGTTGCCGACGAGCCGGAAGCGCCCAGTGATCTCGCTCCTTCTCTCGCATCGCTCAAGCCCTTGGGCCAGGTTCGAGAGTCGTTTATTCTGGCAGTCAATCACGAAGGCCTCTGGATCATCGATCAACATGTCGCCCATGAGCGCGTACTCTTCGAAAAAGTCTTGAAACAACGTGCGGCTAACAAAGTTGAAAGCCAGCGCCTGCTGATGCCGCTGGTTCTCGAACTCACTCCGGCCCAGCTTGCGGTATTCAGCGAAATCTCAGACGAACTGAACCACAACGGATTCGAAGTCGAGCCATTCGGCACTCGCAGCATCGCCGTAAAAGTTGCTCCCGCTGGTGTCGAAGCCGCTCACGTCGAGCACATGCTGCACGAAGTCCTCGATCAACTATCGCGGGAGGATCAGGCCGTGAATCTGGAGAAAGTTCGTGCCCGCATTGCCGCCTCTATCGCCTGTCACGCCGCCATCAAAGTCAACATGCCGCTGGAACAAAACAAAATGGAATGGCTGCTGGCTGAACTGGCCAAAACCGAATGCCCAATGTCCTGTCCTCACGGTCGCCCGGTAGTTCTGCGATACTCAATGAAGGAGATTCAGAAAGCGTTTAAAAGAATCTGAGCAGTTAGCACTTGGCATTAGCATTTAGCCCTTAGAGGTTCTTAACCGGGCAGCCACAACCGCGTCCTGGCTAAATGCCAACGGCTGATTGCTAGTGGCTTAACTATGTTCGATCTGGACCAAATCCGCCGCGAGAAATGGCATCTCGACGGGCGCCCTGTGCGTACGCTCGACGAAGCCCGCGCATTCATCGAGTCGGTGGGGTTCTGCCAAATGTATCCGATGAAGCCGACGGTCTTGGCGCCGACCTTTGTTGGCGCATGGGCCGGATCGGAAGAACGTCTCCCCACTTGGCAAATGGCATTCTCCGATCCGCGTGCGCAAGATGCCACTGACTTGATGGTTCGCCTTTTGCGCGAGAAATCCGCGTACGAAGCCAATCTGTTCGACGAAAACAACGCTTTCCTGGTTGCGGCTTCGATCTTCCCTTATTTCTATGCGCTGGTTGGCGAACGCAATCCGCGCCAGGCGCCGAAGCCAGGACCGCGCTCAGAATTTTCGCAGTTGGCCTGCGACTCCTACGAGATCATTCGCCGGGATGGGCCGATTTCGAAACATAAGTTGCTGGAAGCTCTGGGCGGCGGGGTCTCCGTTCCAGCCCTCGATAAATCCCTGAATGAGCTCTGGTCGAAGTTGCGCATTACGCGCGTGGATTACCGTTCCGGCGAAGGCGCGTTCTGGGATGTCTTGTTTCGCTGGGCGCCCGACGCGGTGCGCGAAGGCATCGGCTTATCGGTTGCCGAGGCGCTTTCGGCCCTGCTCTCGAAATACCTCGATTGCGTGATTGCTGCCGACCAACAAGAGTTGGAGGCTTTCTTCGGCAATCTTGTGCCTCGCTCACGGGTGCGCGAAGCCATCAATGCATTGCTGGCTGCGCGTGAATTGAGCTTCGTTCACACTGGTAACCGGACATTGATTCAGATCACTCCACCGAAGAGTGAAACCGCCGCTCCTGAGCCACAACGCGCACGACGCTAGTGCCAGCTGCCCATGTCCTTTAGAAAAAACGCCTGTTCTATTACTATTGCCTGTTTTGTGACGTTTTCTTCCATTCCAAGTCAAAGGAAAATATGAAACCAGCCGTCTGTCTTACCCTGACCTTTTTCCTGGTTGCACTATTCGCAGCCGCGCAAACTCAGAGCGCTACTGCTCCCGAGCCGGCTCTGCCCTATTCCCCCAGCCTCGATGTGACTTCGATGGACAAGTCCATCGATCCCTGCGTCGATCTCTATCACTACGCCTGTGGCGGATGGCAAAAGAAGAATCCCATCCCTCCCGATCAGACTTCATGGGACATTTACGGCAAACTCTTTGAAGACAATCTCAATTTTCTTCGGGGAATTCTTGAGCAGGCGGCCACGCCAAGCGATTCCCGCAATACCGTGACCCGCGAAATCGGCGATTTCTATGCCGCCTGCATGGATGAAACGACCGTCAATCAGCGCGGATTCTCAGCCATCCAGCCACAGCTCGACGATGTCGCTCAGCTTAAATCTACGCGTGAACTCGCGCCGCTGGTAAGTCAATTCCAACTTCTCTACGGACGGGCCATGCTTTTTGGCGGCGGCTCGACTCAAGATCCGGACAACTCCGAGCAGGAGATCGCCGAACTCGATCAGGGCGGCCTCGGCCTTCCCGATCGCGACTACTACACGAAAGAAGATGCGAAATCCAAGGAGACTCGCGAACACTATCTTCAACATGTGCAGAAAATGTTTGAGCTGATTGGCGATGACGCCGCGACCGCCAAGAAAAATGCTGATACGGTGATGCGCATGGAAACCGATATGGCGAAATCGCAGCTTACTCGCGTGCAGCGCCGCGATCCCTATAACCTGAAGCACAAAATGAAAGTTGCTGACCTCGACAGTCTGGCGCCCAACTTCGACTGGAAAGCATATTTCAGTGAAGCGCACTACCCTGGTTTTGAAATTCTCAACGTGGCTACCCCCGACTATTTCAAAGAAGTAAATAAATTGTTAGCCTCGGAGCCCCTTGCCGACTGGAAAACGTATTTTCGCTTTCATGTCGCCGATTCGGCCTCGCCCTATCTTTCTTCTACCTTTGTTGAAGAAAATTTCAATTTCTACCGCAAGTATCTGCGTGGGGCGCAGGAGATTCAGCCACGCTGGAAGCGCTGCGTCTCCTACACTGACCATCATCTCGATGATGCGCTCGGCGAGGCCTACGTAGCCAAGGTATTTTCTCCTGAGCTGAAGGCCAGCACGCTCGATATGGTGCAGCGCATTGAAAAAGCCATGCAGGAGCGTATTCAGGCGCTCGACTGGATGAGTCCGGAAACTAAGAAAGAAGCCTTCACGAAGCTGGCCGGTATTCGCAACAAGATCGGATATCCCGACAAGTGGCGCGACTACAGCTCCATCAAACTCGAACGCGATGATTTCGCCGGAAATATTCAGCGTACCGCTGCCTTCGAGAGCCATCGCCAGATCAACAAAATCGGCAAGCCCGTCGACCATGGCGAGTGGCAGATTCCCGCGCCCACCGTCAACGCTTATTACGATCCCCAGATGAACGACATCAATTTCCCGGCAGGCGTCCTGCAACCGCCGCTCTACGACGCCAAAATGGACGACGCGCCCAATTATGGCGATACCGGCGGCACCGTTGGCCACGAGCTCACGCACGGTTTCGACGACGAGGGCAGCCAGTTCGACGCCAAGGGGAATTTGCGTAACTGGTGGACCAAAGAAGACCGTGAGAAATTCGACGCCAAAACCAAATGTGTCGAAGATCAGTACGCGCAATATGTTGTTGTCGATGACATTCACATCAACAGCAAGCTAACCCTGGGCGAAGACGTCGCCGACCTCGGCGGTGAACTTCTCGCCTACATGGCCTGGAAAGACAAAACTAAAGACCAGAAACTCGAGCCGATCGACGGCCTGACTCCCGATCAGCGTTTCTTTGTCGGCTTCGCACAATGGGCCTGCGCCAACAACCGGCCGGAAGATATGCGGGTGCGGGCGGTGACTGACCCGCATTCGCCGCTGCAATACCGCATCAACGGTGTGGTGGTGAACATGCCGGAGTTTCAGCAGGCGTTTTCGTGCAAGGCAGATGCTCCGCTTGTAAAACCTGCTGACAAAGTTTGTAAAGTTTGGTAACAGGCCGCGATGGAGGACGGGCGTTCGCGCCCGTCCCGATTCTTGCTGTGTGCCCCTGTGCTTATCGAACTTTCGTTACCATTCAGTTCCGCGCCGTTCACCGTGTACAATCGTTGTTCTCAAATCATGACCGACGCGACGCCTCGCAAACTGATCATTGCCATCGACGGCCCGGCCGGTGCCGGTAAGAGCACCATCGCCTCGCGGCTCGCCCGCAAGCTTGGCTACGCGAATCTCGAGACCGGCGCCATGTATCGAGCTCTGGCGCTCAAGGCGATCCTTACCGACACGTCGTTCGACGATGAAGAAGCTCTGGTCAAACTGGCCCGCGATTCGCATATCCAATTGGAGCCTGCCGCCACCGCGAACCGCGTGTTGCTCGACGACCGGGACGTGACCCAGCGCATCCGCGAAACTGACGTGACTGAAGGCGCTTCTCGTGTCTCGGTTCATCCTCAGGTGCGCGCTTGGATGGTTGCGCGTCAGCAGGAGATGGGCGCGAAGGGTGGAGTCGTCATGGAAGGCCGCGACATTGGAACGAAAGTTTTTCCCAACGCCGACGTGAAAATCTTTCTCGACGCCGATCCCGTGGTCCGCGAGCAACGCCGATTGCTGCAGCAAAGTCTTCGCGGCGGACCGGCTGACTTAAGCGCAGCCGAGATTCGCCTTCGCGACCAGCGAGACCGCACCCGTGCAGCTTCGCCTCTTGTTGCTGCGCCGGACGCCCTGGTTCTCGACTCGACCCGATTGAGCGAAGATGAGGTCCTGGGAAAAGTCGAAGAGCTAGTGCGTGAGAAACTGAAAGTCAAAACCTAAGCCACGGATTCCCACGGATCTCCACGGATTCCAAACGCGTATTTACCCTGTCTGAGACTAGGGGCAGAATCCTCAAGTTGCCACAGCAGCGATCCAAGCAATAATCCGTGTTGATTCGTGCAAATCCGTGGCCGATTTTTCTACGGCTCGACCTTGTACAACGTCGACATGCCCATGTCCATGTGATCTTCGATGTGGCAGTGGTAGAGCCAAATCCCGGGATCGTCCGCCACCATGTCGACCGTCCGCATCTCGGCCGGCATGATGGAGAGCACATCCGTACGCCGGCCATGATCGACCACAACATTGCCGTGCCAGTGCGGCGTGTGGAAATTGATGCCCTCGCCCATGGTAAGCAGATACCAGCGCACATGCTCGCCTTTCTTCATCGTCATCGTGGGACCGTTGCCGTAAATGTATCCGTTGATGGTGGCCTTGATGTTGACGGCCGCGAATCCACTCCCAGACGCGGAGAAGTTTCCCCGATCGTCGGTCGGATTGAATTCCAGTTTGTTCACACTCTTCGGGTCTGAGACATACGTCTTAATGTTGTGATCGAGATACCAACTGGTGTTCTCGTCGAAGAGCATAAACAGGCTGACGAACTCCCTGTCTATGCCTTTCGGTCGGCCATCCGGTTGCGATTGCCCGCGCGCCGTGATGATGATGGCCCCGATCAATCCGCTCTCTACGGCGTAATTTCCGTGAGAGTGGTAGAGCCACACAATCGAGTTTGGGTCGCTTGGCCCCGGCCCGGCGCGCTCCGGAACCTGCCAGTTGTACACGTGAATTTTGCCGGGATCGACGTCGTCATCGGCTTTATCTTCGCCGCTGGTGCCGTCGTCATACATCGCGCCTTCCGAGTCCTTCTTGTAAAACACGCCATGCGAATGAAGGCTGCATGGGTGACTAATATTGTTCTTGAAAACTACGCGGATCGAGTCGCCGACCTCAGCGCGAATGATCGGGCCCAAAATCCCGGCATGTTCCCACTCGGGCGCGCGTGGCTTTAGAGTGGAGAACGTCTCATCGGTGTATTCGCGATAGATCGCCTTGCGATATACCTTCCCGATGCGATTGGTTCCTTGCTCGACAAACAGCTTGGCATAGCCTTCGAACGGCTTGCCGATGATTTTGTTGATGCCACTAGGAGCGTAGTCCCATTCAACTTCGTCAGCAGCAATGTAATAAAGGTGTTGCTTCCCAACCGTGGCCGTCGAACTTCTTTGCGCAGAAACTCGCAGCGATATTCCCAGAAGCAGACAAACCGACAGCACAACGATCTCGAGACGGAGCCATCTGGAAATCATCGGATCTCCTGAATTGTTTTATTGGTGGGGGAGGGACGCACAAGAGTATCACGAAAACAGGAAATCTTTGGGTAACGGCGCAGCGGGACAATGATTGCGCTCAGAATTTAGGCTTGTCTCATTCTGGCTTTCCCATCTCGGAACCAATCCTAAAAAGAGTCCCTCACCTCACAGACCTCCCTCTTGTCATCTTGTTATACCCAAGATGTCTCCCGTCGTGGCTGGACTCACTTCGACCCAAATTTGCCTAGGTGAGGACCAATGCGACGCCACGCGCCCCACGCATCATTCTTCTTCATATCAATCCTTTCCTGTCTGCTACTGGTTCCCCTCATTCCCTCCCACGCGCAGGACGCTTCGAGCGGCGCACTCCGCGGAACCGTCGTTGATAGCACCGGCAGTCGCATCGGCGAAGCGACGGTCGTCCTGGTTAACCTAGCCAACGGATTTCGCTATTCGATTGCTACCGACGTGGAGGGCCGCTACGCATTCGGTTTGTTGCCGCCCGGAGACTACACTGCCCGCGCTATCGCGACCGCGATGTCGCCACAAATCATGCCCAAGCTGCATGTGCCGGTTGGTGGCTCGGTCGAACTGGATTTCAAACTTTCGGTTGCGGGCGCGAAAGAAACCGTTACAGTTTCGGGCGCGCCACCACTGGTGGATACTCAGCCGACCGCCATATCCTCTTTTATTGAGACTCGTGCCGTACAAGAGTTGCCGCTCGATGGCCGCCGCTTCACCGATCTCGCGCTGATGACACCGGGCGTGACCCAGGACCCCCGCGGGATGACCTCAGGTTCCAATGGCGATCTAGCCTTCGGGGGCATTCGCGGGTATCAATCCAGCTATTTGGTCGATGGCGCCGACAACAACAATGCATTCTTCGCTCAGGCTCGCGGGCGCTATCGCGCGCCGTATCAGTTTTCGAACGAGGTCGTGCAGGAGTTCCGTGTTTCCTCGAACACCTATGGTGCCGAACTTGGACGCGCCGGCGGTGCTGTGGTCAATGTCGTCACAAAATCCGGCTCCAACCAATTACACGGCTCAGGTTTTTATTTTCTGCGCGACAGCAGCTTCGGCGCGACTCATCCATTTCTCGATTTCAAGCCCCACGATCAGCAGCAGCAGTTCGGATTCACGCTAGGCGGCCCGATCCGCCGCAACCGCGCATTTTTCTTCGTCGGAATCGATCAGCACATCTTTCACGTTCCGGCGATCGTCCGTTTCCTGGACGGCAGTTCGCGCGTCGTGCCTCAGCCTGCTTCGAACTTTAACCTCGGAGATTATGAAGCCAGCGATATGGCGCAGGTCTTTGCCGCCGCCAATCAGCTTTCCAGCATGGCTGGGCAGTACCCGGCAAAAATGTTAGGCAACGCCGGGTTCGCCAAAGTCGATGTTGCGCTTACGCCCCATGAAACGCTCACGGCGCGGGTGAATACCTCGCGCTATTGGGGACAAAATAATGTTTTTCTTGATCCGGCGAGCCCGCTCACCACCTTTGCCATGAGCGACAACGGTCAGGAACAAGTGGCTACCGAAACCGGCTCTCTGGCGCTGACCAGCAATCTTTCTTGGCGCATCGTGAGCCATCTGAGAGCGCAGTTCTCGCGCGACCTGCAACAATCCATCACGAACAGCACAGACCCCCTAACTAGAATTACCGATGTCTTCGATGGTTTCGGCCGCTCCTCGCTTCTCCCGCGCCAGACTCGCGAACACCGCTTGCACGTGACCGAAACCATCAGCATCGAAAGCCGGCGTCATTCGCTTAAGCTGGGTGCAGACGGACTCTTGACCTGGATCTATAACTTCTTCCCTTCACAATCTGGCGGGGAATACATCTTCGACCCCATCAAAGTGAATCCATGGACGTTTGCACCGATGGAAGGAGGGTTGGAACTCACGCCGTTGCGCGCCTACGCTCACGGAGTCCCGAAATATTACATGCAGGATTTTGGCAATTTCGCCTCCCACCCCGACACAAATGAATACGCCGGGTTCCTGCAGGATACGATTCGGGTTACCGATCATCTGGCACTCAGTCTCGGCGGACGCTACGATTTGCAGACCTACACGAAGAAAGGCCTGGTGACGAATCCGCTCTGGCCAGATTCAGGCAAGGTCCCCTTCAACCCTGACGATTTCGCGCCGCGCTTCGGCCTGGCCTATTTGATCGGCAACCAGAAGCCGCTTGTCATCCGCGCCGGTTATGGCTGGTTCTATACCCGCATCCCGCAAATCTACACTTCTGCCATCGCGACGGATAACGGTCTTTCGTCGATGAATCTGTTTCTCGATAATTCCAATTTCTACGACCATCAAATTTTCCCGCAATATCCCAATGCGCTGGTGAATTGTCCGGCGACCGCCACATCTTGCTCTTTGCCGGTGAATCTCGCGCAATTTGCGCAAGCCGGAATCTCCTCATTCTCTCCAAATTTCAAGACGCCGAAAGTCGAGCAATCGAGCGTCAGCATTGAGCGGGAAGTGGCCCATCGTTTAGCGGTCGGCGCGTCGTATATGTATGTTCACGGCGTGGATCTCATCCGCGCCCGCGACGTGAACTTGCCGCCGCCGGTGAGCGTGCAATATCCGGTTTATGACAGTTCGGGCGTGAACTTCCTCGGCACTTACTACAACGTGCCGTCGTTCTCTACTTGGCAAATGCAACCGTCGTTCACTTGCCCTTGGCCCCCGTGCATCAATCCGCTGGCCCGGCCTATTCCACAACTTGGGGCGATCGACGTGTTCGAGAGCGCGGCCTCGAGCATCTATCACGGCGGCACGCTTTCCGTTCGTCGTCAGATGACCGCTGGCATGTATTTCCGCCTCGCCTACACCTATGCCCACGCCATCGACGACGGTCAGGACGCTCTTGTCGCCGGGCAGCCCTCTCTGGTGCAGAATTCCTACTCGCCGAATTCAGAGCGCGGCAATAGCGTTACTGACCAGCGCCATCGCGTCTCATTTTCCTGGATCGCCGAGCCTCATCCCTTCCACCGTGGACAGGACCTCCTCAGCAAACTCTTCAACGACTGGAAACTGGCCGGCGTTTATACGCTCGGAACCGGTCGTCCGGTTAACCTGACCGTCGGCGGCGACCCCAATCAAGATGACAACAGCTATAACGACCGTTTGCCCGGCGTCGGCAGAAACTCCTACATGGGCCCCGATTACACGAGCATGGACCTGCGACTTACGCGCCGCCTGTACGTAAAAGATCGCCTCAAAGCCGACTTCATCATCGAATCTTTCAACTTGTTGAATCACGATAACAAGCTGGTGGACATAACTGAAAATGGCTTGCAAACTGAGTCGGCTTACTTTGTGAAGATGGACACCGAGCAGGGGATCAATTACTACCCGGGACATTACCAGATTCCCTCCAGTCCCTTTCAGGTAACGAATTCCTACCCTCCGCGGCAGGTGCAACTGGCGCTGCGGCTGAATTTCTAGCTTAAATGGCTGGAAAACCCGCCAAATTGCCACATAGAACTTGACTTTGCGCCGCTAATCTTGCAATAACTAAACAGTCCAGAATGGACAAGTTTGGGGGTGTTGTTCGTTGGCTGAGGTTCGACTGCAAGAGGGAGAATCCCTCGAAAATGCACTGCGCCGTTTCAAACGCAAAGTGCAACAGGAAGACATCATTAAGGAGGTCAAGCGGCACTCCTTTTATCTGAAGCCCGGCGAAAAGAAGCGCGTGAAAGAAGCTCTCGCGCGCAAGCGCAGCCGGAAGAAGGCACGTAAAGAGCAAGATTAAGTCCGAGGGCCGCGGCCTAAACTGCGGCCCAACCACTTTTTTGGCCGACTCCTTTTGGGGGATGTAGGCTGAAGAAGTTGCTGCAAGTTCAGCCCACCATAGAACCTTCGCGATAGTAGCGGAGCGTTCCAACGTAGTTCTGCAATTCCACGAGGGGATGAGAACAACCTGCGCATCTTTGCGCGCGGAAATCGTTTTCTCCGCACACAATGCCGCGCGGAAACGGGAGACACGGGAGACATCCTCAATGGAATTTCAGGACAAGCGGTTGCAATGTGTGGAGTGTGGCAAGGAGTTCATCTTTACTGCGGGAGAACAACAATTCTTTCGGGAAAAACGTATCCTCAACGAGCCCAAACGCTGCCGGCCTTGCAAACTGAAGCAGTTGGCGGAAATGCCGCCCCAGCCCGGTAGCACGGCCAGGCGCGTTGAAAGCGCGGTCCGTTGCTCGCACTGCGGCAAGGAGACCACCGTACCCTTTATTCCCAAGCAGGGTCGGCCAGTCTTCTGCCGGGACTGCTACCAGTCGAAGCGTTTCGGCACAATGGCCTAAGTCGCGAAGGGTGTTTCGCCATTCTTGTCGCATTCAGCCAAATTGGCCGAAGTGTGTAGCTGCGGGCTCAGGTTACTATAGAAGGGAACCGGCGAGAGCCATGGCAACTTTCTACGTCGAAAACTTCGGCTGTCGCGCTACTCAGGCGGATGGCGCTGCCCTGGAACGGCAGTTCCGCGACCGCGGAATGGCGCGCGCCCTTCACGTGTCTGAGGCCGACATTGTTGTTCTCAACACCTGCACCGTGACTGCTTCCGCCGACCGCGATGCCCGTGCCGCCATTCGCCGGGTTCATCGGCAGAATCCGCAATGCCGAATTGTAGTCACGGGATGTTACGCGCAGCGCGCGCCCGAAGAAATTTCCGCATTGCCCGGGGTAACCGAGGTCGTAGGAAATTCGCACAAGCACGAGCTAGTGAGCATCGCAGTTCCGGTGCAATCCGCTGGCACAAAATCGGATGAAGCAGGCCAACGGCCAACGAGCGAAGACCAACGACCGATCTTCGTCTCCGATATTTTTGCGCACACCCAGCTTCTCGCTGCGCCCGTCTTCGACGCCGCCAACCAGCGCACGCGTCCCATCCTCAAAGTGCAGGATGGATGCGACAATCGCTGCTCATTCTGCATCATTCCGCAAGTTCGCGGCAGCAGCCGCTCGCTGCCCTTGCCGCAAATCCTTCGGGAAGTAAACACGCTGGTTGCTGCCGGTTATCGCGAGGTTGTAATCTCCGGTATCAACCTTGGCCGCTGGGGACGCGATCTTGCCCGGCCCTCCCGCTTCGAAAATCTCGTCCGCGCCATTCTCGATCACACTTCTCTCGAAAAACTGCGCATCAGCTCGGTCGAGCCGATGGATTGGAGCGACGAATTCATCGCTTTAATGGCGCAATCGCCGCGCATCGCCAAACACGCGCACGTTCCCATGCAATCGGCCAGCGACCGCGTGCTGCGCCTCATGCATCGCAAGTATCGGCCGTGGCATTACCGCGAAAAGCTGGAGAAGATTCGCGCTGCCATGCCCGCCGCCGCCATCGGCGCCGATGTGATGGTTGGCTTTCCCGGCGAAACCGACAACGATTTCCAGCAGACCCTGCGCATGGTGGAGGAACTGCCGTTCACATATCTGCACGTCTTCACTTATTCAGCGCGCCCGGGAACTCCGGCCGCGGTCATGAAGAACCAGGTCCCCGCTCCCATTGCCAGCGAGCGCAATCGCGTCCTGCGCGAACTGGCGGATGCGAAGAAGCAGGCATTTCTGCAGTCGTTCGTCGACAAGCAAATTTCCGCCATCACCCTGAACGAATCCGACGCCGAACATACCGAATGCCTGACCGACAACTATCTGAAATTGTGGCTGCGCGGAAAGCATGAAGCCAATCGCTGGGTCTCGGCCCGCGTTCTCCAATCAAGTTCTGGTGCTCTGACCGGATCCATAGAGCAAACGGCATAGTCATAGAGAAGAAAGTCTCCCGCTCCCACGTATCCTAAGGGCTGGCGGCGATTTGCATACGCCTATGCTACGATTCTCAGGTGCTCACGCAGTGTGACACTCGGAGGCCTTGCGTAGATGTATTCGCGACTCGCTATATTCTTGCTTATTTCTGGCTTGGGGATCGCACGACCGCTGGCGAATCCCGTTTCCCGTAATCCCCTAAATCAAGATTCGCCCGCTTCCCCGCAAAACTCCACCCAACCACTTCCGGAGCAAAAGAAAGATCAGAGCCAGGAGAAGCCCGGCCCGGGAGCGGGGAACAGCAATCCGTCCAAGACCGCCCCTGATCCGTCAAAGCTGTCGCCCGATACCCCTGTGGTCACCATCGACGGCTTTTGCGACCAGACCGCCATCGCGACGGTCGTAAAGAAGGCGCCTTCCGGCTGCCAGTCGGTGGTGACTCGCGAGCAGTTCGAGCAGTTGGTGAATGCGCTGGATCCCAATATGTCGTCTACCTTCCGCAGTCAATTGGCGTTGGGCATTCCGCGCATCTTGCTCTTCTCAAAAAAGGCTAGGGAAATGGGCTTGGACAACGATCCCCGCTACGCGCAGATGATGAAGTGGTCATCTTTACAGGTCCTTGCCAACAATCTTACCTTCCAGTTGCAAAAAAAGGCTGGGGAGGTCTCTCCAACCGATATTGAGACTTACTACAAAGACAATTCCTCGAAGTTCGAGCAATGCGAACTGCTGCGCATCTTCATTCCCAACCCGAAGCAAGAGTCGCTCCAAAACGCCGCCGATGCTAGCAAGGAAAATTCGGATGGAGAAGCGGCCATGAAGGCGGAAGCGGAGAAAATTCGGGCAAAGGCTGCCTCTGGTGGCGACTTCAGCGCGCTGCAGCGCGAAGCCTATGAGGCAATGGGGATCACGTTGGCGCCTCCGAAGGTGAACCTTGGTAAGCGCATTCCCGCCAGCCTTCCCCATCAGCATCGCCAGGTTTTCGATCTCCCGGCCGGACAGGTCTCCGAAGTACTTTCTGACGCCAACGGATTTTACGTCTACAAAGTGGTCTCGAAGCAGTTGATTCCTCTCGCCGAGGCGAAGGACCAAATCCGCGGAACGCTACAGTCTGAGAGATTGCAAGCTTCTGCAGAGTCGCTGTTCGGCTCGATGAAGTCCAAATTCAACGACACCTATTTCGGCAAGCCGATAGTCGCGGACCAGGGTGACCCGTTTTCAAAACCACCTTCCAGCACAGAAACTGCACCTGCGCAGCCGGCAGCCACTTCCTTGGATAAAGAGTGGGACGGCAGTTCCGTCCGCAGTTATTTGCTGCAAAAACCCGCCGATGTATTTGTCGCCCCACCGGAGAGCGTTGTTCCAAAGAGTGCAGCTGTCATCACCATCGAAGGGTTGTGTGATCGCAAGCCCGCGTCTGCGGCTGATTGCCAGACGATTGTCACTCGCGCCGACTTCGAAGCCATGATGAATGCCATCGACCCAAAAGCGAACACGAACGCCCTCAAGCGATGGGCAGAGCAGTACGCAGAGTGGCTGGTGCACGGCGAGAAGGGCCGCCAGATGGGGCTGGAGAATACCGATTCGTACAAGCTCGCGATGAACTTTCTTACTCTGAATAACGAGTTCCAGATGCTGACCAGCTTCATCGACGAGCGCGCCAAACAACTCAGCGATGCCGACGTTAAGGAGTTCTATCGCGAGAACCCACGTTTGTTTGAAGAGATTAAGGTCGTGCGCATTGTCATCCCGCAGTTCCAGGCGTTTCCCCCGGGGGGAACCCTTACGCCGGAGCAGAACGCAGCCGGTCATGCCGCAATGAAAAAGGAAGCGCAGGACATCGCGGCGCGCGCCGCCTTGCCGGGAGCGGATTTTCAGGCCCTGGAGAATGAAGGCTGGAAGGCCTCCCATTACATTGAACAACCGCCGGACGTCGGGCAGCCGCCCCTGTTGCTCTGGGAGATCTGGCCGCGGACTCGCCTGTTCATCTTCGACCTGAAGGTGGGCGAGGTTTCTTCATTGATCGATGAGCCCAGAAATGGCTTCTATGTCTATAAGATCCTCGCCAAGCGCGAGGTTCCGTTTGATGAGGGTAGCGCCTATATCCGCAAGCGTTATGCCAGCCAACGCTATTTAGACGCAACCGGAAGGTTGCTGGCAATGATCAAGGTCACGACAAACGCCGACTACTTCGGCGAAGCAACCCACGAGGCTTTACCGGGAGATCCCGGACAGCAGTCAGGCAACGACACCAAGATCCCAGGGCTGGATATCAAGATTCCGAAGAAGATCGAGTTGTAGAGCAAGAGAGGGGAAGTTTTTACTTCCCCACAATCCAACAAAGGTGGTTACTTCAACAGTCCCGCCGACATGCCATCATCGATGCCCAGCGGAAAACAGCCACCACCGATCGGGCCGAGACCGTTCTTTGCGGTTACCGTAAACTGCCCATTAATTGAATTGAGCCCATCGGTGTCCGACAGGTAATAGAAAGGATCGTTCGTGCAATCGCCGTCGTTGAGATTGGTGCAGTTCGGCTGCACGTCAAACCATACGTTGCCCTTCGGTACGGTAATCGGAGTCGTGGTCAGGAGCTCGTATTCCGTGTAGCCAAAGGCGCTGCGACCGGTGGGATGAAGTTGCGCCGGATTTGTGCCGGAGCCAACCGACGACCCACAGTTGCCATTTGTGACTCCCACGCGAAAATCCCAGTTGGCGGTCTTAGGATCAATTACGCCGTAGGTCTGAAGGTTGTTAGTGAAAGCGGCGCTGATCTTGGCGCTCACAGGTGAGTCGATTTCGTTATACGTCCACGAATTGCCGATAAAGACCGTATTTTCGTTCAAGTATCCATTTTCATTTGGGTCGTTCGGGTCCAGGTCCCCGCCGTAATAAACGCAGGGGTGTTCCTTCGAAAGCGTGCAGGCGTGCGGCGTATCCAGCGTGATCGGCCCGCCTTTGTCATTTGCGTTGCCCGCGGCACGAGCCGTCATTTCCTGACCCATGGCGAGAACTGTGAAAGCAGCGACGAAAGAAAGTGAAAACAGAATTTTCTTCATAAATATCCTCTCGTTCGAAAACCTTGTCCAATGCCTCGGGTCAGCAATTTTATCGCTGCCCTGTGCCGCGATCAAGCGGGAACATAATCGCACGACGAGGGAACTTGCCCATGCGCGCAAATAAAAAAGGGAAGCATGACGCTTCCCCTTGGTTAAACGAACTACGAAGTTTTACCGCAACACGCCCAACGACAGGCCATCGCCGCAGGCTACGCCGAGGTCATTGCACCAACTGCCGAAGCTGATGCCGAAGAAACCTGAATCGAATGTCGGCCCCATGCCGTTGTTCGAGGTCACGGTGTACTGTCCGTTGATCGCGTTCGGGCCGTTGGTGTCTGAGATGAAATAGCGAGGACTGTTTGTGCAATCGCCATCGTTGGCGTTGGTGCAGTTCGGAACTATCGCGATCCAGACGTTAGCCACGGGGGCGGTGCACGGCGTGCTAGTCAGCAGTTCGTTCTCGTTATAGCCAAAAGCGTTGCGACCGGTGGGGTTGAATGTCGCCGGATTGTCGCCAGAGCAAATCACGGTTCCACCTTGTCCTTCACTGACGCCGGTACGAACGGACCATTCCGCAGTCTTTGGGTCGATTACACCATATGTGTTCAAAAGGTTAGCGAACGAAGCGCTGAAATGGGCCGCCACTGGCACCTTTACCTCGGTGTAGGTATAGCTATTGGAAATGAATTGAGAGTTCTCGTCGGAGAGGCCATTCTCCTCAGGATCGCTGGCATTGATATCGCCACCGTAATAGATACAGGGGTGCTGCTTCGAAAGTGTGCAAGCCTGGGGAGCGCTCAAGCTGATCTGGCCGCCGCGGATGCCTGACTGTCCTGCTTCACGGGCGGTCTTCTGAACATCCGCGCCCATGGCAGAGACACAGAATGCCGCAACAAGGGTAGCTGCAAACAAGGTCTTCTTCATAGATATCCTCTCGGGCCACTGGCTTGACTGGGGTCTGTCGAACCGGCAAAGTGGAGATTAGGCCGACTTATCTATTGCTCGCAAACCCTGCAAATGGCCTCGGGTTGAGCAGTCTATCACCGCCCAACGCCGCGATCAAGCGGAAAGCATAATCGCACACCGCGATAGAACTCGCGCTGCGTGACAAATAAAAAAGGGGAAGCATGACGCTTCCCCCATGTCAAACCAAACGAAGGTTTACCGCAACACGCCCAGCGAGATGCCATCGCCGCAGGCAACGCCGAGGTCATTGCACCAGCTGCCGAAGGTGATGCCGAAGAACGACGAGTTGAACGTCGGCCCAAGGCCGGTGTTCGAGTTGATGGTGAAGCTGCCGTTGATCGCGTTCGGGCCGTTGGTGTCCGAGACGAAGAAACGAGGGCTGTTCGTGCAATCGCCATCGTTCAGGTTCGTGCAGTTCGGAACCACCGAGATCCAAGTGTTGCCGGGCGTCAATCTGCAGGGGCTGAGGGTCAGTACTTCGTACTCGTTGTAACCGAAAGCATTGCGACCAGTGGCCGTAATTTCGGCTTCGTTGTCGCCGGAGCAGAGGTCTGTTCCGCCGTTGCCTTCGCTCACGCCTGAACGCCAGTCGGACAGGGCCGTCTTCGGATCGATGACGCCGTAGGTCGACAGGTTGTTCGAGAATGCAGCGGTGACGCTGGCGCTAACTGGAACCTTCACTTCGGTGTAGGTGTAGCTGTTCGAGATGAAACCGGTGTTCTCGTTCGAGAGACCGTTTTCTTCCGGATCGCTGGCGTTGATGTCGCCACCGTAGTACACGCAGGGATGGCTCTTTTCGACTGAGCAGGCATGCGGAGAGCTCAAGCTAATCTGGCTTCCACGGAGACCGGCCTGGCCGGCTTCTTTGGCGGTCTTTTGAACGTTCGCGCCCATGGCAAAGACAGAGAAAGCTGCGATAAGGGTAGCTGCAAACAGAATTTTCTTCACGAATATCCTCCTCGGTGATTTGACTGAAGTGTTGTTTAGAACGGCAAACCTGGGATCGGCAAAGTTTGATTACCGATTGAAGGCCGTTGCCAATTGGCCTCCGGATAGGCATCCTATCGTGGCTTTCAGCAAAGTCAAGCGAAATCTGATCGCTTCACGATAGAAGTTGCGATTAGTCTAAACAGACTGCAACATCTTGCGCGTGTTGTAAAAAAAACTGCGGGAATTCAGGTATTTGATGCGGGAAGAAAGTGTGTATCGAGAGAGACTTTCTTCTCACGGAGCGGCATATCCTTGAGTCACGCAAGCGAGCGTGGCGTCGAGTGTCCCTCCGTCGTTCGACGGAAATCCACAGGGCGCATGAATCCACGATAACCTGGCGCGTCATCTTAGCTCGAGACACGGTGTAGTGCGGCAAACGTCGCCGGTGTCGATTCCTCAGAGCGCCGCTTCGATGAAAGTCGCGCGATCCCGATGGGTTCGCGCGATGCAAGTTGGCGTCGTTCTCCATTCAGTCGCGAGAAAACATTGCGATGTGGTGAAAGGAACGCGCCATGTTTCGCGGCGGCACGGTGCATGTTCATCCATGTCGCGTGAAATCGATCCGTGCGCCTGGCAACTCGAATCCGCTTCCGCCGAGCTGGTTGTTAGCCGGCGTGGAAAGGATGCGCATGATATAATTTGGTGGTTCCACTCACCCTCAAAAGTGGACGGAGGCTTGTATCGACAAACGTTTTATCCGCATCAATGAGCGCATCCGGGCACGCGAAATTCGCGTGATTGGCGACGAAGGTCAGCAGATCGGCATTTTGCCCCCCTACGAAGCGCTGAAAATGGCCCGCGAAAAGAACTTGGATCTAGTGGAAGTTTCCCCAACCGCGCAACCGCCAGTCTGCCGCATCATGGACTACGGGAAATTTCTGTATCAACAGGAGAAGAAGGAACGCGAAGCCAAGAAGCACCAGAAGACCATCACGATTAAGGAAGTGAAGTTTCGCATCAACGTGGATGATCACGATTATGAAACCAAGAAAAACCACGTACTGCGATTTTTGGAAGAGGGCGACAAGGTAAAGGCCACGATTTTCTTCCGCGGCCGTGAGATGACGCGCACCGGGTTGGGGCGAGAAATTCTAGAGCGGTTGATCAAAGACGTCGAACCCAAGGCACTGGTGGAGTTCCGGCCGCGTCAGGAAGGCAATACGTTGCATGCGATTCTGGCCCCCAAGAAGGATAGCGGCCAAAAGCATGCCGCTCCGCCCCCACAGCCGCAAGCAAAGCAAGCCTGAAGGCAAGCTTTTAGCACTTAGCCATTCGCATTTAGCCAGGAGAGCTCTTGCTGGTTATCTGCAAGATGCTCTCATGGCTAAGTGCCAAGTGCTGATTGCTGACAACTGAGGTTCTTATGCCGAAATTAAAAACACACAAGGGCGCCGCGAAGCGCTTCAAGAAAACTGCAACTGGAAAAGTGAAGCGGCATCATGCGCACTTGCGCCACATGCTGACATCGAAGCCGCATAAGCGCAAAAAGAAATTGGCAAGCGCTGCGCTGGTCAGCGACGCCGATGCGCCAAAAGTGAAACGGATGATTCCGTATTAGAATTTTTTGTGCCGGCGGCCTCGCGGCCGTCATGATCGTAAATGCGAAGACCGCAAATGCGATCGGGCGTGTGAAGAGGTAATTCGACCTTCGGTCTCCTACCTCCAGCCGCCGTAGATTGAAAGCAAAAAGGAGCAGATCATGCCTCGTGTAAAACGTGGGACCAAACGCCACGCCAAGCGCAAAAAGATATTAGAGCGCGCGAGTGGTTATTTCCTGACAAAATCCAAGCTCTACCGCTCCGCCAAGGAAGCGGTCGAGCGCGGGCTCAAGTTCGCCTACTCCGGGCGCAAACAGCGCAAGCGCCAATTCCGCTCGCTCTGGATCGTGCGCATCGGCGCCGCTGCCAAGCTCAACGGCATGAGCTACAACCAGTTCATCCACGGCTTGAAGAAAAGCGGTGTGGAACTGGACCGCAAAATTCTTGCGGACTTGGCGGTGAATGATGCGGCAGCGTTTAAGAGCCTCACCGAGCAGGCGAAGGGCGCTCTCGGCGGGGCCGCATAACAGCTCTCAGCACTCAGCCATCGCATTCAGCCATCAGCATCCAGCAATGAACATGTGGGGACGGCCGCCCTCGGCCGTCCAGGCCGAGCGAAGCTCGGCAGAAAGCTCACAAGGACGATTTGTCGTCGCGCCGGTCGTCCTTCTTAGAATTGTCACTTCGAGCCGCTCGGAGCCGTGCGCAGCGCGGCGAGAGCGTCGTGAGGAATCGGCAGTTGCAATGAAGGAATATTACGGCGGCTGGACTTTGGGTGGCGCAGCGCTTCAGCGCGGCGGTTAAGCGCCTTATCGTGACTCACGCGCTTTAGCGCCCGAGGTAAGCGAGCTGCGAAGCGGCGCAAGAATGCACCCACAGCGTGAGCAGTGGGTGACCGAAACAAAAAGCAACGAGCCCCGAAGGGGGCGAAAAAGAAACGTGGCCTACACTGTTCCCAAACTGAAGGACTACTCGCCCGCCGCACTAGACAATGCCGTCGAGAGCCTCCTCGCCGCGCTCGATGAAGAATCGAAAACGGTCTCCGACGAAGCCGCGTGGAAAGCTTTCCGCGATCGCTGGATGGCGCGTAAGAACGGCATCCTGACCCAAGTCAACGATCTCTGGCTCAAAGCGGCTCCGAAAGATGCCAAGCGTGACGTCGGCCAACGCGTCAACGAACTCAAACAACGAGTTGAGGGGATAATTGAGTCCAGGCTGCGAACGCTGCAGAGCGGCGCTTCAGCTTCCCGCCTCGATTCCGAGCGCCTCGACATCACCCTCCCCGGCATTCATCGTGGGATTGGCGCCGAACATCCGATTATCAAAACCATGCACGAGATCGTCGCCGTCTTCCGCGATCTCGGCTACTCCGTGCAGGAAGGCCCGGAGATTGAAACCGATTATTACAACTTCGAGGCGCTGAATTTTCCGCCCAATCATCCTGCGCGCGATATGCAGGACACGCTGTTCATCGCCCACCAAAAATCCAAGCCGCAGCGCGAGCAACTTGTGCTGCGGACGCATACTTCCCCCGTGCAGATTCGCACCATGGAGAAGCTGAAACCGCCGATCCGTATCGTGATTCCCGGGAAGGTTTATCGTAACGACCCTCCCGACGCGAGCCACTCGCCGGTGTTTCATCAGATCGAAGGTCTGGCGGTTGACACCAACATCACTTTTGGCGACTTGAAGGGTACGCTCGATCACGCCATGAAAGCATTTTTCGGATCGAGCGTCAAAACCAGTTTTCGTCCATCGTTCTTTCCGTTCACCGAACCAAGCGCCGAACTCATGGTCAGTTGCTTCATCTGCGGTGGCAGTGGCCAGCGCGGCAGTGATCCTTGCCGCCCGTGCAAGCAGAGCGGCTGGATCGAAATTCTCGGCTGCGGCATGGTCGATCCCAATGTTTTCCAATTCGTCAAACAGAACGGCTACGACTCCGGCAAAATCTCCGGTTTCGCTTTCGGCATGGGCGCCGATCGCATCGCATTGCTGAAATATGGGGTGGATGATCTGCAGGTGTTTTTCCAGAACGACGTGAGATTTTTAGGGCAATTTGTATAGAAGCTATCAGCTCTCTGCTTTCAGCTATCAGTTCTTGCGTGTAGCTGAGGGCTGATAGCTGATGGCTGAGAGCTTAAATGAAACTTTCTCCTCATTGGATTCGCGACTTCGTCGACCTCAAAGTCGATGATCATCAACTCGCGCATGATTTGACCTCGGTCGGCATGGCGGTCGAAGGCGCCAGCGGCTCTGGGGAGAATACCGTCTTCGAGATGGAGATCGGCACGAATCGTCCCGATGCCATGAACCATTACGGCGTGGCGCGCGAGGCCGCCGCGATTTACGACACTGCACTAAAACCGATTTTGCCAAAGCTGCCGGCGGCGAAAGACGGCAAAACGTTTCCGATTGAAATCGAAGATGACAAAGGCTGCGCCCGCTTCACCGCGCGCGTCTTGAAGAACGTCAGCATCAAGGACTCGCCCGCCAAGATCATTCAGCGCCTTGGCCTGCTCGATCAGCGTCCCATCAACAACGCCGTCGACGCCACCAATTACGCGCTCTGGGAGATGGGCAAACCCACGCACGTTTTCGATCTCGATTTACTCGAAGGCGGAAAAATTATCGTGCGCCGTGCTCGTCCCGGCGAGACCCTGAAAACTCTCGACGGAGTAGAACGGAAGCTGACGACGCAAGATCTGGTTGTCGCCGACGCGAGGCGTCCGGTCGGTCTTGCCGGAACCATGGGCGGTTTCGACACCATGATTACCGAGAAGACCCGCAACATTCTCATCGAGTCGGCTTGGTGGGACCCGGTGACTGTCCGCAAAATGTCGCGCCGTCATGCGTTGCACACCGATGCTTCCCATCGTTTCGAGCGCGGAGCGGATTTCGAGTCCACAATTCTGTCATGCAATCGCGTTGCTGAGTTGATTCTTCAATCGGGCGGAGGCGAATTGATTGGCGAGCCACTCGATATCATCGCCCGCCATCTCGATCAAGCCCCGGTCGCTCTTCGCATCTCCGAGGTCCGGCGCATTCTGGGTGGCAATCTTGATGCCCACCAAGTTGTTCGCATCCTCAAGCGATTGGGATTCGAATTATTGCCCGAACCCGGCGAAGAACAAGAATTCACGGTGCGAATCCCAAGTTGGCGGCTCGATGTGGAACGCGAGATTGACCTGATCGAAGAAATTGCGCGCCTCTACGGATACGACAAATTCGCAAATACCTTGCCCGCGTTCTCCGGTTCCGTGATCGAATTACCCGATGCGCCTAAGGATACAAAACTGCGCGGTTCATTACTCGCTCTCGGCTACAACGAAGCGGTCTCGCTCAGCTTCATCTCGCACGAGAACGCCGAAGATTTCTCGGCAGCGCCTGTGATCGAAGTCGAGAACCCGTTGAGCGAGGAAGCTTCTGTCATGCGAACCTCACTTGTGCCCGGCATAATCGGCGTGCTGGCCTATAACCTCAATCGCGGCAATGACAATGTGCGGCTATTCGAATCTGGAAATGTTTTCGAAGCGGCTGGCGCCGGCGTGCGCGAGGCGAAGCAGATCTGTTTCGGTGCAACCGGCAGCGCCGTGGAACCAAGTGTCCATCAACCCGCTCGGCCCATGTCATTTTTCGATCTGAAGGGTGACATCGAAACTCTGCTGAATTGTTTCGAACATCGTGCACTTTCGTATGATTCTGAAGTCGCGGAGTATTTCCATCCCGGCCGCGCCGCGCGCGCTCTCCTGGACGGCATAACTGTCGCCCAATTCGGTCAACTTCATCCCCAAACCGCAGCCAAGCGCAAGTTGCGTCAAGACGTGTTTCTCGGCGAACTTTATCTCGATCGCCTGTACAAACACTCATTGCGCGAGATTCAGTACGAACCTCTGCCCAAATATCCCGGAGTCGAGCGCGACTTCTCGTGCATTTTCCCGGACACGGTGAGTTTCGAAGCGGTTCGCCGCGCGATCACAGGGTTACGTATAGCAGAATTGCGCAAACTTGTTCCCGTCGAGATTTTCCGCGGCGGGACGATTCCCGCAGGAAAATACTCCATCTTGCTGCGTGCCACCTTTCAGTCCAGTGAGCGAACCCTTCGTGAAGAAGAAGTGGCTCAGTGGTCCTCTCAGATCGTCAGCGCCATTGAAGCATTAGGCGGCACTCAGCGGGCATAACAAACTGTTATGTTTTGACAAAACCTTACAACGCGGAAGTTGACAATCCTGTCGGCGCAGACCACAATTTTAATTACTATGAAACACAATTTTTTCGCGTTCTGTCTGATTCTTGCGCTGGCGCTTTCTGCCCTAGCCCAGGATTCGGCTCCCGCTTCCCAGGCTCCCGCTACTTCTCCAGACCGAACCCAGACTGCTGACAATGCCGGGGTCAATGCGTTGCTCAAGTCTTACGTCAATGCTTACACCAACCGGAGCATTGATGATCTGGTAGCCGTCTGGCCTGATTTGCAGAACCAAAAGAAGGAATACAGAAAGATTAGTGAGCACTTCAAGGACAGCAAGATCTCCAAGGAAAAGTTGAGCCTTGACCAATGCGAGACGCAGGCGGTCAAAGACCAGGCCATGGCCACGTGCCAGCAGACCGAGGAGTACGTCAAAACCGAGACACAGACTTCCTATGGTGGCGATGCCATGATGGCTTCGCCCGCTCAGCGTCCGCCTCCGACCCAACAAGACCTGAAACACAATGTCAAGAAAACCCAGACCGTCTGGGTGAAAATGCAGAAACAGGGCGATACCTGGAAGATCGTTTCAGTAAGCGACAAAAAGCAGACCCTCTAATCTCAAAAGCCCCGGGGGTTCGGTGAATCCGGGGCTTTCTTGTCTGAAGCGGGTCACCTCGATGCGTGCCCTCTGTGCTAGCCTAACCCCCTATGGCCGACGTGGGCGTTCAAACCAAGCATTACCTCAGCGAACGGGTTGAGCATTTCACCGAGTCGGTAATCCGCGACATGACCCGCCAGGCGCTTCTGCATGGTGCGGTCAATCTCGCCCAAGGATTTCCCGATTTTCCTGCGCCCGCGGAAATTAAACGTGCCGCACAAGAAGCAGTCGGGGCTGACATCAATCAGTACGCCATCACCTGGGGATCAAAAAATCTGCGCAACGCCATTGCTCGCCAAATGGGCGTGTGGCAAGGAATCTCCGTCGATCCGGAAACTCAGATTACCGTCTGCTGCGGCTCGACCGAAGCCATGATTTCGACTTTGCTGGCAGTTTGCAATCCCGGCGACGAGGTCGTGATCTTCGAGCCGTTCTACGAGAACTACGGACCGGATGCGATTCTCTCCGGGGCTAAGCCGATTTTCGTGAAGCTACGTCCTCCTACGTCTGCTGACGGCGAATGGACTTTTGATGAGCATGAACTGCGGGCTGCTTTTCATCCGCATACCAAGGCCATCATTCTGAACACGCCCAACAATCCGACGGGAAAAGTTTTTTCGCGCGCCGAGTTGGAATTGATTAGAGA
>Ga0335073_10001338_pt1 | contig 32857 bp, 25 predicted proteins | sample Lox_Sample_22_FD_207093 | JGI IMG/M metagenome (GOLD analysis project Ga0335073, IMG submission 207093) | Soil microbial communities from Loxahatchee National Wildlife Refuge, Florida, United States - Lox_Sample_2.2 | ecosystem: Environmental > Terrestrial > Soil > Wetlands | place: USA... | reverse complement strand
TCAGGCCCCGGGCAGCGCTGCCCGCAGCTGCGCCTGCAGCTGCGCGTGCAGGGGCACAGCCGCCGGCCCCAACAGGATCTGCACCATGGCCTGATGGGGTCTGGCAATGCCACGGGCGCCGAGCCCGCCCCAGCCCGCCTCGTCCAGCGCCTGCTCGTCCTTCAGCCGCAGCAGCAGCCGGTCCCCGCCCAGCTCCAGGCTCACGACATTGGCGCGCCCACCCAGGGCCGCCAGCGCCGCATCGACCACCCCCTGGGGCAGCTGCGCCGCGGCCGGTGCGGTTGCCGGATCAGCGGCCCCTGGGGCCGCGCCCGCCAGGGCTGCGCGGATGTTCCCTGCCACCCGGTCAGCCATGGGGCCCAGCACCACCTGGACGGCACCGCCGCCGAGCTCGATCACGCCGCGCGCGCCCAGGCGCTTCAGCGCCTCGCGGTCGAGCGCATCGCTGCGGTTCACCATCAGGCGCAGCCGCGTAGTGCAGGCATCGACGCTGCGCAGGTTGTCCGCGCCGCCCAGGGCGTGCAGGTAGTCCGCACCCTCGCCGGCTGACCCGGCTGACCCAGCCGCCCCGGCTACCCTGGCCCTTGCCGCTGCAATCCCTGCGGTCGCAGCCCCTGCCCCGGCAGGCCCTGCCGCCGCAGCCGCTCCGGCGGCCGCGCCTGCATCCGCACCCCGCGCCGCCCCTGCAGCCTCGCGCTCGCGTCCCGGGGTCGCGAGGTTCAGCCTGACGATGCACACGCGGAAGGAGGCGTAGTACACCGCGAAGTAGGCGAGGCCCACCGGCAGCAGCAGCAGCGGGCGCGTCGCCTTGCCGTAGTTCAGCACGTAGTCGATGAAGCCGGCCGAGAAGGTGAACCCCAGGTGCACGCCGGCCAGCTGCATGACCACCATGGCGAGCCCGGTGAGCACGGCATGCAGGCCGTACAGCGCCGGTGCGAGGAACATGAAGCTGAACTCGATGGGCTCGGTCACGCCGGTGAGGAAGGCGGTGAGCGCCATCGACAGCAACATGCCGCCGACGGCCTTGCGGCGCGCCGGCAGCGCCGTGTGGTACATGGCCAGGCAGGCCGCCGGCAGGCCGAACATCATGACCGGGAAGAAGCCGCTCATGAAGGCCCCGGCGGTGGGGTCGCCGGCGAAGAAACGCTTCATGTCCCCCGTGACGCCGTGGTAGTCGCCGACGATGAACCAGGCGAGGTTGTTCAGGATGTGGTGCAGGCCGGTGATGATGAGCAGCCGGTTGAGCAGGCCGTAGGCGAACAGGCCGGGGGCGCCGGCGCCGATGATGGTGCGGCTCACCGCGTCCATGCCGTGCTCGAGGTAGGGCCAGCCGAAACCGAAGACGCCCGCGAGCGCAAGTCCGATGCAGCCCGTGACGATGGGCACGAAGCGCCGGCCGCCGAAGAAGGCGAGGTAGTCGGGCAGGCGGACGTTGGCAAAGCGGTTGTAGGCGAGGCCGGCGATCACGCCGGTGATGATCCCGAGCGGTACGGACAGCTTGGCCAGCTCCTGGGCCCGGTAGGCGTCGGCGGCCACGGTCTGCGCGGTACCGGCGAGACCGGCCACGGCCGCGGGCGGCAGCGGCAGCAGCACCTGCGCCCCCCGGGAGGCGACCAGGTAGCCCACCAGCGCCGCCAGCCCTGCGGCGCCATGGTTCTCGCGGGCGAGGCCCACGGCCACGCCGATCGCGAACAGCAGCCCCAGGTTGCTGAACACCGCATCGCCGGCGGCGGCGACCGGCGCCAAGTTCAGCAGGTCGGGCTGCCCCAGCCGCAGCAGCAGCCCGGCCACGGGCAGCACGGCGATGGGCAGCATCAGCGCCCTGCCCAGGCTCTGCAGGGCGGCGAGCACGCGCGTCATCAGGCCACCTCCTGTGCCAGCCCGCGCGCACTCTGCCAGTGCTGCACCAGCGCGCGCACCTGCGCGGCATCGGCGGCGGCCATGGCCGCCGCGGCCAGTGCCTCGCAGTCGGTGAGCACCACCTCGCGCAGCAGCGCCTTGATGCGCGGGATGATGGCGGGCACGCAGGACAGCTCGTGCACGCCCAGGCCCACGAGCACGGGCACCGCCAGCGGATCCGAGGCCAGTGCGCCGCACACGGCAATCTCGCGCCGGTGCCTGCGCGCCGCCTGGGCGGCCAGGCGGATCAGGCGCAGCACCGCCGGATGCAGTCCATCGAGACGCCCTACCAGCTCGGCATGCTGGCGGTCCATGGCCAGCGTGTACTGCGACAGGTCGTTGGTGCCCACGGACAGGAACTCCACCTGGGCGCACAGCTGGTCGGCGAGCAGCGCCGAGGCCGGAGTCTCGATCATCACGCCCAGTGCCGGCGCGGGCCCGGAACCCAGCGCCCTGCCCGCCGCCGCCAGCGCCTCGCGCACGGCGGCCACGTCCCCGGGATCCGTCACCATGGGCAGCAGGATGCGGCAGGGTGCCGCCTGCGCGGTGCGCAGGATGGCGCGCAGCTGGACCGCGAGCAGCTCCGGCCGCCACAGGCTGGTACGCAGGCCTCGCAGGCCCAGTGCGGGATTCTGCTCCGCCGGCATGGGCAGGTAGGCGATGGGCTTGTCCCCGCCTGCATCGAGCGTGCGGATGGTGAGCGGACGGCCGCCCAGTTCGGCGGCCACGGCGGTGTAGGCGGCCGCCTGCTCATGCTCGTCGGGCGGCTCGCGCCGGTCCAGGAACAGGAACTCGGTACGCAACAGGCCGCAGCCCTCGGCGCCCTGACGCACGCCGGCCGCGGCATCCGCCGCGGAACCCGCGTTGCAGAAGACGGCAATGCGCACTGCATCGCGCGTGACGGCGCTCTCGTGGGCCCGGGCGCGCTCGCGCGCGGCCCGCGCGCTGCGCTCGGCAAGCCGCGCCCGCGCAGCGGCCAGCATCGCCGGTTCCGGCCCCACCAGCGCCTCGCCCGCATCGGCGTCCAGCACCAGCGGCGTCCCCGCCGGCACGGCCAGTGCGGCATCCCCGGTCGCCACCAGCGCTGGCACACCCATGGCGGCGGCGAGGATGGCCACATGCGATGTGGCGCCCCCCGCGGCCATGACGAGCCCCGCCAGCCGGTCCGGATCGAAGCCGATGAGCTGCGAGGGCAGCACTTCCCGCGCCAGCACGATGGCATGCTCGGGCAGCGCCGCCTCGGACTCCCCGCCCAGCAGTTGCGCAGTCACCTGACGCTCCAGATCCCGCAGGTCCGCGGCGCGCTCGCGCAGCAGTGCATCCTCCTCCAGCGACGCAAGCACGGCCGCCGTGGTGCGTACGGCCTCGCGGAAGCTGAACGCCGCGCTCCTGCCCTGCGCCAGCTGTGTGCTCGCCAGTTCGGCGAGCTCGGGGTCGGCCAGCAGCGCCAGGTGCGCGTCCAGGATTCCCGCCCGCGCGCCCGTGGCCGCGGCCCGGCGCGCCGCCAGGCGGGCGCGGACGGCCTCCAGGGCGGCCGCGAGCCGCAGGCGCTCGGTCTCGACCCCGGCGCCAGTTTCGCCGATGACCTGCTCTGTCTGCAGGAGCGGCACAGCCACGCCCACCGCCAGCCCGCGCACGGCAACGACGCCGCGCAGGACGCGCGGCAGCTCCACGGATCCGGTCGGCGGCTGCGCCGGGGCTGCTGGCTGCGGCACCGGGGCCGCGCGGCCCGCGGGCGCGGCAGGCGCCGCGGACATCAGCCGCTCCAGCGCGGCGAGCGCGGCAGCAGCGTCCGGCCCGCGGGCGGCGGCCTGCACCTCCTGCCCGCGACGCGCGCCCAGCGACATCAGCGCCACAGTGCTGCGCGCGTTGGCGTGCCGGCCATGCGCGCTGATCAGGACCTCCGCCGCGAGGCCACGCAGCGCGGCGGCAACCATGGCCGCGGGACGGGCATGCAGCCCGTGATCGAACGAGACAATGAATGTGCGGCGCAGCGGCTCGCCCTGCGCATCCGTCGCGGCGGCAGCGGGCCCCGCGGCAACACCCGGCCCGGCGGCAGCGGGCCCCGCGGCCATGATCGACCCGGCGGCGGTCAATGTGGCCGGTGCCTGCGGCGCACCGGCGCCGGCGGGCGCCACTTCCATGAGGAAATCCCCCACCGCGAGCTGCCGGCCCGTGACCCGCCGGGAAATGGCGGCCCCCGCGGGACCGGACAGCAGCAGGGGCGTCACGGCACTGCGGGCGCCGCGGGCAATGGCATCGAGGCTGAACCGCAGCAGCGCATCCCCCGTGCGCACGCGCGCGCCATCGGCGACCAGCGGCTCGAATCCGCGGCCGCCGAGGCGCACGGTGTCGATGCCGACGTGCATCAGCAGCTCGGCACCGTCGGTCAGCAGCTGCAGCGCGTGCAGCCCCGCCGGCAGCAGCCGCACCTGGCCCGCGCAGGGCGCATGCAGCAGCTCCCCGGTGGGGTCGATGGCCAGGCCGTCACCGGCCAGTCCCTCGGCGAACACCGGGTCCGGCACTTCGACGAGCGGCAGCGCATAACCTGCCAGCGGCGACAGCAGCTTGATCATGGCCGGAGACTCCAGGACGCAGGCGCGGCAGCCGGTGCCGCGGCGGCGCCCGCGGCCGTGCGCAGCTCGATCCAGTCCAGCGCCCACATGGGGTCCAGGCCGTGCTGCGCGAACTTCAGGCACAGCCGGTGCTCCCCGGCGCGGGGCTGCACGGGGGCCGACAGCACGATCACGCCGCCGGCACCGGGGGTGCCCCTGAGCGGCAGCCGTGCATACAGCTGCCCACCGCAGTCATCCAGGCGCACTTCCAGTTCACCCTCCGGGGTCACCGGTACGTCCAGATGGATCTTCTCGCGGTCGGCGCCGATCCGGAAGTTGAAGGGTACCTCCCCCGCCGCCGCCCGGATGGCGTGCACCTGGTCCAGGTGCACGGCGGGATAGAGCCAGCAGGGGTCCTCGATGTCCAGCACCAGCACGGCGTGCGCGCCCGCAGCCGGTGCGTCGGCCTCCAGGGCGAGAGGCACCGCCTGGGAGCACAGCTGCAGTTCGCCGCTGGTGCGCCGCCCGGCGAGCCCCGTGAAAGTCGTGAAGCCGTGGACGCTCGACAGTCGCTGCGCACCGGCGAATGAAGCCGCGCGCACCTCGGTGCCCGCCACCACCGTCAGCGGCCGCGCATACGCCGGGGAGGTGGGCCCCGGGTCGCTGCCGTCCTGCGTGTAGCGCAACACCCCGTAGTCGGCCTGGCGCTCGAGGTGCACGGTGGCCGTCGTGCCGGCCGGATCGTAGTCCACCGCAGCCGTGGGGCCGAACACACTGTCGTCGTAGGGGATCCCGAGCTGTCGGTAGCGGCCTAGCTCGACCGCCAGGCGCCGCTCGAAGTCCGGCCAGCTGCGCCGCACCGACCAGCCCACCTCGGCGAGGGCGGCCAGGCGCGGAAAGAGCATGCGCGCGGCGTCCCGCTCCGTGCGCACGTGCTCGGTCCAGAGATTGGCCTGCAGGCCGAGAATGTGGCCGCGCTCCCCGGCCGTCAGCCCCGCGGGCACCGGATCGAAGGCATAGACGTCCCGCACGGAGATCACGGCCGCGCGCCCGGGTGGCTCCCCGGGCCCACTGCCCGGCCGGTGGTCGAAGTACAGCACGGGATCCGGCGCCAGCACGGCGTCATGGCCGGCAAGGACGGCCGCACGCGCGCCGGCCGTGCCGCGCCAGGACATGACCACGGCCGAGCGCGGCAGCCCGGGGCCCAGTACTTCGTCCCAGCCCACGGCCCGGCGCCCGTGCGCGGCGAGGAACGCCACCATGCGCCGCGTGAAGTACGGCCGCAGGCCGGCGACGCCGGCCAGCCCGAGTTCGCGGGCACGTGCCGCCGCGGCGGGCGAACCCTGCCACTGCGCCGCGGACACCTCGTCGCCGCCGACGTGGATGTAGGGACCGGGGAACAGCCCCATCACCTCGGTGAACACCTCATCAAGGAAGCCGAAGGTGGCCTCGCCGGGCGCATAGACGTTCTCGTAGATGCCCCAGTCGGCAGGTACGGCCGGCACCGCCGCGGGCACGGCACCCAGCCAGGGGAGGCTGGCGATGGCCGCCGAGACATGCCCAGGCAGGTCGATCTCCGGCACGATGAGCACATGCCGGGCCGCGGCATGGGCGACGATGGCGCGGATGTCGTCCTGGGTATAGAAGCCCCCGTAGCGCCGCGGCCGGCCGGTCACCGGATCGATGTCGGCGGCGGCGGCGCCGGCAGGCACGCGCCAGGCGCCCGTGTCCGTGAGCTGCGGATACTTCCGTATCTGGATCCGCCAGCCCTGGTCGTCGGTGAGGTGCCAGTGCAGGACGTTCAGCTTGTGCAGCGCCATCCAGTCGATCAGGCGGCGGACGAACTGCGGCGACTGGAAGTGCCGCGCCGAATCGAGCATGAGTCCGCGCCAGCGCAGCCGCGGGCGGTCTTCGATCAGCTGGGCATCGATCACAGCGGCCCCGCCTTCCGTCCTCACCAGCTGCCACAGCGTCACGGCGCCGTACAGCCAGCCGGCGCCGCCGCCGGCCTCGATGGTGATGCCGCGCGGGGTGACGCGCAGCCGGTAGCCCTCCGCCCCGAGGGTGCGCGAGCGCACCCGCAGCAGCCGCACGCTGCCGCTGCCACCGGCGGAACGAACGGCGAACGGCAGCCGGCCCGCGCTCACCGGGCCCCCCAGCAGGCCCACGATGGCCTGCGCCTCACGCGCGGCCTGCGCATCGGCGGGAACGGTAGTGAGCTCGAGCCGTGAGCCGACGCGGAACACGCCCCTCCAGGGCAGGATCCTCGCCGGCAGCGGGATCACCGCCGGGGCGGGCGCGGGTGCCTGGGCAGCCGGGAAAGCCGGTCGGGGGCCGGGCGCGGAGGAATCCGCCGGCCAGGCAGCCGGCAGATGCACGAGCGCCGCTGCGAGCGTCAGGCCGGCCCCGACGATGCCGCAGCGCCCCTGCCCGCGCGGTGAAAAGAGCCTGCGGCCCCGCGCGGAACCGCAGGCCAGGCCATTCTCAGAGCTTGAGATGCACACCGGCGTAATACTGCCGGCCGTTGTCGTAGAAGGCACGCGGCTGGGAGGTATTGTTGCCGTAGTACTTCAGGATCTCGTCGGTGAGATTCATGGCATCGAAGGACAGGCTGATGTTGTCCGTGATATTGACGTTCACCGACGCGTCGAGCGAACCGTAGTCATCCTGGTTCTCCGCATAGCTGCGGTCCAGGCCCACCAGGAAGTGCGAGCGGTAGGTGTAGGCCAGGCGCACCGACAGCAGCTTGTTCTCCCAGTAGCCGACGACGTTGTAGGTCTCGTTGGACATGCCCACCAGCGCCGAGTCCGCCGCCGTCGAACCGGTGGCGTGCGTGTAGTTCGCCTGCACGCCGAAGCCCTTCCAGATCGGCTGCTCGTACTGCAGCTCGAAGCCCTGGTCCTGGGCCGTGGTATTGAACGGCGAGGTGATGGTGTAGGCACCGAACTCCTTGTACTGCTGGTTGTACAACACCTCGGTACTGGTGCCGTAGTCCACGTAGGAGGAGAAGTCCATGTAGAACAGGCTCGCTGCCAGCAGCGACTGCGACCCGAAGTACCACTCGATCGTACTGTCGTAGTTCGCCGAGCGGATGGGCTTCAGGTTCGGGTTGCCACCACTCCCCACCCAGTTGAGGTCGGTGGTGCTGATGGCACCGCCGAGCGCGCTGTAGTCCGGACGCGCCATGGTCTCGGCCGCGGAGAACCGCAGCACCAGGTCCTTGGACAGGTCGAACTTCAGGCTGGCGCTGGGCAGGATGTCGATGTAGTTGTTGTTGAACGGCGAGGGCGTGTACGGGCCGAAGGCCGATGTCGTGATCGGGTTGGTACCGCCCGGCAGGTTCACCACCGACAGCTCGTGGGTATACACCGCGCGCACGCCGAAATTGCCCGCCCAGCCGGTGCCGCCGATGTTGGCCATGCCATAGGCCGCCCAGTCGCTCTCGCGCACATAGCTCTCACCCTGCCAGTACAGGCGCGAGGGTCCGGTGGAGACATTGTCGGCGACGTAGTCCGCGATCGCGCTCTGGCTCAGCATCCAGATGTCGGTGAGCGGCCCCGAGCCCAGCCCGCCGGGGTAGCTGCTCGGATACAAGCCGCCCGTGTAGTTCGGGAAGGTCGACCAGCAGCTCGACAGACAGCCGCCGTCCTCCGGGAAATTCACGACGTGACCGTGCTCGGCGTAGCGCGCGCCGAACTTCACCGACTGGAAGATGCCGTCGTCGGCGAGCTTCAGCAGGCCATCCAGCTGGCCGTAGGTCTCGGAGTCGGTGGCCTTGGCGATATCGTTCCACGCCCAGCAGGTGCTGGCCGGGGCAGCGCCCGTGGGGGAGCCGGAACCGCCGAAGGTGACGGTGGCCGGACCGTTCAGGCCATTCATCTGGTAGCTGAGCGCACCGCTCTGGCAGGCCTCGTAGGCCGGCTGCGAGGGTGTATTGCCCAGGCCCTGGGTGTAGCCCAGCTGGCTGGTGACCGTGAAGTTGTCGGTAACCGCGTACTTGCCGTCGAGATCCAGGTACCAGGTGCGCGCCTCGGCGCCGGGACGGGAGATCTCGTCGTACACGATGGTGTTCGCGGTGCCCGCCGGCCAGCTGGCCGCGACGACCGTGCCGTTCTGCACCGTGGCGGTGGTCGGCGCGACGTAGTTGTCGTTCGACTGCTCGACCAGGAAGGCCATGTAGTTGGTGTTGTAGTTGTCGGCCTTGAGATCGGAGTAGAAGCCGTTCAGATCCAAGCTCAGCTTGTCATTCGGTGCGAACTCCACGTCAAAGAGGCCGCCCTCGCGCTTGCGAGTCTGCTGGAACAGCGCCGAGCCGATCTCGCTCGGGATGGCGGCACCGATCAACGCCGGATCGTTCGCGACGAAGGGATTCGGCACGGTGGCGCCGGCTGAATTGGTGATGGTCCCGGGGATGGTGTTGTAGCCCAGGAACTCCTGGCCGTCGCGCTGGATCTTGCGCTCCTCGTAGAAGCCCTGCGCCAGCACGCCGAAGGAGCCGCCGTCGTTCTTCCACGCCAGCAGCGCATTGCCCTGCGGGCTGGCCTTGCCGGCCAGGTCGCCGTACTCGCCGCCCAGGAAGGCCTCCGCCGTGAAATCCTTCTTCAGGTCCAGGGGCTTGATGGTCTGCAGATTCACGTCGCCGGCGACACCGCCTTCGGTCATGTCGGCGGTCTGGGTCTTGTACACCACCACCGAACTCACGGTCTCCGAGGGCAGCAAGGTATAGCTGACGCTGCGGCCGACCAGCGAGTACTGGTCGGTGATGAACCAGTCGCCGCTGGCCACCGCATGGCCGTTGATGGTGGTCTGCGTGAGGCTGGGGCTGGTGCCGCGGATGGCGACGCGGTCGTTCTCGTCGAACCCGCCCTCGCCGCCGGCCGCCGAGGCGGTGTCGATGCCAGGCAGGCGCTGCACGGCGTCGGCGACGTTCTTGTCCGGCAGCTTGCCGATGTCGTCGGCGGAGATCACCTGCACGTCCTGGACGGCGTTGCGCTTGATCTGCAGTGCCTTGCTCAGGGAGTAGCGGATGCCGGTCACCACCACTTCCTGCAACTGGTCGGACGACTGGTCCGATGACCGGCTGGGCGTCGTCTGCGAGTTCGAAGTCTGCGCCAGTGCGGCGCAGGCCGGCGCCAGCAGCGCCAGGCCCAACAGCCATGCGCGGCTCGTCCCTTCCTTTGAGCGGTCCTTCCTGTTCATGCGGAACCCCTGTCGATCCGTATTAGAGTGAGCACTTCGTGGCTCCAGCCGGAGGGTGTGGTCGCTTTCCCACCAACCCCGGGACCACTTGAGTGCCAATTTAATACCAATAAGACCAAAATTCCTAGTAGTGGCAGATGCCATGCGAATATTTCATCTATGATTTTAATATCTTTAAGTTCAATTACTTATGAAAGACCACTGGGATTAGCTGTTTGAACTGGTATTAGTTTGGTAATGTTCCGGGGTGCATGATTAGACCCGGCTACGGCCGGTTTTGGATACTGCGGGCGCTATGACCGATTTCGCACAGATCATCGGACCTCTGGATCCCGGCAGCGCCCAACCGCTGTACCAGCAGCTGCAGCGCGCCCTGCGCGAGGCGGTGGAGAAGCGGCTGCTGGAGCCGAACACCGCACTGCCGGCCGAGCGCGATCTCGCGGCGCTGCTGGAGGTCTCGCGCATCACCGTACGCAAGGCCATGGACGGCCTGGCCGCCGAGGGCCTGCTGGTGCGCCGGCAGGGGTCGGGCAACTTCATCGGCCCGCACGGCGGGGCGCGGATCGAGAAGAACTTCGCCAAGCTCACCTCCTTTTCGGAGGACATGCGCGCCCGCGGCCGCAATCCCCACAGCATCTGGTTGAAGCGCGCCGCCGGCACGGTCACGCCGGAGGAGGCCCTTGCGCTGCGCCTTTCGCCCGGCTCGCCGGTGTACCGCTTCGACCGTATCCGCTACGCCGACGATGCGCCCATGGCGATCGAGCATTGCACCATCCTCGCCGCGGTGCTGCCGTCGATCGACGCCGTGGACACCTCGCTGTACGAGGCCCTGGAGGCCGCAGGCCACCGGCCGACGCGCGCTCTGCAGCGGCTGCGGGCCGTGCTGCTCAGCGCCGAGCAGGCGCAGCTGCTGAATGCCGTCGAGGGCGCCGCGGGGCTGCTGGTGGAGCGCCTCGGGAGCCTGCCGGACGGGCGCGCGATCGAGTTCTCCCAGTCCTGGTACCGGGGCGACACCTATGACTTCGTCGCCGAGCTGAACGCCTCTGCATGACCCCCGCGCCGATCGCCGTGGAGTCGACCGCCATGTTCCGCGAGGCCGCAGCCTCGGCCGCCGCCCTGCGCGCCCAGCGCGCCAACGCCCCACTGCTCGCGGCACTGGGCCGTGCCCTGCGCGCACGGCCGCCGCGCGCGGTGGTCACCTGCGCCCGCGGCAGCTCCGACCATGCCGCCACCTTCGCCAAGTATCTGATCGAGACGCGCACGGGGGTGCTCACCGCCTCGGCCGCCCCGTCGGTGAGCTCGGTGTACGGCGCGCGCCCGCGCCTGGTGGACTGCCTGTTCCTCGCCATCTCCCAGTCCGGCCGCAGCCCCGATCTCATCGCCGCGCTGCAGGCCGCCGCGGCGGCGGGCGCCACCACGCTGGCGCTGGTGAACGCCCCGGACAGCCCGCTCGCGGCGGCGGCCGACCACAGCCTCCCGCTGCATGCCGGGCCCGAGCTGTCCGTCGCCGCCACCAAGTCCTACATCGCCTCCCTGGGGGCCCTCGTGGCCCTGGTGGCCGCGTGGACCGGGGATGCTGACCTCCAGGCCGCGCTCGCCCACGCCCCGTCCCTGCTGGAACAGGCCTGGGCGCTCGACTGGCGGGCCGCGCTCGGGCCGCTCACCGCGGCCTCGCATCTGTACGTCATCGGCCGCGGCCTGGGCCTCGCGGTGGCGCAGGAACTGGCGCTGAAGTGCAAGGAGACCGCCGGACTGCACGCGGAGGGCTTCAGCAGCGCCGAGGTGCGCCACGGGCCGCAGGCCCTGCTGGACGGGCGTTTCGGTGCGCTGCTGCTTGCGCAGCATGACGCCACGCGCCCCGGAATCGAGCAGCTGGGAAGCGACCTCGCCGCGCGCGGTGTGCAGGTGCTCGCCGCCGGGGCCAGCCCGCGCGGAGCGACCGCGCTGCCGGTGATCGCCGCCGACCCCGCCATCGAGCCGCTGCTGCTGGCACAGAGCGGCTACCGCCTGGTCGCCGAGCTCGCCCTCGCCCGTGGCCACGACCCCGACCGGCCGCCGTACCTGGCCAAGGTCACCGAGACACGCTGATGCCCGAGGCACTGGTCAACGCGCGGGTCTTCGCCGGCGGCGTGTTCCGGGAACACGGCGCGCTCATCATCGAAGGCGGACGCATCGTGGCGCTCACCGGTGTCGATGACCCGCGGCTCGCCGGAGCGCGCATCCGCGACCTTGGCGGGGCGCTGTTGCTGCCGGGCTTCATCGACACCCAGGTGAACGGCGGCGGCGGCGTGCTGTTCAACGATTTCCCGACCGTGGAGGGCATCCGCCGCATCGGCGCCGCGCACCGCCGCTACGGCACCACCGGGTTCCTGCCCACTCTGATCAGCGACGACCTGTCGGTGGTCGCCGCCGGCATCGCCGCCGTGCGGGCGGCCATTGCCGCGGGAGTGCCGGGCGTGCTCGGCATCCACATCGAGGGCCCCTTCCTCAGCAAGGAGAAGAAGGGCGTGCACAACGTGCAGGTGCTGCGCACGCCCGACAGCGGGGTGGTGGGACTGCTGAGCTCACTGAAGACGGGCACCACGCTGGTCACGCTCGCCCCCGAGGTGACCACGCCGACGCTGCTGTCGCAGCTGCGCCAGGCCGGGGTCATCCTCTCCGCCGGGCACACCAACGCCACCCATGCCGACATGGAGCAGGCCTTCGCCCATGGCGTCACCGGCATCACCCACCTGTTCAACGCCATGTCGCCGCTCACCAGCCGCGAGCCGGGCGTGGTCGGGGCGGCGCTGCATTCGCGGGAGTGCTGGTGCGGCATCATCGCCGACGGGCGGCACGTGGACCCCGTATGCCTGCAGATTGCGCTCGCCGCCCGGCCGCGCGCACGCTTCATGCTGGTGACGGATGCCATGCCCTGCGTGGGCACGGCCGAGCGTTCCTTCCTGCTGCAGGGACGGCGCATCCTGGTCGAGGGCGACTGGTGCGTGGATGAACAGGGCACGCTCGCCGGCACCGCGCTCACCATGGTGAAGGCCGTGCGCAATGCGCAGGATCTGCTCGGACTGCCCAGGGAGGATGCGATCCGCATGGCCAGCGAGTACCCCGCCGCCTTCCTCGGGCTCGACGGTCAGCTCGGAAGCATCGCCCCGGGGCACCGGGCCAGCTTCGTGGTCGCCGATGACGACCTGAAGGTCCTCGGCACCTGGATCGACGGCGTGCCGGATTCAGGCGGCTGATCGCCACCGGTCCCGCGGCCACCGGGTCCCGCGGTCACCGGTCCCAGGGCCCGCTGGTCCCAGGGGCACGCCGATCCCAGGGGCACGCCGGCTGACGCCGGCGTGCATCCACCAGCGGCGCTCGTTCGGGCGTCAGTCCTTCGCCACCAGCTTCACGCGTGCGCAGCGCCGCGGCCCGAGCTGCAGGATGTGCTCGGCACCGACGGCGAGCGTGAGGGCACGGTCGGCGACCCTCTCCCCGTCGAGGCGCACCGCGCCCTCCCCGATCTTGCGGTTGGCCTCGGAACCGCTGGCGGCGAGACCGGCCTGCTTGAGCACGTTGGCCAGGCGCATGCCGGCGCCCTCGCAGGCGATCTGCGTCAGCGGCAGGTCCGTGGGCAGCACCTTCTCGCGGTGCCGGGCGATGAACTGTGCCTGGGCGGCTTCGCCGGCGGGCGCCCCGTGGAAGCGGGCCGTGAGCTCGCGCGCCAGCTCGAATTTCACGTCGCGCGGATTGCGCCCGGCGGCAATCTGTTGCTTGAGGCCCGCGATCTCGGTGAGCGGCCGGAAGGACAGCAGCTCGAAGTAGCGCCACATGAGCTCGTCAGAGATGGACATGAGCTTGCCGAACATGGTGTCGGGTGCTTCCGCGATGCCGACGTAGTTCCCCAAGGACTTCGACATCTTGTTCACGCCGTCGAGGCCTTCCAGCAATGGCATGGTGAGCACCACCTGCGGCTCCTGGCCATGGGCCTCCTGCAGCGTGCGGCCGACCAGCAGGTTGAACTTCTGGTCGGTGCCGCCGAGCTCCACGTCGGCGCGCAGCGCCACGGAGTCATAGCCCTGGGCGAGCGGATACAGGAATTCGTGGATGGCGATGGGCTGGCCGCCCTTGTAGCGCTTGGCGAAGTCGTCGCGCTCGAGCATGCGCGCCACGGTGTAGTGCGCGGCGATCTTCACGAACTCCGGCGCCGGCATGTTCGACAGCCAGCGCGAGTTGAACTCGATGCGCGTGCGCGCGGCATCCAGGATCTTGAACACCTGCGCCTGGTAGGTGAGGGCGTTGGCCTGCACCTCCTCGGGCGTGAGCGGCGGGCGCGTGGCGTTGCGCCCGGTAGGATCGCCGATCAGGCCGGTGAAGTCGCCGATGAGGAAGATCACCTCGTGCCCCAGCTGCTGGAACTGCCGCATCTTGTTCAGCAGCACGGTGTGCCCGAGGTGCAGGTCCGGGGCCGTCGGATCGAAGCCCGCCTTCACGCGCAGCGGCCGGCCGCGGCGCAGTTTCTGCACGAACTCGGCCTCCGGCAGCACCTCATGGGCGCCGCGCTTGAGTTCGGCCAGCTGCCGCGACTGCTCTGCGGCCTCGCCGGCCGGCGCGCCGGCCCGGCCTTCCGATGGTCCCTGCATGGTGCTCATTCCCGCGGAAATGTGTAAGTTTATTCGATGCGGGTGAAATCCGTCCCGATCCGACCTCTCACCCTCCTCACCTGGGGGGCGCTGCTGGTGCTCGCCGTCGCCACCTGGGTGCTCCAGCCCCACTCCGCCCAGCCGCGCCGCCTGCCGGACCGGGTACCGGCTGGAGCCTCGGGTCCGCGGCCCGAAAGTGCGGGAACGGCGGCCGCGCCCGCTGCGGGCACCGCCGCAACCCCGAGCACCACCGCCCCTGCGAGCACCGCCGCCACCCCATCCTGAACATCATCCGCGCCCACAAGGGAGTGGACTACGCCGCACCCATCGGCACGCCGGTGAGGGCGGCCGGTGACGGCCGCGTGCTGTTCGCCGGCCGCCGCGGCGGCTACGGCAACGTGGTGGAACTGCAGCACACCGCCGGCATCACCACGGTGTATGGGCACCTCTCGCGCTTTGCGCGCGGCCTGCGCGTGGGCAAACACGTCGCGCAGGGCGAGGTCATTGCCTACGTAGGCATGACCGGGCTCGCCACCGGCCCGCACCTGCACTACGAATACCGCGTCAACGGCGTGTTCAGGAACCCGCAGACGGTGAAGCTGCCACCGGCCAGGCCCATCGAGCCGCAGCTGCGCAGCGACTTCCTGGCAAAGACCGCCCCCTGCGGGCCTCGCTGGAGCACGCGCCGCAGGCGCCTGCTGCGACGGCAGCCGGTACTGCGCCCGCCCCCGGGGGCCCGGCGCGACCGGGGTCCTAGGCCCGCCCCCCCGTCCAGCCCGTGCAGCAGCTTTGCCGGGGGCGTCACCGGGGTGTAACGTTGAGGGTCCCCAATCCTCACCCCTGACCCGCGAGCACGAGCACCGGCGTGGACGCACCCGACCTGAAGGCCCCGGCCTGCTACATCAACCGGGAACTGTCCTTCCTGGAGTTCAACCAGCGCGTGCTCGCGCTGGCCTACGACGAGCGGGTGCCGCTCTTGGAGCGGTTGAAGTTCCTGTGCATCTCCTCGGGGAACCTCGATGAGTTCTTCGAGATCCGCGTGGCCGGCCTCAAGCACCTGCAGGAGCTCGGCTCGGCCCAGCTGGCACCGGATGCCATGTCCATCCCCGAGCAGCTGCACGCCATCCACGAGCGCTCCCAGGCGCTGGTCGCGGACCAGTACCGCTGCCTCAACGATGTGCTGCTGCCGGCCCTCGACCGGGCAGGCATCCGCCTGCAGCGCGGCGATGACTGGAACGCCGCCACGCGGGCGTGGCTGGCGCAGTACTTCGAGAACGAGGTCGAACCGGTGCTCTCCCCGCTGGGACTGGATCCGGCGCGTCCCTTCCCGCGCATCCAGAACAAGAGCCTGAACTTCATCGTCCACCTGGCCGGCAGGGACGCCTTCGGGCGCGACAGCGAGCTTGCCATCGTGCAGGCGCCGCGCTCCCTGCCGCGCGTGGTGCCGCTGCCCGAGGGGGACGGACAGCGCGGCTTCGTGCTGCTCACCGGGATCGTGCAGGCCTTCGTGCAGCGCCTGTTCCCCGGCATCGAGGTGCGCGGCTGCTACCAGTTCCGCCTCACGCGCAACAGCGACCTGTTCGTGGACGAGGAGGAGATCGACGACCTGCGCCGGGCGCTCGAGGGCGAGCTCGCGCATCGCCGCTACGGCGCCGCCGTGCGCCTGGAGACCTCGCTCGACTGTCCGGCGGACATGACCGGCTTCCTGCTCAAGCAGTTCGCGCTCTCCGAGGTCGATCTGTACCGCATGCCGGGCCCCGTGAACCTGAACCGGCTCTCGGCGCTGTATGACCTGGTCCGCCGCCCCGACCTCAAGTACCCGCCCTTCACGCCCGGGCTCCCCAGGCGCCTGGCGGCGACCACGGACCTGTACTCCGTGATCCGCCACAAGGACCTGCTGCTGCTGCACCCCTTCCAGAGCTTCGCGCCGGTGATGGACTTCGTGCGCCAGGCGGCCGCCGATCCGCAGGTGCTCGCCATCAAGCAGACCCTGTATCGCACCGGCCACGACTCCCCGGTGGTGGATGCACTGGTGGCGGCCGCCCAGGCCGGCAAGGACGTGACGGTGATCGTCGAGCTGCGGGCGCGCTTCGACGAGGAGGCCAACATCGAGCTGTCCAACCGCCTGCAGGAGGCGGGCGCCCATGTGATGTACGGCGTGGTCGGCTTCAAGACGCATGCCAAGCTCACCCTGGTGGTGCGGCGCGAAGCCGACGGCATCCGCCGCTACTGCCACCTCGGCACCGGCAACTACCACCCGCGCACCGCGCGCGGCTACTCCGACTATGGGCTGTTCACCTGCGACCCGGACATCGGCCACGATGTCCACGAGGTGTTCCTGCAGCTCACCAGCCTCACGCAGACCCCGACGCTCAAGCGGCTGCTGCAGTCCCCGTTCAGCCTGCACCCCGGCATGCTCGCGCGGCTGGAGCGCGAGGCGGACCATGCCCGCGAGGGCCGGTCTGCGCGCATGATCCTGAAGATGAACTCGCTGGTGGATCCGCAGGCCATCGAGGCGCTGTACCGCGCCTCCTGCGCCGGGGTGAGCATCGACCTGATCGTGCGCGGCATCTGCGCCGTGCGCCCGGGCATCCCGGGCGTGTCCGAGAACATCCGCGTGCGCTCCGTCGTCGGCCGCTTCCTCGAGCACTCGCGCGTGTTCTACTTCGAGAACGGCGGCGCTCCGGAGCTGTTCTGCGCCAGCGCCGACTGGATGGAGCGCAATTTCTTCCGGCGCGTGGAGATCGCCTTCCCCATCCGCCGCGAGGCCCACCGGGAGCGCATCCTGCGCGACCTGGACCTGTACCTGCGGGACAACACCCAGGCCTGGCTGCTGGGGCCGGACGGCACCTATACGCGCTGCCAGCCCGGCGGGGAGACGGCGGTGTCGGCCCAGGAAAGCCTGCTGGCGCAGCACGCCGCCGGCGCGGGCCACGGCCCGCATCCCGGCGGCGGTTAGCCGCTTCAGCTGAAGACGCGCAGCCGGAACCCGTGCGGCTTCAGCAGGTCCACTTCCTGCTGCAGGTCCGCGGCGGTGAGGGGATGCTCGCGCAGCCACCGCGCGGGGAACTTGACCTCCAGGCTCCGCGGCCGTGCCGCGAGGCCGATGGGCGGGAGCGCTGCGGGGCTGCGCCCCCGGTGCAGCAGCACGGCGAGCCGCAGCAGCACGATGAGGTACAGCGCACCGCGGTCCCAGGGCGGCACCAGCTCCTCCAGCCCCTCCAGCGAGAGCTTGCGGCGGTGACCGCCGACCAGGCGCGCGAGCAGCCGCTGCTCCTCGCGCGAGAATCCCGGCATGTCCGCGTTCTCGAGCAGGTAGGCGCCGTGGCGGTGATAGCCGTTGTGCGATACGTCCAGGCCGAGCTCGTGCAGGCGCGAGGCCCATTTCAGCGACAGCTCGGCCAGCGGATCCTCGCCCAGCTTCCAGGCCTCGCGGGTCTGGGCCAGGAAGCCGAGCACCGTGGCCTCCACGCGCTCGGCCTGCGCGGGATCCGCGTGATAGCGCTGCTGCATGGCGCGCACCGTGCGCTCCCGGGCGTCCTCGTCGGTGAGGCGGCCGATCATGTCGTACAGCAGGCCCTCGCGCATCGCCCCCTCGGCGATGCGCATCTCCTGGATGCCGAGCACGTCCAGCACCTCGGCGAGGATTGCGAGGCCGCCGGGGAACACCGGGCGGCGGTCGTCGGTGATGGCGGCGAGCGTGAGCTGCCGGACGTGCCCGGCCTCGGCCAGGTGCTCCAGCACGCGCCTGAGGCCCGCCGGCGTGATGCTGGTGGCCAGGGGGTCCAGCTCGCGGATGGCCTCGCCGATGGCGCGGATGGTGCCGGAACTGCCGTAGGTGTGCTCGAAGCCGCGGCGGCGGAACGCGGCCTGCACGGGCTCCAGCTCCAGCCGCGCCGTCACGCGCGCCTGGTTGAGGCGCTTGGCGGAGAGCTTGCCGTCGCGGAAGCAGCGCTCGCTCAGGGAGACGCAGCCCATCTGCAGGCTCTCCATCTCCAGCGGTGCCAGCCCCTCGCCGATGATGAGCTCGGTGCTGCCGCCGCCGATGTCCACGATCAGGCGCCGGCCCCGCTCGGCCGGCACGGTGTGCGCGACGCCCGAGTAGATCAGCCGCGCCTCCTCCATGCCGGAGATGATCTCGATCGGGTGCCCCAGCGCCTCGCGCGCCCGCTCCAGGAAGGCCTGCTTGCGGCGCGCCAGCCGCAGCGCGTTCGTGCCCACCACGCGCACGTTGTCGGCGTGCATGTCGCGCAGCCGCTGCCCGAAGCGCTCCAGGCAGGCGAAGGCGCGCGCCGCCACGTCCTTGTCGATGCGGCCGTTCTCCTCCACGCCCGCCCCGAGGCGCACCATCTCGCGCAGCCGGTCGATGATGGCCAGCTGCCCATGGGAGTAGCGCGCCACCACCATGTGGAAGCTGTTGGAACCGAGATCGACGGCGGCGAGGATGTCCGGAACCGGCTGCACGGCCGCGCTGGAACGGGGGAGGGCTCTGGGGGGGAGGAGGAGCCGGGCCGCTGTGGTGCTCACCGGCGGCCCGCGGGCTCAGGCGGCGAAGGAGGACCCGCAGCCGCAGGTCGTCGTGGCGTTCGGGTTGCGGATCACGAACTGCGAGCCGTCCAGGCCCTCGCGGTAGTCGATCTCGGCCCCCATCAGGTACTGCACGCTCATGGGATCGATGAGCAGCTTCACGCCCTGGTTCTCCACGCAGGTATCCCCGTCCTGCTGCTGCTCGTCGAACTCGAAGCCATACTGCAGCCCGGAGCAGCCGCCGCCCTGGACGAATACCCGCAGCATGAGGTTGGGATTGCCCTCGCCGCGGATCAGGTCGCCCACCTTGCGGGCGGCCGCGTCCGTGAACACCAGGGCCGGCGCCTCGGCGGCCGGATCCGTGCCGTAGTCGGGCTGCGATGCAGTCATGAATGGGTCCCGTGAAGCCGTCGCGGCGTGAAGTGGTCGCGGCAATTCTAAGCCCCCAGCCCCCGAAGGCAAAGCGCAGGCCGGGCGACCCGCTCCCGCTCCGCCGATGCGCCGGGAGGGGGACCCGCCGGGGCCGGCTCTCAAGGAGCGGGGGCGGTGCCGGGCGCGGCCGGATCGGCCGGGGCGGAAGAGGCGGCGGGGGGAGCCGCGGCCGCGCCGGCCTTGGCTGCCACCTGCACCAGGGTGCCGGTGATCTCGGCACCGGAGGCCGACTCGATCACGCCATACTGCAGGTTGCCGAGCACCCGCGCGCGCGGTCCCAGCACCACCCGCCCCGGAGCGCGGATGTCGCCCTGGATGACCCCGTTCAGCATCAGGTGGGTGGTCTCGACCTCGCCCTCGATGCGCGCCTCCTCCCCCAGCGACAGCGTCGACTCGCGCTTGCCGTAGGCGCGCACATTGCCCCTGATGTGGCCCTCCAGGTGCAGGCCGCCCTCGAAGTCCACGTCGCCGCGGATGCGGGCGGTGCGCCCGATGAGGATGTCCACCCGGGTCTGGGCCTTGGGGTCGCGGTTGAACATGTTCGCTCCTTGCGCGCCCGCTAGGGCGCCTCCACGCTCCACGGGAACGGCAGATCGAGCGGCGTGTCCGCCGCGCGGCTGGTGCGCAGCTGCACGTGCAGCTGCGTGGGCTCGAAGCCGGCGGGCAGCTGCACGTCGCGGTCGACCTCCTGGAAATAGCGCACGCTGAACGGCACGTCCTGCTCGTGGCCGGCCGTGACGGCCGACAGCGGCAGGCGGGTGGCCTGGCCGCCCGTGCTGCCGGCGATGGCGAGGCTCAGCGTACCGGCGAGGGTGGCCTGCGCCCTGCCGGGCTGCACCACCACCAGGTGCAGGTGGAACTGCTGCGGCGTGGCGCCGGGGCTGATGCGCAGCTGCTCCACCGCGGCCCACTGCCCCGCACGTCCGGGCGTCACCACGCCGCGATACACCGCCAGCTCCTGCTCATACCGGTCCACCTGCGCGCGCAGGTCCGTCATCTCCCTGCGCACCTCGGCGTGCTCGCGCGCATCGGCGGTGCGGAAGGTGTCGAATGCGGCCACCTGGGTGCGCAGGTCGCGATTGCGCTGCTGCAGGTCCTCGAGACGCCGCTGGTAGCGGCTGCGCTCGGCGAGCTGCGCGAGCTCATCGAAGCCGCCGCGCCAGCGGCCGAATTCGAAGGCCGCATACAGCGCCAGCACGGCCAGCAGCGCAACGCCGAGCAGGACCAGCGGCCGCGCCGGCGCGTGCCGGCGCACGACGAACTGTCCCGGGAACTCCACCGGACCGCCCACGATCAGCCGCCCCAGCGATGCCGGCCGCCGGCGGTGACCCCGGCCCACCAGGCCGGCAGCGCCGGCGCCCCCCGGGGAAAGGCCGCCGCCGCGAGCTCCGTGAGCGCGCGTACGTACACCGGCCGCTTGAAGTAGATCACCTCGCGCACGGGCTCCCACCAGTTCACCCACCGCCACTCGTCGAATTCCGGCTCCTCGCTCGAGGCGAGCTCGAAGCGCACCTCCTCGCGCCTCAGGCGCAGCAGGAACCAGCGCTGCTTCTGCCCGATGCACAGCGGCAGCCGGTCGCGGCGCACGTAGCGCGCCGGCAGGCGGTAGCGCATCCAGCGCTGCGTGCGGCCCGCCACCTCGACGTCCGCCGCTGTGAGCCCGGTCTCCTCCTGCAGCTCCCGGAACAGCGCGTCGACGGGCTGCTCGCCCACGCGCATGCCGCCCTGGGGAAACTGCCAGCCGCCGCCCCGGGACCGCCGCCCGAGGAATACGCTGCCGTCGGCGCGCATCAGCACGATGCCGATGTTGGCGCGGAAGCCGTCGCTGTCGATCACGTCGCTCATGTGACCGGGCAAGTCTGCCACAAGGGCGGCCATGCATCGCCTCGAGAACCCGCGCCTGCGCGAACTCGTTTACGCTAGCCGCTCTGAGAGGCACAGAGCGTGAACGGATCGAGATCCTGGAGAACCGGCCCGCTGCCGCGGCTGACCGGGGCGGTGCTGCTCGCCGTCCTGGCGCTGGCCGTGGCGGTGCTGTCGCTGATCAGCGGCAGTTCCCACCTGAGCGCATCGGCCGCGCTGCACGCGCTCGCAGGCCAGGGCGATGCGGTCACGCGCGGCATCGTGCTGCAGCTGCGCCTGCCGCGGCTGCTCGCGGCCTTCGGCATCGGGAGCCTGCTCGCGCTCGCGGGCGTGCTGCTGCAGGCCCTGTTCCGCAACCCCCTGGCCGACCCCTTCATCCTCGGTGTCTCCGGGGGCGCGGCGGTGGGCGCGGTGCTCGCACTGGGGCTGGGCGCGGCCCTTGCCGGCGTGCAGGGCGCGGCCGCCGCAGGCGCCCTGGCCGCGGTGCTGGCCGTCTACGCCCTGGGCGGCGGCGGCGGGGCCACGCGCCTGCTGCTCGCGGGAGTGGCGCTCGCAAGCCTGTGCGGCGCGGTGGTCACGGTGGTCATCTCGGCCGCCGACGCCGACCGCATCCGCGGCATGGTGTTCTGGCTGGGTGGTGACCTCGGAGCCGTGCAGCGCCCGCTCGCCTGCCTCGGCGCCGGGTGCGCCGCCGTGGCCGCGGCGGTGGTGCTCGCCCGGCCGCTGAACGTCCTGGCCGCAGGCGAGCTGCGCGCGCGCAGCGTGGGCCTGGACCCCGGACCCTGGCGCGCGCTGCTGTACGGCCTGGCGGCGGTGCTGACGGGACTCGCGGTGGTCAATGCCGGCACCATCGGCTTCGTGGGCCTCATCACGCCGCACAGCGCGCGGCTGCTGTTCCGCACCGCCAACCACCGCATCGTGGCGCCGGCCGCCGCGCTGCTCGGGGGCACGGTGCTGGCGGCCGCCGACCTGCTCGCGCGCACCCTGGCCGGGCCGCGCCAGCTGCCGGTGGGCGCCATCCTGGCGATCGCGGGCACGCCGCTGTTTCTGCTGCTGCTGCGCACCCGCGCCGGCAGCCGCTGAACCGGACTGCCGGAAGCTACGCGATCACGGCGTCCGACACGACGACCGCATTGCGCCCGCTGCTCTTGGCGCGGTAGAGGGCGGCGTCGGCATCGGCCATCAGCCGCTCGGCCAGGGACTTCAGGTCCCGGGTGGCCGACACCGGGGTGGCCACCGCCACGCCGATGGACAGCGTGATGGTCTCGGTGACGCCCGTCCCGATGGCCACCGGAGTGCCGCGCACGGAGTTCAGGACACGGTGCGCCACCGCCTCGCCGTCGCGCCGGCCGCCGCGCGGCAGCACGATGGCGAACTCATCCCCGCCGAAGCGCGCCCCGGTGTCGCTGCCGCGCATCTCCCCATCGATGCGCTGCGCCACCTCCTTCAGCACCGCATCGCCGGCCAGGTGGCCGTACTGGTCGTTGATGCGCTTGAAGTGGTCGACGTCGATCATCAGGCATACCACCGAGAGCTTCTCCCGCTGGGCGCGGGCCAGCTCCTCGCGCAGCCGCGCGTGCAGGTAGCGCCGGTTGTGGAAGCCGGTGAGGAAATCGGTGAGGCCGCTGCGCACCAGGCGGGCGCGGTTGACCGCATTCTCCAGGCAGATGGCGGCGATCAGTCCCAGGTGGGCCAGGAAGTCGCTGGCGAGGCCGGCGCTGAAGCGGTCAGGATCGCGCGAGCCGAACACGAGTACGCCGTCGAGCTGATCCCCGCGCCGCAGCGGCACCAGCGCCACGCTTCCCAGGCCCCGCACCCGCGGGGTGAGCAACGCGTGGTCGGCCTCGCGGTAGCGGCCCAGCCAGGGCCGCTCCAGCATGGACAGCTGCGGCGCCAGCGGCAACAGCGCGTCGACGAACTGCACATCCTGCAGCGACTCCACCACCAGGCCGTCGCCGGAGAGCAGGTGGCGCTTCTCGTGCTGCGGATCGTGCAGCACCAGGCACACGGCATCGAGCTGGAACGAGCTGCGCAGCCCGGCATGCAGCTGTTCGACGAGCTGCGCCAGCGAACCGGCGCGCAGCAGGTCGAGTTCGCGTTCCTGGGTCTTGCGCCTGACGGCGTCATTGCGCGCCGCCGCCGCGGTGATCTCGTCCACGCGCGCACCGAGCTCGGCGTTTTCCCGCTCCAGCGCCGCGATGCGCGCGCGCAGCGCAGCCTCCGCGGACGGCTCCCGCTCACCGCGCGGCATGACGCGCTCCGCCCGCCCACCGCATTCTCACGTCCGCCCGCCGCGCGCTCACGCGCGCCGCTCCGCCACCGCGCGGCGGTCCTCCAGGTATTCGCGCCCGCGGTTCATCAGCGCCACGAAGGCGTCGTGGTCCTGCGCGAGCACGGCCGAGCGCAGCCGCTCCACGGCCTGCGACAGCGCCTCCAGCGACTCGGCGCCGTAGTCGTTCAGGCTCTGGATCTCGTAGTACAGCTCCGGGCTCTCCTGCGCCACGCGCGTCGCCACGTCCAGCTGCGCATCGAAGGTGCTGCTGGACATGCGCGCCAGCTTCGGCGCCGCCTCGCCGCTCCCGGCCAGTGCCGTGAAGAAGGCGATGTTGAGCGCGTGCGACAGCCCGAGGATGTAGGCCGTGAGCCGGTCGTGCTCGTCCAGGCCCATGACCACCTGCTCGACCATGGTGGGCGCGAACAGCTCGCGCACCTTCTGCAGCGCCTCCGGGCACCCCACGTCGACGAACAGCACGTGCCGCCCGGAGAGCAGCTCGGTGTCCGGGCCGAACATCGGATGGATGGAGGTGACCTGGCAGCCGTGGGACTTGAGGGCCTGCAGCCCGGCCCGCAGCGGGGATTTCAGCGAGCCCACGTCGAACACCACTCCCGGCGGCCGCCGCAGTGCCAGTTCGCGCAGCACCGCCCCCGTGGCCCCGAGCGGCGCCGCCACCACGATGAAGTCATAGCGGGCGAGATCGAGCGTGTGCCAGTCGCCGGCATCGGCGGCACCGGGCGGGGCGGGTGCCGGGTCGGACACCTCCACCGCGAAGCCCTGCGAGGCCATGAACTCCACGAACCACGCGCCCATCTTGCCGCGGCCGCCGATGACCAGGGCGCGCCGGCCGCTGCCGGCGCGGTCGGCCGCGACCCGGGCCCGCTCCTGGGTGGTCAGGGAATCCCGGATGAGCAGCCGCATCAGGCCCTCCGCCAGCTGCGGCGGCAGCCCCAGTTCCGCGGCCGTGGCCCGCGCCGCCATCAGCACCTCGCGCTCGCGCTTGTAGTCCCGGGTCGCGTACCCCGTCTCGCGCTTGACGCGCGCGACTTCCCTGCTCACCCGCTGCCGCTCGGCGGCGAGGGTCAGCAGCTGCCGGTCGAGGTCATTCAGGCCGCGGCGCAGATCGTCCAGGGACACATCAGTGGTCATGACAAAGCCCGGGAAGCACAAGGACCCCACCTTTTATCGGCGCGGGGGATGCTCTGCAAGCCTGCCCTGATGCGGATTACAGGCCCGCTGCGCCGCGGATTAACATTGCCCGCATGGAGCACATACCCGATCAGCTGCTCGGCGACCCGCTGCCGCCCGAACCGCTTGAAATCGCTGGACTTTGGCTGGCGGAAGCCTGGAAGCGGCGCAGCGTGCCCAATCCCAACGCCATGACCCTCGCCACCAGTTCCCCCGACGGCCGCCCTGCGGCGCGCGTGGTGCTTTGCAAGGAGGTGACGGCGATTCCCGGGTACCTGGTCTTCTACACCAACTATCACTCTCGCAAGGGGCTGGAGCTGGCGGCCAACCCGCGCGCGGCCGCCGTGCTGCACTTCGACCACCTGCACCGGCAGGTGCGCATCGAAGGCGTGGTGCAGCCGGCACCGGCGGCCGACAGCGACGCCTACTTCGCCTCCCGCGCCCTCGAGAGCCGCATCGGCGCCTGGGCCAGCGATCAGAGCCGGCCCGTGGCCTCGCGCGCCGCCCTGCTGGAGCAGGTCGCCGCCGCTGCCCGCCGCTTTCCCGACGGCAACGTACCTCGTCCGCAGCACTGGGGCGGGTACCGGCTGTGGGCCGACTGCGTGGAACTGTGGATCGAGGGCACGGCCCGCGTCCACGACCGGGCACGCTGGACCCGCTCTCTCACTGCCCGGCCCGGCGGTTTCCAGACCGGTCCCTGGTCCGCTACGCGGCTGCAGCCGTGAGCGCACCCGCCGCTCCGGCCCCGGCCCTGGCCGTCCACGACCTCACGGTGGCAGTGCAAGGGCGGGAACTGGTGTGTGGGCTGTCGATGCAGTTCGCCCCCGGAGCGTTCTGCGCCATCCTCGGGCGCAACGGCACCGGCAAGACCCTCACGCTGCACACCCTCGCGGGATTGCGCAGCCCGCGGCGCGGCGAAGTGCGCCTCGCGGACCGGCCGCTCGCGAGCCTGCGCAGGCGTGACATCGCGCGTGCCATCGGCCTGCTCACCCAGGACAGCGAGGCCGGCTTCCCTGCGACCGTGCTGGAGTCGGTGCTGATCGCACGCCATCCGCACCTGCCGCTGCTGGGCTGGGAAGGCACCGGGGACCTGGACATTGCCGAGGACGCCCTGCGGCAGGCGGGACTGCTGGAACTGGCCGGCCGCGGCACCGATACGCTCTCCGGCGGCGAGCAGCGTCGTTGTGCCATCGCCGCCCTGCTCGCCCAGCAGCCGCGGATCTTCCTGCTCGACGAGCCCACCAACCACCTCGACCCGCAGCAGCAGCGGGAGATCTGCGGCTTGTTCCGCCGGCTCGCCGACGGCGGCGCCACCGTGATCGCGACTCTCCACGATCCCACCGTCGCCGCCCGGTTTGCCGATCACGCACTGCTGCTGCATGGCAACGGCCGCTGGAGCGGCGGTGCCGCCGGGGAGGTGCTCAACGCGCAGAGCCTGAGCTCGCTGTACCTGGCGCCCATGGAGGAGCTGCGGCACGGGGGCCGCAAGGTGTTCGTCGGCGGCTGAAGCGGCGGCCGTGCCGGCGCGGGCCGGCCGCCCGGCTCAGAATGCCGCGCAGCTCAGAACCGGAAGCCGACGCGAATGGGGATGAAGTTCATGCCGCTCGACGCGGGCTGCAGGCGCTGGTAGCGCGCCTCGATGAAGAAGCTCGACAGGTTGTCGATGGCGAACTCCAGCCCCAGGCCTGCATTCCACGAGTGCAGCACGTCGCTGGTGTCGCGGTAGATCGAGGCCACGGGAGCGGTTCCCGGCCCGCAGAAGTAGAAACCGCATACCAGGCCCTGCTCGTACGAGATCTGCCCGACGGTGGTCTGCTCCGAATACCAGCCCACTCCGCCCACGAAGTACTCCTTCATGCGCGGACCGAGCGGCAGATCCAGTTCCAGGTCCAGGTCGCCACCGTAGAGATCCTCGTGGCCGAATGTCGGCATGCCGGCGGATGCGTACTGGCTGAGCGAGTTCCAGGTCTCGCCGAAGCGGCTGTAGGTGCCGTCGGCACGCAGGCCCAGCGGCAGTGACGGCGAGGGATACCAGGTGAGCCCCAGGCCGAGGTTCCAGCCGTCGCGCAGGGCCGCAGCGGCGGAATCCTGGGTGATGGTGTCTCCGCCCTCGATCTGCCAGGCAAGCGGGCGGTACTGGAACTGCGGCGCCGGCAGCTCGCGCCGGACGAGCAGCGGTGGTGCGGGAGGCGCAGGTGGGAGAGCCATTCGTGGTAAGGGCGCGGGCACGGCCACGGGCGGCGCGGGCGCCGCCGGCTCCGGGGCGGGCGCGGGTGCGACGCCGTACTGCGCGGCGTAGCCGCGGGCCTGCAGGCAGGCCGTCATGGCATTGCGGTACCGCGCCAGCCTGGCGGCGGAATCCGGCGTCACCGCGGCGCCGGCCTGAGTGGGGTCGATGCCGCTCTGGCTCCTGGCCCAGGCGTGGCAGGCATAGCGATCGCTCCACTGCTGCTGCTCGCTCTGTCCATTGCGGGGTTGCACCTGCAGGTCCGGGCTTTGAGCAAAGCCGGTCTGTCCCAGAGCCAGCAGCAACAGCGCCAGCGCAGTTCGGCCGGCGCGGCGCACAGTCTCACTGCAGGGCATAGCCACGTCCCTCGAAACACGCGGCCTGGGCTCGATCATAGTCTGACTGCTCCTGGGCAAGCTGGGCGGCGGGAATGCCGTTCGCGGCCCCCAGCGGATCGAACCCGGTCTGTGCCACGGCGAAGCGGTAGCACTCGTAATGGTCACGCGCCTGCTGCTCGGCACTCTGGCCGTTGCGGGGGTAGGCAAAGACCCGGGCTCCCGCCGCGGGTGCGGCAGTTGCGACACTGGGTGTGGCGGCCACGGGCGCCGGTGCCGTCGGCAGGGCAGCCGGTGCGGCCGGCAGCACGGCGGCGGGCGCCGCCGTGACGGCGGGAGCCGCGACGGGAAGCGCCGCAGGCGGCGGCGCCTGCACCGCCGAGGCCGGCGTGGCCACGGCCGGCACCACCGACACCGCTGCGGAAGGCGCCATGGCTGCCGGTGCGGCGGCCGCAGGCTCCGGGGCAGGCACCGCGGGATCCGTGGGATCGTTCACCACCTCGTAGCCGCCCAGGTCCGGGCGCGCCTGGTAGTAGACATCGTTCGCGTACAGATAGGTCTGCGCACCGCTGCTCACCGTGGCCGCGAAGGCCGGGAGCGAGGGCACCACCACACCGATGGGCGGGTCGACGACGATGAAGGCCGGCCCGCGCTGCTCCAACCAGACACCATTGGTGAACCGATAGGCGATGCCCGCGTAGTTCACCGCCACCGCGGGACCGGGCAGCTCGCGCAGGATCGCCCCGCGGTCCGGATACACATGGCTCTGCCCATGATGGGTGTCGCGATGACGATGATAGGGTGCAATGCCTGACACCTCCTGGGCGCAGGCACAGTCCACGGCCAAGTACATGCTGCCTACGGCGCAGAACACGCCCATGGCGCAGAGCATCGGGCCACGCAGTCGCATTGCTCCTCCCTGGCCGGACATCCGGTCGCCGAACCGGTCTCGTTTACAACGCGTCCGGGTGCAGCGAGTTGACCGCGGCAGCTAGCGGCTACGGGACGACAGCAGAACCCATGACAGCGCCAGGTGTTTGAGGCCGAGGACGGCCAGCCCCATGAGGCTCAGCAGCAGCGCGAGGCCCGCTGCGTTCAACAGCACCCTGGCGTAGCCGATCGCGGTCACGTCGAGGAAGAAGTAGGGATAGGCACCGACGAGCGGCCCTCGCACCAGCACGTAGAGCAGGTAGGCGAGCGGGTACGCGCACCAGGCCAGCGGCGCCCACAGCGGCGGCAACGTCCAGGCTCCCGGCGTCACCGGCCGGTACAGCAGCCAGTGCAGCAGCGACAGCGAGGGCACCACGTAGTGCAGCAGCGCATCGGCCACCCAGTGTGCGCTCCAGAGCGGCCAGTCGACGCGCAGCAACAGGTGGTAGACGAGGCCCACCACCAGTATCGAGGTGGTGGCGCAGCCCACGGCGTGCGGCCGGTAGAGCGCCGCCAGCACCCGCCCCCGTGCCCACCGCACCCCTGTGCCGGCCGTGGCCATGAGCGCCACGAAGATATTGGTCAGGATGGTGAAGTAGCCGAAATAGGCGACGAGCGCCGCCGGCACGCTGCCGCCGCTGCCAAGCGCCCCAAGCACCGACAACCGCAGCTGCAACAGCAGCCCCGTCCAGCCCAGGACGGCGAGCAGCAGGCATAGTCGAGCACGCGGGCCCGCAGCTGCGGTCGAGCCCGCCTGCCCCAGCGGCCCCGCCCTCTCCTGGCGCCGGCCAGCGCTCATCTGCCGCCCCGCCGCGCCCTGCGCCAGCGCTTGCCGCGCCCTGCGCTAACCGCCCAGCCCGCGCCACCGGACCATGGCCTGCACCCGCGGCGGGCGGCCGCGCCAGGCCTCGTACAACCGCTCCAGATCCTCGGTGTTGCCGCGCGAGAGGATCATGCGCCGGAAGCGCTCGCCGTTGGCCCGTGTCAGGCCGCCATGCTCCTCGAACCACTCGTAGCCATCGTCGGCCAGCATCTGCGTCCACAGATAGGCGTAGTACCCCGCCGAGTAGTCATCCGCCCAGATGTGCCGGAAGTAACTCGAACGGTAGCGCGGTGGCACGGCCGGCAGGTCGAGGCCCGCACGCTTGAGGGCCCGTGCCTCGAATTCATCGACGTTCTGCAGCGGCGCATCGGCCGGCAGCATGTGCCACTGCATGTCGAGCTCCGCCGCGGCCACCAGCTCCGTCATGGCATAGCCCTGGTTGAAATCGCGCGCCCGCCGGATCTTGGCCACCAGTTCCGCGGGCATGGCGGCCCCGGTGCGGTAGTGGCGCGCATAGTGGGCGAATACTGACGGATACAGCGCCCAGTGCTCGTTGAACTGCGAGGGGAACTCCACGAAATCCCGCTCCGGGGTGGTGCCCGAGAGCGTCGGGTAGCGCGCATCGCTCAGCATCTCGTGCAGTGCATGCCCGAACTCGTGGAACATCGTGGTCACGTCGTCGAAGCTGATGAGCGCGGGCTGCCCGGCGGCTGGCTTGGAGAAGTTCGCGACGTTGTAGATGACCGCGAGGTCCCCCGTGAGCCCCGAGGTGTGGACGAAGGTGTCCATCCACGCACCGCCGTCCTTGTTGTCGCGCTTGAAGTAGTCGAAGTACATGAGCGCGAGCGGCTTGCCGGTCGCGTCGATCACCTCGTACACCCACACATCCGGCTGGTACACCGGCAGGTCCGTGCGCCGCCTGAACGTCAGTCCATACAGCTGGTTGGCCGCATAGAACACTCCGTTCTCGAGCACGTTGCGGACCTCGAAGTAGGGCTTCACCTCATCCTCGTCCAGGTCGTACTTCGCCTTGCGCACCTGGGCGGCATAGAAGTCCCAGTCCGCGGCGGTGAGCTTGAAGCCGCCGTGCTGGGCGTCGATCAGCGCCTGGATGTCCTGCGCCTCGGCCCTGGCCCTGCGCACCGCGAGCGGCGCCAGCCGGTCCATGAACTTCAGGGCCGCCTCGGGGGTTCGGGCCATCTGGTCCTCGAGCGTCCAGGCGGCATGGTTGGGGTAGCCCAGCAGCCGCGCGCGCTGCGCCCGCAGCCACGCCATCCGGGCGATGACGGCCCGCGTGTCGTCGGCGTCGCCGTGCTCGGCGCGCTCCCAGGAGTTGCGGAAGATCGCCAGGCGCGTGGCCCGCACGCTGAGCGACCCGAGGTCGGGCTGCTGCGTCGTGTTCTGCAGCGGAATCAGGTAGCCATCCAGCTTGCGCTCATGCGCAGCCTGCGAGGCCGCGGCCAGCTCGGCATCGCTCAGGCCGGCGAGCGCCGCCCGGTCGCTGGTGTGGTAGGCGCCGTCGCGCGTGGCGGCCACGAGCTTGGTGGAGAAGGTGTCGGAGAGCGAGGAGATCTCCTTGTTCAGCGCCGTGAGATGTGCCTTGTCGGCCGCCGAGAGCTTCGCGCCCTCGTGCACGAACTCATCGTAGGTGACCTCGACCAGGCGCAGGGATTCCGGGTCCAGGTGCAGCGCGGCGCGCCGCTCGTACACCGAGGCGACGCGCCGGAACAGCTTCCCGTTGAGGTGGATGGCGTCTTCGTGCGCGGCGAGTTCCGGGGCCAGCGCGCTCTTCGCCGCATCCAGCGCCGGATCGGTGTTCGCCTGGGTCACGCCCTGGAAGACGGACAGTGCGCGCTCCAGCAGCCGGCCGCTGCGCTCGAGCGCCACCAGCGTGTTGTCGAAGGTGGCGGCAGCGGGGTTGTCGGCGATGCGCCGTACCTCGGCGAGCTGCTCGGCCATGCCGGCTTCGATGGCCGGCCGGTAATCCTCATCCCTGATGCGGTCGAAGGGTGGGGCGTGGAAGGGCAGCGTGCTCTCGCGGTAGAACGGGTTCGAGGGGCCGAAGGCGGGTGCCGCCGTGCACAGCTGTGCGCCGCAGGCAAGCGCCGCGGCGGCCGGGAGAATGGTACGAAGCTTCATGGCGTCGGGGGGAAAAAGCCGTAGAAGCTGCCGATTGTGACAGATCGACCACGGCGGTTGACCCCCTTGCGGCGCGGCGCAGGACGGGTATGGACCCGCCCTGCGCCATCACCGCCCTTGCCGCGGGACTTCCAAGGATCAGGGATTGCCTGCAGCGGCCGCCGCACTGCCGCCGGCGCCGAGGCTGCCGGGCCTGGCCGTGGCCTGCCCCGACACCGCCCCACTCCAACCGCTGCCCGAAGCGCTCGCCGACCCCGTACCATTCAGGCCATTGCCGTTGCCCGCAGTCAGGGCACCGCCGATGCCCGCCTGCGGCAGGGTCGGGGCCGCGGCGCCCTGGGACAGTGCACCCGCAGCCGCGCCGCCCGAGGCAGAGCCGCCCGTGGACGCGGCAGCCTGCGAGCTCCCGCCCTGCACAGTGCCCGCGACCTGCGCTCCGCTACCCTGCACCGTGCTCACGGCCCGCGAGCCCGCGGCCCGCGCACCGTTCACCGCCTGGGAACCGGCACTCTGCGCCGTGCTCACGGCTTGTGTCCCGGCACCCTGCGCAGCGCCTGTGACCTGAGCTCCGGCGCCCTGCGCAGTGCCCGCGGCGTGTGCACCGGCTCCCTTCACCGCGCTCGCCGTCTGCCCGGCAGTGCCTGCCGCGGTGCGCGCCGCGCCCGAAGCCGCGTGCACGGCGCGGCTGGCATCCTGCGTGCCCGCACCGGTGCTGGGCATGCCGAGGCTGCCGCTCATCGCCCCGGTCATCGAGCCGTTGATGCCGCCCGGACCGCCCATCGCCGATCCGCCCAGCGTGCCGCCGAAGCCGCCCAATCCGGGCCCGCCCAGTCCACCCAGCCCGCCAAATCCGCCCAGGCCCCGGGCCTGTGCGGCAGTGCCGATCAGCAGGCCCACGCTTGCCAGCGCGGCGCCAGCCATCAGGTGTTTGCCTTTCATGATTGCCTCCATGAAACCGCGGCCCATCCGCGATCTTCTGCAGGCACTACGAACGGGGTGGCGGATTTCTTCCATCCAGGGCCCTGGAGCTCAGGGCAGGTGCAGGCTTGCGAGCCGCGCCTGCGGCCCCAGATCGGCGCCCACCAGGCCATATCCGTACACGGCATCGCGCCCCGGTGCGCCCAGGTCCACCGCCTGGTGCGCCAGGGCATCGATGGCGCGCGCCGCAGCCGCGGGGTCCTGCCCGTGGTACTGCAAGGCCAGCAGCCCCGCCACCAGCGGCGCTGCGAACGAGGTTCCGCGCACCAGCGCGAAGGCCTGCGGCGAGCACGCCGCCGCCATGTCCGCGCCCGGGGCCGCGAAACGCACCTGCGGACCCTGCGCCGCCTCGGGCAGCGCGTGCCGGCGCGCATCCACCGCGGTGACGCCGATCACGCCGGGATAGGAGGCCGGATACAGGGGGGGTGCAGCCGGCCCGTCATTACCCACGGCCGCCACGATCAGCACGCCGCGCGCGAGCACCTTCTGCACCACGGCCTGCAGCGTCGAGTTGCTCGGGCCGACGAGGCTCACGTTGATCACCGGCACGCCCATGCGCACCAGCCAGGCGAAGGCATCGGCGAGCGCGTCCACCGCGCCGCCGGTGGGGGCTCCGCAGTACACATCGGCGGCGTACAGCTCGGCGCCGGGGGCCGCGCCGCGGAACTGCGGTGCGCGCCCCACCAGCAGCGACGCCACCGCCGTGCCATGCGGGTCCGGCACCGCCACCTCCCCGCAGCCGTGGCGGTGGATGAGCACACCGCGGAAGACCGGATGCGCGCCGTCCACGCCGCCGTCGATGAGGCCGACCCGGGGGGACAGCTCACGTGGAGCCGCGCCGTTCGCGGCAGCTGCGCCAACCGTG